>SWBY01004691.1_pt1 | contig 60142 bp, 31 predicted proteins | sample 4693071 | NCBI WGS metagenome assembly SWBY01 (sample SAMN10267273, study PRJNA491770) | bioreactor metagenome | isolation source: DHS bioreactor inoculated with marine methane seep sediment | place: Japan: Omine Ridge, Nankai Trough | collected 2006-05-06 | reverse complement strand
ACGTGATTCCGTCACATCCACAGACCGGATCATACATATCCGGGCAAGGATCCGGTCGTGGCTGACATATTCCCGCTCCATCGCAGTCGCCGATAGCCTTGGCACAGTAATCCGTCGGATCGCAATCGCCGTTGCCCGTGCATGGCGGTGGCGCCTCTGTCGGGGTTTGAGTCGGATTTGGTGTTGGAGTCGGTGTTTCAATGGGATAAAGCGTGATATCGGGAATCGTATTCGGGCCGTCAATAATGGTGATGGGCTCCCGGTATTCCGGATAATATCCCGGCGCCGACGCGTCCACTCGGTACTCCCCGGGATCAACGTCCGTGAAATTATAGCCGCCGGTACTGTTGGTGATGGTACTGTATAAAACAAGAGCAAACGTGACACAACTCAACCCGACAACAAAACAGATAACCATTGGGATCAAAACCCGTCGCCCCCGTTTCCTGAAAAATAGCAGGCTGAACCCAAGGATCAGAAAACCCAGCCCAGCCATGCCGATCGTTGGAATAGACGGCAGTGACTCCAGATCAATGGTAATCCCGGAGTGATCCGTTGCGCCGTACTTGTATGCATCGCCTTCCACGGTTGCGGCAAAGCTGTTTTGCATCGTGATCAGCATAAACAAGATCCCAGCCAGACAAAGTTTTGTTTTCATAGGACAGCACTCCCCTTAAATTTGTGCTACAAGCCGCCTGTTCGGATGCAACATGAAAGTTACCTGCAAGAGTGTAAACACTATTTGACCGTATTATCGAGCTTTCGATTTGTTGTGTCAATAATTCTTGATTACATTATCCGGCAGTCTAAATCGGATCCACGCAACTGTCCAACCCGAAGACAGCATTGAAAATGATCTGGGCGTCCCCGGCAGTGACAGCGCCATCATCATTGCAGTCCGCCGCACATTCTTCCTCAAATGTCGGTAAGTAAAGTTCCAGAGTAATCAGAAATGCCAACTGGGAGTCGCCGGCTGTTATCTCCATATTGAAATCCACATCGCCGTGATGGAGACACTCAGGTGTTTCTGTCGGAGTGGGAGTTGCTGTGGGTTCCGGCGTCGGTCCCATGCCTTCAAGGCAGAGGGAGAGATCATTGGGATATTCTGTCAGAGCACCTCGGTATTCGTGATAAAGCTGGTCATCACCATCGTAACTGGTGGCCCACATGAAATAGATCTCATTCCCAGTTTCTCGTCCCTGAATGGAAATCCATCCATCACGTATATCGACACAGGGAATCATTTCCAGAGAATAAAGATTTACCGTTTCGCCATAGAGACTGAACTCGGTCGGGTGACAGATAGCCGTTCCTTGACGGGAATCAAACTCCAGTCCCGGCTCACCATGATCATCATCATAGAAAGTGATGAGGAAGATTGATTCTATCCCGTACCGGGTAAATCCCCACCATTGAACGGTGCAGATATCTTCCGGTGTCGAGAAAAATTCGTATGCGATGGTCTCATATCCCGGGTCATAATCCGGATCGCTGCCGAAGGCTGTCACATCGGGATCATACGGATCGAACGGCTGACTATACATGGCGTCCATGGGACAGACAGCCGGCAGGGGCGTGTTGGTGGGGCGCGGCGTATTTGTCGGTTCAGGAGTGGCTGTTGGTGTCAGCCGTGGATAATGGAAACCCATATCCACAATGCCGTCATCACGGTCACCAATCTGTTTTGTCGTCAGGTCATCCATACAGGTTTCACCGGACCAGTTGTTGAAACAGATAAATGCACTCATGCCATGACCGGTATCGAAACAGGGACTTGTCTCAGTGTGAGAATCTCTCAGATAGAAATTTCCAAACGTTCCCGAAGAGAACAACGGATCAAGATCAATGTTACCGGCACCTGTAAATCCCCCTTCAACATCGCAATATGTGATGCTGGGTGAACTGTCGGCACTGAAACCGATCTCATCACTGATATCACCCCAGAAAATACAGTTGGAAACATATGGTGAGGAGCTGTTTTTACAATACAGACCACTTCCTGATACCGTGGCATAATTGTCATTGAAAGTGGCGTTTTTGATCACCGGATCACAGTTTCGGTCCAAAAATACCGCGCCGCCTGTACCGGAACTCGTATTGTGATGGAACAGACAGTTCATGATTGTTGGAGATGCGTAGTTGGCGCATGCGATGGCGCCTCCGTTCACATCGGAATCATTATTGTCAAACACACAGTTTTCTATAGCCGGTGAAGATTGATAACAATAGATTCCACCGCCGGGTGTTGTTGAGTATCCATTTTGAATCGTAAACCCCTGGATAACCGAGGACGGACCCTCACCGGAATCAAAAACAAAAGCACACCGGCTGCCCTGAAGATCGATGATACAGTGGAAGGGACCACTCTGAGACATCACCTTGATGGGTTTTCCATTGAAATTGATTTCCTTGTTTCCGACGCCGGTGTATGTGCCATCGTACACCTTGACCATGTCAATGTCCCGAGCGGCATCCACCGCGGCCTGAATAGTGGCATAATCGTATGGTACCCTCAGTATTTGGGGATCCGCTTGAGGTGTATTCGTGGGCCGGGGAGAGGGTGTCGGTGTGATAGTGGGTCTGGGAGTATTCGTCGGTGTCAACGTCGGTTCCAGTGTTGCCGTGGGAGTGACCACGTTATCATTCCAGTAATGGTACCCCATATCCACAATACCCATATCCATCATGGCATCCATCCGGGTGGTCAGTTCACCCATGGCTACGGTGTAAAATGCTGCTGAAATCTGAATGTTTGCTGCTGAATCGCTCCCGGAATCAATACAGGGGCTGACAATCCGGGCATTAAAATCAAGATAATAATCACCGCTCAGACCGGAAACAAATTCCGGATCAGAATCAATATTGGATACATGGGGATAGGATCCCATGATATCGGAATAGGTAATGGCAGGGAAGCAGGACATGGTGGCGACTTCACCACCTGAGTCACCCCAGAAAATGCAGTTCTTCACGATTGTATCGGAACTAGAACAGAATATTCCTCCACCCAGAGATGCAGCGGAATTCCCAGACAGCGTGCAGTTGTAAAGTTCAGGGGGAACGGTACAATTGTCACAGAAGAATGCGCCACCGTTGTTGGATGCCGCATTATTTGTAAGAAGGCAGTTGAAAAATACCGGTGAGGACTGGTTGATATAAATGCCTGCACCGGAGATGGCACTGTTAAAACTGATCTCACAATTGAAAAACACCGGTGAGGAATAACCATGGATTCCCACACCACCACCACCGTAATCCGTGGCGTCATTATACGAAATTCTGCAATTTCGAATCGTGGGTGATGATTGCTGAATATAAATCCCCACACTCTCTTGAGCCTGTCCATCGGTGATAGTAATGCCATCGAGAATACTATATTCGTTTTCCCCGCTCTGGAAAAAGAATCCGGGACTGGCTCCCAGATTGATTGTGCAGGTGTCCGGCCCGTTTTCAGAACTGACGCGTATCAATTTTCCGTTGAAATCAATGGTGTGAAATCCTGATCCCGAATAGGTGCCGTCGGCAATCATGACAATGTCACCATGCGAGGAGGCATCAATGGCAGCCTGAAGAGAGGCATATTCAGTCGGGACATGTAACACATCCGGGAGCGGATAATGGACTCCCATGTCCACGGTGGATGTGTCGCTGCTGCCATAAATGGAGGTCACCATCTGATCCATGCAAACTGTGCTTTTTCCCATCAGGAAGCATATGTCTGTGGAGGGTGCACTTCCGGCATTCCGGCAGGGGTTGGGTGTTCCGGTATTATTCAGGTAAAAATTCCCAATCGGACCGGTTTCAAACCGGGGATCCGTATTGATATTTCCCGTGCCGGAAAAACCGCCGTCAATATTGCAGTAAGTGATGACGGGATCTGCATTGTCCGTATAGATTTCCGATGATGAATTATCCCACAAAATACAGTCGGTTACAGTGGGGTCACTGTATACACAATAGATGGCGCCACCGCCACTGATGGTTGACGTGTTCTGATAAAAAGTGCAATTTCGAATGTCCGGTGCAGGAACACATGAATCCATTGAGATAGCGCCGCCTTCACCGGTATTCTGAGTAAATGCGCAGTTAATGATTTGAGGTGCTGATTGATAACAGTAGATTGCACCACCTTCGAAATCACTCGTGTTGGATTCAAAAAGACAGTTGGAAATCGTGGGATTAGCGCTATTCTTACAATAAATGCCGCCGGCTTTGGCAATGGAGTAGCAACTTCGGATTATGCAGTTCGTGATGGTTGGTGAGGTGCTCTCGCATTTGATGGCGGACCCGATTCCTCCGTTACCGTTGAGAATGGTGAATCCCTCAATAATGGAATATGGCCCCTCACCCGAGTCAACAGAGAATCCTCTCAACGTGTTTTCACAATCAATCACGCACGTCTGCGGTCCGTTCACTGATTTGACAGTCATGGGTGTTCCATGAAAATCGAGATCCTTGTTGCCTTCACCGGTATACGTCCCGTCAGCCACCAGAACAGTATCTCCATCACCGGAAGCATCCATGGCAGATTGAATCGTGCTGTAATCACCTGGGACATGAATCACATTGCCGAACCGGTAATGCAATCCCATATCTACGATACCGGTATCGGATGTTTCCTGAGTAATCGTGGTGAGTTCACTCATACAGACATCACCAGTATCGGATGTGTAACAGATATTAGCGGCCGGATTGCTGCCGGCATCAACGCAGGGATTACCGGAACTGTCATTCAGATAATATTCCCCGGCAGGACCGGTAATAAACAATGGATCCTCGTTGATATTTCCGGTACCCGGATAGGTCCCGGAACCCTGTTGAATATCACAGTAGGTCAGAACCGGACTGCCGGTGCCTTCTTCATGCACACTGTCCGGTGTGTTGTCCCACAGGATACAATCGGTGAATGTAGAATCAGTTGATTCCAGGAAAAGTCCTCCGCCGTCACCAGACGTTGTGTTTTCCACAATAGTGCAATTTCTGAAAATAGGCTCGCTGTACCGAACAGATATGCCGCCACCACCGTTGGTGGCTGTATTGCCTTTAACCAGGCAGTTCGTCACGTATGCGATATTTCCACCGGCAAATCCCATTCCACCGCCATTGTTGCTGCTGGAATTGCCGATGAAGATACAATCAGAAATATGCAACTCTTCATAAACCAGGGCGAACAGTCCCCCGCCGTCACTGGCGACTCCGGTGGATTCGTTATTGATGAATTCGCATCGGGTCACCAGGGCGTTGGAATCATGCAGGTAAATGCCACCGCTATGCATCATTGCCGAGTTATCATTAAACATGCAGTCCATCACGGATATATCCGATCCCTCGCAAAGTAAACCGCCTGTGCGCAACGCAGAGTTAAAGGAAAACTGACAACCGGAAATGATTGTTGAGTCATTGGCGTGTTCAATTAAAAGACCGCCACCATTATTGTTGGCCTGATTGAACCCGAAATAGCAGTCGGATACAGTTGGATTCCCGCCGATAATATACAAACCACCGCCATTTTCGGCATTGTTGCCGCTGAATAAACAGTCTCGAATCACCGGAGATGCGTTCATTACTGCCATGCCTCCGCCGAAATCCGGGACATTGCCTGCGCTGATCGTAAACCCTTCAATAATCGTATTTTGAGACTCACCGTTTTCAAAAATTACACCCCGGCCACTGTCCTGACAGTCTATCAAACAGTTATTCTTGCCGTGGATGGATTTTACCGTGAGATCTTTACCATGGAATGTAAGATTTTTGTTTCCATAACCCTGATAGGTACCGTCGGCCACAAGAACAGTATCCCCCCATTTTGCTGCATCAATAGCTGCCTGAATCGATGGATACGAATCCGGGACAAAATGCACCCGGGAATAGTGATAACCCATATCCACCAGATAAGTGTCCGGCCGGCTGTCCGATCGTGTGGATACCTGGTGCATGCAAAGATCCGATTGGTAGTCATTCACACATACATAAATTGGATTTGAAGCGCCGGCATCAGCGCATGGGCTGATGTTCCAGTAACGGTAATCCAGGTAGTAATTACCGCCGGATCCCTCCACGAATTGGGGATCACTGTTGATATTTCCCATACCGGGATATGTGCCGGAAACCAATTCAACATCGGAATAGGAAACGTCAATTGATGCGTTGTCAATTCCTATCTCATTGTCGTCCCCGGCTGAGTTCCCCCATGAAATACTCAATATGATGACAGGCGCAGAATTAGTATGCGCAAAGATCGATCCTCCGGAAGTGACGGCGATATTTTCAGTAAACGTACAGTTTTTGACCATTGGCGAGGATGACCCTGAGGCGTAAAGACCAGCGCCTTCATCTGCAGCATTCTGTGTGAACAGACAATTTCCGACCACCGGGCTTGAGTCGATGCAAATTACACCTCCGCCGCCACTGAGGGTACTGGTGTTGCCGGTGATAACACAGTTGGTGACATCGGCAGCAGATACACTCACGAACCGGATGCCGGCACCGGAATTGGCGGTATTGCCGGAAATATCACAATCAGAGATAATCACAGCGGAATGCACGGCGTTGATACCACCGCCGAGATCGCCGATATTTCCGGTAACGATCAACCTGACCAGACTGAGATCGGCGTATTTGCAACTGACCCCGCCACCGCTATAGGCTTCATTGTTTTCTATACGGCAGTCCATGATAGTCATATCGGTATACTCAGCATATATCCCGCCGCCATCCAAGTCCGGTGATGCGTCCGCAAGACCGTTCCGGATGGTGAATCCACGGATCAGCGCTGATTCCGGTTCGCCTTGAGTCAGATTGAAACCCCTCCCATTGTTTTCGCAATCGATAATGCAATTCTCAGGTCCCAACTCGGAGCAGACCACGATATTTTTTCCCAGAAGATCCAGATCCTTGTTTCCGATACCGGTATAGATCCCGTCAGCCACCAGAACCGTATCGAAATTGTTGGCGTCGTCGATGGCATCCTGAATCGTGCTGTAATACGTGGGTACTTTCAGGATCCGGGGCGAAGGTGTACTGGTGGGAGTGGGTGAGTGAGTGGGTGTGTTTGAGGGTGTTGCCGTAATTGTCGGTGTTGGTGTCGGAGATGCCAACTGCAGTAATCTTGGATAGTGGTATCCGAGATCTACCGTGTATTGATCGTTCACGTCATCGATCCGTGTGGTCAGGTCATTTAAACATAAACCGTTATCCGGAAACTGCATACAGAAGGTATAGCTCCCGGCGGAACCTGCACCCCTGCAAGGACTGTTCAGAGGATGTCCGGTTTCAGTATGGGCAATATAATATGCACCACCCTCACCGGTGGCAAAAAGAGGATCTGCATCGATATTACTGGATCCAGCCCATCCTCCCTCGATATCGGAGTAAGCCGCTGCCATGGCACCGTTCATACTGTCGGGCGCATTCCCCCAGACAATGCTGTTTGTCAGGGTTGTGACACCGCTGGTGCCGTGGATTCCGCCGCTGCTGACCGAGGCCCAGTTGTCTACAATAGAGCAGTTTTCAAAAATCAGATCTGACTCCATGTAATAAATTCCGCCGCCTTCCTGAGCGGAATTTCCGTAGATCAGGCAGTTCGTCAGGGTCATGTCGGCGTCTTCGATCATTATGCCGCCGCCGAAGTTCGCCGCCCAGTTACTGTCGAATCGGCAAAACCGAAGTTCCACTGATGAATTGACGCAGGTCATCCCGCCGCCATACCCATAAATACCCTGGTTTCCGGTGATCCGGCATTGTGAAATGATGATATTATCCGAAGCACCAATCCCGATCCCGTCACTGTCGGTGACTGTGAATCCGTCAATCCAGACGTTATCATCGACATAAATACTGATTCCACGACCACTGTCGGAACCATTGATAACAGTTTCAAATTCAAAAGGATCCCGATCGCCGCCACCGGGTGGATACCCGCCCAGCATGCGCAGATCCCCGTTCATTTCGATGTTTTCATAGTATGTCTCTGCGGCAACATAAATCCTGTCAAAAGAGTACTGTGCCACATTGCACAAATCCACAGCATGTTGAATAGTACTGAATGCGGTACTCCATGTCAGCCCGTCGTTGAGATCACTCCCGTTCGTTTTGTCCACATAGTAGTCGACATAATCATTGTTGTCATGCAGATGTATTTCAGGATCTCCCAACATATAATACGTAAAGGAATTCCATCGGTGCAGGTTCAACTCATACCTTAAAGCGGCCAGCGCGTGACCCGTGGAAAACGATCGCTGTACGATGTTCCGCATGTATTCGTATGCATTATCCCCGTTGGTATTGCTATTGGTCGGTTGAGTCCAGCCCGGGGAATAAAGGGAGACACGACTTGCAGCCACCGTGGTGACGGCACCTGACTGCAGGAGAGTATACCCGAGATTGTTGGTGGTTTCCGGATGACCGTTCAGACACGTGCACTGAAACATAATCGCCGGTCGAGTGTTGTCCAGACCCGGTGGATTCCATATATTAAACAAATTACCGCAATGATGACCCTCTTCATCATCGTCGGTATATCCGATACCAACGCCCGTGCTGCTCCCGTGAGCCCAATATGTTACCAGACCGTATGGATTATTCTGCCAATGTAAAGCTGTAGAATCATGCAGCAGTTCTTCCTCTGATGTATGAATAGAATCATCAATGCAGGTCCCCTGTGAGTACATCCGGTAATAATCAATGCCGGAACTGATCAGATAATCCGTGATCATGTGCTGTGACATATATGCCGCATCCGTTATCGAATCACTGAAACACTCCGGTAACAGAATTTTATCCCGCCATGAAATATCTCCCGAAGCATTCTGGTAATCCATTGTTTTCTGCAAAATACTGTCCAGATGATCACAATTGCTGTATACCGGGATCCGCCCCACATATACCTCCGGCGTTACATCCACTCCACCGGCTTCCCAGTCCTCAGGATAGTGACCGTACATATCGTCGTCATTCAGATCCCAGTCACCGGTCAGATCGGAGTAATACAAATCCGTCGGGATCATGAATGGTCCACCGTCTCGCTCCTGCCAGGCCGCCTTCATGGGTACACCGTTACTGTCCACTCTGGGATCTCCAATGAGTAGAACATGCATGATGTCATGGATAATATAGTTGTCTATCAACCACTGCCGGATTTTCTCAGCCCGGCCATTGGGTGAAGGCCCCGTCAATCCACCGTATTCATCTTCGGTAATTAACATCACTGATAGACCGCGACTTTCCTTGTGCTGCACAAAATCGTCCAGTTTCAAACTGCAACTCTCAATGTCATTGGTTGTGATGATAACATAATCATAATCCGTTGATTTTGACTTCTCCCCGGAGGGCGTATACCAGGATACCGCTTCATCAAAGTTGATAAAGTTATCCCGCGCCATATCATCCATTACTGTATCGAATAAAATTTCTTTGGAGGGTCCGGGGATTGCTTTTTTAAAATTGATCCTGATATCAGCACGAATAACCTGCTTTAACTGTTTTGTCACTGGATTGACCGATACCGGTGTGAATTGTATTCGGGCATATTTCCATTTCCGGAGTTGACCGGTGCTGGCGAGTGCCAGGTTGCTTTCGGGATAAAATGCATTCCGGGTGTATATGGACATGTCTCTGCCGTCAACAATCTGTTTTGCGCCATGCCAGAGGTAGACCGGTTTGCCATCCTTGTCGATTGTTCCTTCCGGGGGCGCCGGTTGCACATCGCACCGATCTGTGATTTCCAGGATAGTCTGATCAACAATTTCAAGTTTAAGACTGTTCAAATCCGTATCTGCCGGGAGTGCCACATCCACATGTCTCTGCGGCAGCATGGGTGCACCGGGTTTACCCCGGGAATAATGTGCATCTATCCCGAGAGATGGGTTTCCCCGCAAATCGGTATTGATATTGAGATCAGCACTTTCCAGCCGGAGCGTGATGGATTCAGTTGCATTTACAATACCGGTCAAATTCAGGAAAAATGCAAAGATAGAAACGATCAACCAATAATGTGACCTACGATATTTTCTCGGTACCTTCATAACGATCTCCCTCGGGTTCTGCTAAACCATATAAACGGTGCAAATTTACTCTTTCTATTAGTATCGAGCCTACAGTTGCATCCATCAACACCCAAAAAACACCTGAAAAACACCTGATCAAATTAGGTGTTTATGGCTTAAGTTATTGATATTTAAAGTGAATTGATTTTCCGTTTATCGGACTGTGAACATCATTATTTTTAGTGGTGATTGCCATTCCGGGCGCTCTCACTTAAAATCGAAGTTCGTCCGGCAACTGTCGGGAATGAGGAGTGTACGGATTTGATTACCTTGAAGAAAAATGCGGATTACCAGGAAATTATCAAAAAAAGCCGGTTTATCTGCCGGGCTGCCCGGACAGACACCGTGGATCTGGCCATGAAGTGGATCGGGAAGACACGGGACAGAAATGCCACGCACAGTGCATGGGCTTACCGGATTGGTCCGATGAGCCGGTATAACGATGACGGTGAACCCGGTGGAACTGCCGGAAAACCAATTCTCTCCGTGATCGAACGGCAAAATGTCGACCATATCACCGTGATGGTTATCCGGTTTTTTGGGGGTGTTAAACTGGGCGCCGGCGGGTTGATCCGGGCGTATGGCGGTGCGGCAGCCGGCTGTCTGCGAGATGCCGTTCTGGAGGAAATCAAACCCCGGTTTCACTTCACTTTAACGGTGCCCTTCGCCCGGAGCAATGCCATATATACGTTTCTGGAATCCTGTGAATTTCATCATCGCGCTGATACGTTCCGGGAGACCGGTCTCATGTTTGATCTCATCATGGATCAGACGGATTTTACTGCGTTTAAGGAAAAAATCATGGACCTCACTGCCGGGGAATCGGTGTTCGTCTTGCAATCCGAATGAGTAAGTGTTCAGTACGGATAGTTTTTTAGTTGAGGATGTTGCGTTCATTCAATAACGTGTGTAAAGTAGTAATCAGCAAGCATTTAATCCTGTGTTCTTTATAAACCGGGGTAAATTTTCAGGAGGTTGGGGTCATGATGTACAACAGGTCATTGGGTTTTCTGTTAAGTCTGGTCGGTTTGATCGTCATTCTGTGTGGTGTTCCGGTGATTCACGCATCGGGCCAGTCCAGTGCGGATTATTCTATTCCGTCGGATGTGCTGTCCGGGGGCGGGGGAACATCCTCCAGCACAGATTACACCATCAGTTATTCCATTGGTCAGCCTTCTGTGATCGGTCCTTCCGCAGCAACCGATTATGATGTGCATGCCGGGTTCTGGGCGCGTATTCCCTCTGAACTCTGTATTCATCACGGTGACGTGACGGCTGATGGGTCTGTCACGGCAGGTGATGCTCAGATGGCATTTAATATTGTTCTGGAACTGTACATTCCCACCTATTTAGAGGAATGTGCGGCAGATTGTAACGGGGATGGTTCTATTACTGCCGGGGATGCCCAGGATATATTCGGAGTCATTTTTGGTGGTTCCTGCGTGGATCCTCTGACCAAACAGAGAGATTTCCAGCTCAAACCTCAAAACCTTCGCACGGCCAATGAAATTGCCGAGGTATTCAGCAGTGACATGATCTGGATTGAAACCGATACCGGCAAAACATCCGATCTTACCGCCGCCGTGGTCATGACCAATGACAAACAGCCGGTGGATGCGTTCACTATCACCGTGAAGTTTGATGCCCGGGCATTAACATTTGACGGTTGTGATATGGGCGAACTGTTTTCGGACTGGATTGAGTTCGATTGCAAACAGGTGGCTCCCGGACTTATCCGTATCGCTGGATTTACCCTGGAATCAGATATTCCCGCCGGCAGCTACGGCAATCTGGTTGTGCTGAAATTCAACAGCACCGGTCTCGGGACTGCACAGCCCGACATTACCATCACCCAGGTTTTTGATGATCTCAAGGGATTCATTATCGACTGATTCTTGACCAGATTAAATTATTCGGTCCATCCGAATTCCCAAATCGCCACACTGACCTTGTTATGTATCGTCTTGACGGATTGTCTTTTATGTAGTAGAAACATTATGTAGCAGTTACATAATGTTTTGTTGTAATGGGGAGTCTGATCATGCGGTTGAAATTTTTAAATAGAGAAAATGAACTGGGCCGATTACGCCGCGCTTTTTCATCTGAAGAGAGCAGTTTCAGTTGTATATATGGTCGTCGGAGAATTGGTAAATCCAGACTGTTGCAGGAAAGCACCTTCGGGTATTCCCGGATATATTTTCAGTGCGATGAAAGGGAAGCGCCTTTGCAGCGTACCTCATTTTCAAACGTGGTTTCCGATTTAATACCTGGATTCAACGATGTGATCTATCCTGATTGGAACGCATTGCTTCGTCGGTTGTGGCTGGAATTGCCCCCGGGTGCTGTTATTGCTATTGATGAGTTTCCTTATCTTGTGAATCAGAGTCCGGAATTTCCGAGTATTTTGCAGCGGTTTCTAGATACTCAGGTTGAAAAGTGTATCCATCTTGTCATTTCCGGATCATCTCAGCGTATGATGCATGGCCTGGTATTGGATGAGAAGGCGCCTTTGTATGGCAGAGCCAGAGAAATCATGAAGATTCAGCCATTGCCTGCAGGTTGGATTTCAGATGCGCTGAATTACCGGAATTTTTCTGAATGTCTCAGAGCATACTCAATCTGGGGAGGGATACCCAGATATTGGGAACTTGCCGCTGACCATAAATCCAGTTTTGATGCGATGGAATCCCTGATTTTGGATCCCTTGGGAATTCTGTATTTGGAGCCGCAACGCTTGCTTTTAGACGATATGCGAGAGACGGTCCAGGCATCTTCAATTCTCTCATTGATCGGTAGAGGCTGCAGCCGGATGTCAGAAATCGCAGGCCGTCTTGAAAAACCAGCCACATCATTGACTCGTCCATTGAAACGGTTGCTGAATTTAGGTTTGATCCATCGGGAAGTCCCGTTTGGTGTGAATGAGAAACGGAGCAAATCGTCACTCTACCGGATCAATGATCCATTTCTTCGATTTTGGTTTAGATACGTCGAACCCAACCGGTCCCGGCTCGAATCGGGGATGTTATGCCAGGTTGCACAAATGATCCAAAAAGATTTTCCGGTTTATCTTGGTGAAATATGGGAGGAACTTGTTCGCAAGGCTGTTCCTGGTCTGGGTCCGGGTGGCCGGGAGTGGCGGCTTCCCTCCCGCTGGTGGGGTTCAAATACTGAAAAAGCAATGATGGAAATTGATGTCATTAGCGAATCTGTGGATGGAAAAACCTTATTAGCAGGTGAATGTAAACTTAAATTGGATCGAAATCGGATCTCTGAAACACTGGATAAGTTGAGAAATAAAGTTCAAAAACTTCCTTTTGCTACGCGCTATAAAGAGATTGTCCCCATCCTTTTTATTGCTGAACCAAGTAAGGCGGGATCAACCTCAAATCATGTTGTGAATGGTGAGGCGGTGATGAAGGTGTTAAGGTGATGGCTAACCGGTCATAGTAATTGATCAATGATGTTAATATCATCTCTTGATCACTTTGTGATGAGGGAGTAAACTTCTCCATTGGTCGGAATTGTGTCCGGCCGGGGGAGGTGATTTATGGCGGAGACGTGGCGATGGCTCGATACCGGGCATCTTACAGCAGCAGAAAACATGACACTGGACCAGGTTCTTCTGGAGAGTGTCGGCCGGGGGGAATCCCCGGATACGGTACGGCTGCTTCAGTTCCGGCCCGATGCCGTGCTCACGGGGTTCCATCAGGATGTTTCGTTGGAAGTCCGAGAAAGTTTCTGCCGGGACTCCGGTATTGATATCAACCGGCGTATCACCGGTGGCGGCGCCATCTTTTTCCAGGAATGCCATCTGGGATGGGAGATCATCTGCCGGGCGGACCGATTCAAAGGACAGCGTCTTTCCGACCGTCTCTTCCGTCATCTTTCTCAACCGATGATTAAAGTCCTCAATGATCTGGGTGTTCCGGCGGTGTTCCGACCTCGAAACGACATCGAGGTGCATGGCCGGAAGATATCCGGGACCGGCGGAACCGGTGACCGTGACGCATTTTTGTTCCAGGGAACACTCCTGGTGGATCTCGATATTGAACGGATGCTGAAATCCCTCCGTATTCCCGTGGAAAAACTGAAAGACAAGGAGATTGATTCCGTGCGTCAGCGGATCACAACACTTCGTCGTGAAATTGACGGAAATCCGGACTTGCCAACCATGCGAACCGCACTGAAAACCGCTTTTGAGACAGTCATGGATATAAACCTTGAGGAAGGATCCCTGACAGCCGGAGAAACAGCAATGTTTCATAAACAACTGCCGGTTTTTCAGTCGGATAAGTGGATTTACCGGGTAAAAATGTCCCGGGAAAAACGCCAGGTGGCCCGGTCCGTGTATAAAGCGCCGGGGGGACTGATCCGGACCGCTCTGGTAATCGATCACCGGAATCATCTGATCCAGAGCATTATGATCAGTGGGGATTTCTTCGCGTATCCACGGAATATCGTCAACGATCTCGAGGCGGTTCTCAAGGATTGCCGGGCAACACCGGAGGCTGTGACGGAGGTGGTCGATTCATTTTTTGCATCCCGGGAAAACACGATCCCCGGCGTGACCCCGGCGGATTTTACCGAAGCAGTCTGTGAGGCTTTGACTCGCGTGGATCTGACAAAATTCGGGTTCACCATGGATGAATGCAACCATATATTTCCGGTGAATGGGACGTTTGAGTCCATCATCCAACAGGAAATCTCGGTTCTGCTGCTGCCGTACTGTGCCAAAGACACCGCTTGCCGTCTCCGGTATGAACCGGATTGCACACTCTGTGGCGGCTGCCGTACCGGTGAGGCGTATACCGCGGGATTTGACCGGAAACTGAAAGTAATTTCCATCACCAGTTTTGAAGATCTCATGGAAAACCTGGACGCCATGGCTAAAGATGGTGTGGTGGGTTACATCGGGTGTTGTTGTGAACCGTTCTACACCAAACACCGTGAAGACTTTGAAAAATCAGGTCTGCCCGGGATTCTCATCGATGTGGAAAATGTCACATGTTACGATCTGGATCAGGCCAGAGATGCTTATGCCGGGGAGTTTCAGGGAAAAACAGAGTTAAATCTCCAATTACTGGATAAGGTGCTGAATGCGGCAGTGTGATGTGCTTGTAGTGGGATCGGGTCCTGCCGGGTCCGCCGCCGCACGGGCGGCTGCCGAAGCCGGTGTGAGTGTCCTTTTTATTGAAAAAAATGCCGGGACCGGATTGCGGGTCCGTTGTGGGGAGCTTGTTCCCACGCTTCTGGTGCAGGAGTGCCCTGAGGTGAAATCGTTCATGATTCAGAAAGTGGACGGGATGGTGACTTGGTTCCCACCGGATCAGAGGGTCCGAACCCGTGCACCGGGATTGATCATTGACCGGTCCGCTTTTGATCGGCACATGGCGGATCTGGCGGTGCAGGCCGGTGCAGAACTCATGGTGAACGCCCGGGCTGTCGGACTGACGGATGGCTGTGTTGAGGTGAGACATCACGGGGAAATTTTCGCAGTGAAACCACGGGTGATCATCGGGGCCGACGGACCGGGTTCCATTGTGGCATCATGGATAAATGCCCGGCAGACGGAGTTCCTATTGGGGATGCAGGTCCGGGTACCGCTCCGGGAACCAATGCACGATGTTGAAATTCATTTCCGTCCGGAGTTTTTCGGAGGGTATGGCTGGGTGTTTCCCCGGGGACCGGTGGCCAACGTGGGTATCGGAATCCGAATCCAGAAATCAGTGGGTCCCCGAGCCCCGGAGCACACCACGACAACCCTCAAACTGGAATCGTTTGTCCGGCGTCAGGTGAATCTGGGCTGCATTACTGAGGGAACTTCAAACTGGCAGGCGGGTTTGATTCCTGCCGGGGGACCCGGCCCCACCGTGGCGGGAAATATCCTGCTGGTCGGTGATGCCGCCGGTCACACCCATCCCATTACCGGCGGCGGTATTGCCCATGCGGTGCTGATCGGCCGCCTGGCAGGGGAAACAGCAGCCGATACCGTTAAAACCGGCGATGTATCGCGGTTGGCACGGTTTGAGAGTAAGTGGCGGCGCCGGTGGGGTAAAGAACTGGCCCGGGGTGTTCACCGCCGTAAGTTACTGGAAACACACTGGGACGATCTGGACCGACACCTGCGGTCATGCTGGGTGGTATTCCCGGAATATTATCGGTAAGTCAACTATCCACTTTGACACGACAATATGGGAAAGAAACCAAAGTTCTGTCACCCCAGAATAGTCACCCTGAGCGGAGTCGAAGGGCTCAGGACAACCCAAAACGACACTCAATCCGACGATCCGAAGTGGTATACTTCGATTTACTGCGCCATTTTCTGCACACCGGATACGCCGATGAGAGCATTGAGATCCAGCGTCCGGAGATCAATCCCGCCGCCGGATGTGGGAAGCAGAATGATTTTCTTGCCCATCAGCGCCTCAGCAATTGCAAGTTTGACCATCACTTCACCGCCACCGCCTGCCAGGGCCTTGTTCATCTCCTCGATACCCCGGGATTCTGCTTGACCTTCCGCTTTGATGGCCAGAGCTATTTGCGTCTGCTGCTCATAATAGGCATCTGCTGAAATCTTTGTCTGAAGGAATTCACCATCCACTTTAGCGGTCATCTGGGCAACGGTACCTTTGGCAACCTCCAGCCGTTTCAAATATTCCTCCGTCGCCGCTTTCGCGGCTGATTTATTCTTTTCCATCTGTTGATCAGCGATTTTTTTGTCCTCGATGGCTTTCTGGTAGGCAGGATTGAACCGGTAATCACGGGTGAGGACTTTTTCCACGATAACGCCATAGGGTGCGAGCATTTCATTAAGAATATTCAACGCATCCTGGGCTTTCTCATCCCGTTTCGCGGAGACATAGAATTCTTCCGTTTGAAGCTCGCCAAAAACATCACGGGGCCGGCTTCGGGCGATAGTACGTAAGGCCAGATCTTTTAATTCCGTATCACTTCCGGCAACATTTCCCAGAATATAAGGCGCTTTTTCAGGATTGATCCGGTAACTGATGATGACATCAAGGGAAATATCGTTGCCGTCAATGGTCTTGAACAGCAGATCATCCCGACGGCGCCGATCGCCCCGGTTGGGATCGAAAGTCATTTCCATATTCACCAGTTTGGTATCGAAGGTATGGAAATCGTTGATCAGAGGCAGGAAAAAGTAAGTGGCTCCCGGGGGATAGACTTTTTGTTCGATGCCTTTTCCGGGTCCGAACTTGACGGTCCGGACACCGACTTCCGTGGAATCTGTTGAGACCACCATGCATCCGGAAACCATACTCATGACCACGATCAAACTTGCTGAAATCAATATATTTTTTATCATGATCATTCTCCTATTTCTTAACCTCGAAAAGGTCCAGGCTGTCCCGGAGATCCAGTGGGTTGTATCCGCCGCTTCCATCAGATGGCAGCACCACAACTTCAACTCCTTCTAATACTTTTGCCATTTCCAGTCCCACAAGTCTGTCGGCGCCAACAGAACGCAAAGCTTTGTTTTTCAATTCCGTCCTTTTGGCTTCCGCCAGCTTGATCAACAGATCGGCTTCTGCGGTTCGGCTTCGTTGATAGAGACTTCTCTCTGCGTTTTTCCGGGTGATATACGCTTCGCCTTCCTGGAGTTTCACTTTTACGGAAGCTTCACCTTCCTCAATAATCCGTTTAAGGATGGCTTCTTCTGTGGCCGCCCGGGCTTCCGCCTGGTTTTTGAATACCAGTTGATCTTTTAGTTTCTTTTCCTCGATGTTTTTCTGAATTTCATCAGAGTACTGGAAATATCGCACCATGACGTATTCAACCTGGATTCCTTTGTCAGCCAATTGTTCATTTAACATATCCCGGGCAATAAGTGTTTTTGAGTATCGCAGGGGGGAGTTATAAAATTCTTCTGTTGTGAGTTGACCCAGTGCCTGTTTCAGCACGGGTTCCGCTTTGGGAATAATGCCATTATCCTCATACAACTTTCCCGGACCGATGGTGGTGATCACCTGATATGGATCTTTAATCCGGTAAAGGATCGTGCAGTCAACATCCACGTAAAACCCGTCTGAAGTCTGAATATGAGCGGCTTTATCGGCCCGGTAATGGGGGTGCTGACGGATGCCCGTGATATCCGGCCAGTTAGTTAACTCAAATACCAGCAATGTTTTGGGAAACCGATGAACCATCTCCATCCCAAACGGTTTTCTGAACAGGAGTCCCGGTTCATGAATCGTATGCTGAATACCCCGGGTAACGCCGATTTTGATTTCTTTCAGCGCCACTTCCCCGGGTAAGACGTACACAAACAGCATGTTATAAATAATGGTCAGACCAACAAAAATCACGATCAACGCGATCAGAGCTTTGCTGCCTTTTGAGCCCGCACCCATCTTGGGTAGTTTGAAGGGGATCAATCCTCCGGGCGTTTGGTTTGAATTATCCATTGTACCTCCTATATTTAGAGACATCTACACCGCGTATCTGAACATATTACGCGGATGGGTCTCGTTGAATTCAAAGAGGTTATAGCGCAGTTCTGAAGATTCATCAATTTTCCTTTTATAATTGTCTTGAATCCAGGAGTTGACTATCGGGACGGTTTGGATTTTAATTAGAGAGTAGATTCAATTGGATTTCTGAAAGTAATGAGGGAGGCTCTGATGGCTGAAAATATCCACAGAAAAAAACTGTTCGAAAAAATATTCCGTTTTTGTTCGGACCTGATGAACCTGGTGAAAAATACGGAGATGTATACGGAAACGCATCCGTTGAGTAAAGATGCACTGACGAAGTCCCTGGAATCAACCCGGAATTTCCTGGGGCAGGATATGGATATCAGTATTTTTATCAGCGAAGATTCCATTGTGTTTGGCGATTTTCGGATCACCAGTTCAATGTATGCCCGGTACCCGGTGTTTTCCCGGTTCCATACTCTCATGCAGGGGAACCGTATCTCCGTTCTTTCCATCGACGCAAATATTGACGCCGACGCTCTGCTGACTCTGGGCAAGGGTCTGAGTATTGCGCCGGCAGTGGATATTGAAAAAGTGGAAGTGGATACTATTCTGGCGGAAAAGGGTATTTCATCTGTGAATATCAGCATCTCGCTGGACGAGTTTCAAGGGGAGACCGATGACAGTCTTCTCCTGACACATTTTCTGGACGGAAGCCTGGGCAGGGAACTTAACCAGGACCTTCGTGAAAAACTGTACCTGGAACTTACCGGTGCTCCGGGATCCGCTGCCACTCAAATCCAGGATAAACTGCGCCGGGAAGAGGCGCACAATCATCCCATTACAAAGCGGGATCTTCTGACGACCCATGGTGAGAAATGGATTCATATTCTGGGTTATATTATTGAGGTGCTTCTGGGGAGAGAGGGGTTTGAGTCAGGCAATCCCCGGATTCTGGATATCATTGAGGATATGGTGCCGGTGATTTTGAAATTATCGGCAGTGCGCCGGGGTGAGGACGTCGATTCATTTTTGGATAAGCTCAGGGAACTGGATGAGGATGCCAAAATTCAACTTTTCTATGAATACTGGAATTCCCGGGAACAGCATCTGAGTTCTCTGGCATGGCTTCTGGAACAGGTATCAGTGTTTACTGAGAGGTTGATCAATATCAGCAGCAGTCAGGAAATTGATGAGGATGAACTGATTGCTGAATTTGAAAAGATTATGCCGGAGATTCTGGCGTTTCCCACCATCAACGAAAAATTATTCAGTGTTATCAATCGATTGCCCAATAAAACCCTGGTCTTTGAAGCACTCAATGCATCCACCGTGGCATATGTTGATCGGGAGAATCCGCCTCGTGAGGTGGCTGCGGCTCTTGAAAACCGGTTGCTCCGGTTTTGTGGTGAGAACAGCAGTGCCTGTTTCCGGATGACGATTCATCTGGTAAAACTCATCGTGGACAAAGATACACCTCACGTGACGTTGAGTCTGGGGAAAATTGTCACGCACATTGTGAATAATAACTGTCCGGCATGCGCGTACATGGAAGATTGTCAGTTGCTGACATATATCGGTTCACAGGTTGATCCTCATCAGAAAACACCTGAAACCCTCAAATTTCTGGTGTCCACCTGGCGGGAATCAGCGGGTGCGCTTCTTTCCCGGGATCCCGATGAGTTTCATCGAAAACTTGCCCCCATGGCGGAAGAGGAAATGAATCCTGAAAATTTCGATGAGCCTATTCTCCACAGACAGGTAATGGATGCCTGGAAGAGTTTTGCCGACCGGCCATATTTTCAGGATATTTTCAATAATATTGTGGATTCAAACCGGGAGTTACGGTTCAAGACCATTGAGAGACTTTCAGCCTTCGGTCCGGTGGCAGTATTGATCTGCATGGGTGGACTGGATAGCCAGAACTGGTATTTAAGGCGTAACCTGGCAACGGTCATCGGCCAGGTGATCGATCTCAATCAGACAAATATCCTCAGGGAACCCCTGAAAGATCCCGACTGGCATGTGCGGTTGGAGATAATCAGCGCGCTGGCCAAACGGGTGGAAGAAGTGGCGGATAAACTCCGGGAAATTCCCAATCATCCCCTGACCAAGATTCTCTCCATGGCGCTTCGGGATGGAAATAAACAGATTCGAAACGAAGCGTGTAAACCTATCGAAGAACTGAAATTGCTGCACGCCCTGCGCAGCTTGAAAGAGTTGTATTGGCGACTGGCGGCGGTGAACGCTGATGCGGATCTCGACGAACGCATTCAGATAATGAAACTGACGGCGGAACTGGCATCGGCGGAGGATGCTCCGGTGGAGGATATCGTGGAGTTCCTCGGGAAAATCGGTGGCCAGAAAGAAGGGCTTCTGACACCTAACTGGATGATTCCGATCAAAAAAGGCTCGGTACAGGCCCTGGCATCCATCGAACACCCGTTTGCCCAGGAGTGGCTTTCTACACTGGCATATGAAAAACCGCATAAACGCGGTGTTGTTGGCAGGGAAGCCCGGAGTATCCTGACCAAACAAAAATCTGATTGATCATGGTGAATCAGACATTCCAATTGCCGAAACAACTTGAAAATCAGTGTAAATATCACTAATAACTGGTTTTGGAGGCGTTTGATATGAGGAACAGATGGGTTTTAGCCGCTATTTTAGTTGTATACGCTGTACTGGGCCCTGTGAATACCGGCCGGGCATGGTTTGACACGCCCGAACTCCTGGAACCGGAAGATGATGCCCGGTTTGGATTTGAAAGTGGTCCCATTATATTTACATGGGAAGATACCGGAGCAGTTGATTATGAATTTGTCATCGCTGTGGACTCGGAATTCGAGGTGGGAACAATTCCATTATCCTGTGAGGGAAACACCTTTTACAACCTCAGCGATCTGATCCCTGATGAAACCTGGAATCCCCTGAACGTTTCGATTTACTGGCGTATCCGGGCGGTCTATACACTGGGGGTTAAAAGTGCATGGAGCGAATCCCGGATTCTTCATAAAACAGAATTGGACTTACCGGTAATTATCGCCGGGGAAGATGGTCGTTACAGCCATGTCACGGGGCTTCCCTATTTTGAATGGGAATCCTTGGATGATGCCATATCATACGTTATGGAATTTGCCACGGATTTGGAATTTGAGGATACTCTTGTTGCTCTGGATCTCACCACTTCCACTCTTGATTTCGAAAATGTGAACCGGGAAGAGTGGGATTCATATGAGTTTCTTTATTACTGGCGTGTGGCGGGGATGTCTCAGGATAATGTCCCGGGACCCTGGTCTCAGACCTGCCGAATATCCAAAACCACCATCATACCGCCCGATCCGGTGTTTCCCGATGATGGCGTCCGACTGGCGCCCCGGAGTGATCCGCCGGTAATGACCTGGTCCCCCACGGAAGGTGATGGCAGCTATCAGTTCCGGCTGACCCTGGACCCAGAAGGATACATCGACTTGCCTCTCTGGGATGTGGATACGGAAACGTTTGATTTCGCTACGGATCTGGGTGTGGATTTTTCAGGTGAAGAGTGGTGGTATCTGTATTCAACATTGTACTGGTCGGTGGCCAGTTTTGACGATGCGGGGCGGCCGGGTCCGTTCAGTCATCCCCGGGAAATGTCAAAAATCGGTTACCGCCGTGTGGCGGCATACGGTGATTCCATTACTACCGGTGTTTACTGGGAATCCGGATATATGGATTTCCTCACGGACCACCTGTATGGGTTGTGGCCCCGGTTTTCCATGATAAACATGGGGGAAGGCGGCAGGAAATCCAAGTGGGGCAGCGATAATATGGTTCCCACTCTGGTGGAATCATGCCCTCAGATTATCTTGATTCTCTTTGGCGCCCTGGACATCATTGATCCCTATCACTGCGATCCTCCCTACGACTGCCGACTGGTGGAACACCTGGAAGAGATGATCCAGCAGGCGCGATCCTTCGGAACAACACCCATTCTCAGTACGCTGCTGCCGGTGAATCCAGCGGGTGAACAAGCCGCATCACAGTGGCAAGTGGATGAGTATAACATGGAAATCAAGGCCATGGCCGCCAGTATCAATGCTCCGCTGGTGGATCTCAACGCCCTTTTCTGGACGTGGGGTGAAAATTTACCGGAACTTTATGGCGACTGGGGACATCCTTCAGTAAGAGGCTATGAAGTGATGGCTGACGGATTTTATGAAGGAATCGAGATGACCGGCATCTGAGATTTCAACCTTTTTCAATCTGAACATTTACCGGGAGATTCTTTATGGCGAGCCCCATCGGGCATGGGTTGACCGGAATTGCAATATACATTGCCGCGCAACCGGGGAAAACCCCGCGACTGGCGTTGCCGGGACTGGCTGTGTCGGCGGTGCTGGCATGTCTCATGGACGGTGATTTTCTTGTCGGATTCATCATGGATAAATCCTATCATCACGGCCATGTGCACTCACTGGGATTTGCTCTGGCAGCCGCCGGGATACTTGCCATGATATGGCGGCCCGGACAGATATCCCGTGGCCGCGGGTTCCTGTTGTATTTTGCCCTCATCGGATCCCATGCTCTCATAGATACTGTCACAATGGATACCTCCTTCCCCTTCGGGACCATGTTGTTCTGGCCACTGACAGATACATACTATATTTCACCGTTCCCCCTGTTTCTTGATGTCTGGCGTGGATCTGTTGAGATCGTTTTCGGGTATCACAACGTGGCCGTAGCTTTCCGTGAACTGGCTTTCAGCGGATTGCTCCTCCTCATCGTATTCTCCATAAAATCATATCCCGGGAAATGGGTGGTCAGTGCCGGTGGTGTCGCCCTGATCAGCGGGTTGATCGCCGTGGTGTTCCATCAGCCTCTGGCGGAAGCTGCAACAAAACAGCTTGAACAGTTCTATGGTGAGGTCAGTGTGGATACTCATGCGCCACCGGTCAAAGGCGTTCGGGGCATCCTGTTTTCCGGGAACCGGTCAGGCAACGAGGATATTGTTCTCATCCAACCGGATTCCGGTGAAATGAAATATCTGACGACGGATCCTGCAGACGATGTCTGGCCGGTCTGGTCGGCTGACGGTTCCCGAATTCTGTTCCAGAGCAACCGAAGCGGGTCCTGGGGCATCTATGAGATGAACTCTGACGGCACGGGTGTACGGACGGTTGTGGATTTTCCCGGGGAAGAAGAATCTCCCTGGTATTCACAGGATGGGAAATCCCTGATTTTTCAATCGAACCGGGAGGGCAAATATGAACTGTACACCATGGCATTTGATGGGACCGGCTTGAAAAAACTGGTGGACCGGGAGTCACATATGGATATTCTCGCATCGGTTTCTCCCGCGGATGGCACCGTGGCTTTCACCAGTCGCTCGAAACTGATCCCGGGTTGGCATATCTATACCGTGCCATTTAACGGCGGCGAACTGAAACGTGTCTCACCCCAGCACGGGTGCCGGGCAAAATGGTCTCCCGACGGGAAATATCTGGCGTATGTATCCAAAGGTGACGGTGACAGCTCGGATATATGGATTTTTGAATCCGGCGGGTACCGGCTGCACCGGGTCACCAGGACGTCTGATTACTGTTACGACCCCTGTTGGTCCCCGGACGGCCAAAAGATCTGTTTTGTCAGGGGCCGGGACGCCAAATCAGGGTGGGATTTATGGATCGTCGGGGTTAACGGGGATGGTCTCCGACCGTTGACCTTCGAGGGCGCCGGGGATCGGTATCCCCATTGGCGGTAATCAGGACTTTGATGCGATGTGCTTTCGGCCGAAAGCACCTACGAGTGCTGATTAATTGATGATGTGCAGTTCAGATACTGATGCGATGTGCATTCAGCCGAAAACACCTACGAGTGCTGATTAATTGATGATGTGCAGTTCAGACACCGATGCACTGACCACCGGCTCACTGGCTTTCCACGGCTTGAATCGCCTGGATCGCCGATTCCGGGAATTGGTTTTCAATAGCACCGGCAAGAACGAAGGCTTTGTACCAATGATACGGTTTCAGCGCTGGATCAATATGAGTGGCATAATACAGAAAGGCATCGGCAGTGCCTGTGTCATCACGAAAGTTCACCGAAACAGATTTGATCTCATAGCCGTATCCAAGACCTTCATAACCGTCCAGAACAACCTTTTCTTCCTCGGTGATTCTAAACACCACGCCCCACACGGAATCATCCGGTTTGCCCGTAAAAAAAGCGTCGCATTTGGCGGAGCCGTCCTGGCCCGTTTTATGAAACCTGAGCTGGTGACCGGTCAGAACAGCAACACCGATTTTTTCCGCACCGGGAATTCGGTCCTGAATCCGTGGAAGTGACATATTCGAACCGTAAGCAAAATAGTTCATTTTAAGATTGTATCTTGTAATCCAATGGATGGAAAGTCTTAGGAAATTGTGCAGGAGTAATGTTACATTATTTCCCATTGAAGATTATCCCATGGTTTAGTATAAAACCGGGTCAGTGTGAATTGAGGAAAACCATCACGTCATGGAGAATAAATTATGAATGAGAGAAGTTCGAACCCGCATTCAGTTATCAGAAGATTGATCCTGCTGACCGTAATCGGCATGATCTCGCTTCTGATCGGATGTGGCTCAGGATCTGATACAACGACTCAGGTAGCTGTTAAATCGGATCGGGCGATTCCGGGAAACATGGCTGCTTCGGGAGTAAAACCGATTAAGTTATCCGCTGCACAGCCTAAAATTGAATTCCAGAAGACGGAACATTCATTCGGGAAAGTATTTTCCGGTGAAGCACCCAGTACGGAGTTTATATTTAAAAACACGGGTGAAGGTACGTTATTGATTGAGCATGTAAAGGCCGGCTGAGGCTGCACTGCGGCTTTGGCTTCGGCCAAAGTCATTCCCCCGGGTGGGGAAGGTAAAATCGAAGTGACCTTCAAAACAAAGGGCAGACATGGTTCACAATCAAAAACGGTGACCGTGATATCCAATGATCCGGAACAGCCGAATTTAAAATTATCAATATCCGCGGATATTATAATCAAATTTGGGTTTGAAGTTCCCAAGTTGGGATTGGGCCGGCTTAAAAAGGATGAACTCAAAGCTAAAACAGTGACTGCTGTCGGTGAAGAACTGCCACGGGTTAAAATCCTGTCCGTTTCACTTGCAAATACAGCCCATGAAAAATATTACAAATACGAAACAAGTGACACAGGCGAGGGTGATCTGCGCAAAATTGTTTTCAGCATTACACCCACACGAGAGATTCCCATTGGCCGGTTCCGGGATGTTCTGGTGATTAAAACAAATCTTAAGGATGTTGAGGAAGTAAAATTGCATCTCAGCGGTGAAATACTGGGACCCATTGAGATTATGCCCCGAGCCTTGATGATGCGATCGGAATCCGACTCAGCTCCGTTTGTCGGATCAGTGACTCTGAAACCCACGACAGCTATGCCGTTCCAGGTTTTGTCTGCGGAATGTGAAGACTCGGGACCGTCCATCACTGTTCATGCTCCGGGACCTGACGGTTCTATCAAGATTGAGATGTCTCTTCCCGCTGATTTCGGAAAAGAAAATTTCAGGTCCAATCTGATCATTCGCACTGATCTTCCGGAACAATCGGAATCTTCCATCCCGGTTTATTCAAGTCCCCGGCGACCCCGATCCGGAAACTCCGGTGACAGACGGTTAGATACGAGGAATACCATGAGCCGGAAATTAAAAACCGGAAATCTGGCAAAGACCGGTACAAAGGCGGCGGGAAAAGCGGGTCAGAAATAACATGGGCTGAAGGGTCAAAAAAACTGAATATTTTGTATACTCGGATCGTATCTTCTGACAATGGTGCCGAATGGAATAAGAAAGAATGACCTGGAAAAAAGGGAGGAACCAAAGAATGAAACAGTTACCCGATTGCATCACCATATTGATCCTCAGCACAGGACTGCTGTGTTGTTTCACCGGTGTTTCCGCCATCGCTCCCCCATCAGATTCCGTGGAAGGCGTCTGGAACGGTGCGCTGAAAATTTCCGCCATTGAATTGCGGCTGTCATTTAAAATCAATCGAACTCCGGAAGGGGAACTCACCGGTACCATGGACAGCATCGATCAGGGCGCAACAGATATTCCCGTATCTAAAGTATCTGTGACTGATGATCTCATCCGGTTCGATGTGGAAAAAATTAAAGGGTTTTTCCAGGGCTCATTCACTGAAGGTGGTGCTTTTATTGTCGGGACCTGGCATCAGAGCGGACAATCGTTTCCTCTGAAACTGATCCGAAGCGTCAAGCCAGAAGAACTCTATCGACCCCAGGAGCCAGTGGGTCCCCTGCCGTATCTTAGTGAAGAGATCACGTTTCCCAATGAAAAAGCCGATATTGTCCTGGCAGGGACCCTGACTGTTCCCAAAGGCGACGGACCGTTTACCGCCGTCATACTGGTCTCGGGATCCGGTCCCCAAAACCGTGATGAAACCGTTATGGGTCACCGGCCCTTTCTTATTTTATCTGATCATCTGACCCGGCATGGGATCGCAGTACTTCGATTTGATGACAGGGGCGTTGGAGAGTCCACCGGTAAATTTACATCTTCAACCAGTGAGGATACCGCCGGTGATGTTATGGCCGGATTGCGGTTTTTAAAATCCCGGAAGGAGATCAATCCGTCACTTATCGGGATTATCGGTCATAGTGAGGGTGGTATTATTGCACCTATGGTGGCTGTGCAATCAGATGATGTGGCATTTATCGTGCTCCTGGCCGGTACCGGCATGTCCGGTGATCGTATTATTAAGGCTCAGACGGAACTCATCGCAAAAGCGGAAGGTATGGACGACGATATTATTAAAAGACAACTGGGTATACAGGAAAAAATGTTTACTGTAATTTACTCAGATAAAGATGTTTCTGAGATGAAGAAAGACATTGAGAGCTTACTCATGGAGTTTATGGAGACGTTGTCTCAGGAAGAGAAGGAAGCGCTGATGCTCAGCAAAGAAAGTATCATTGCTGAGGCAAAAACCGTGACCAGTCCCTGGTTCCGGTTTTTCCTGAAATACGATCCGAAAACAGTGCTTAATAAAGTGAAGTGTCCGGTCCTGGCAATAATTGGTGAGCTGGATCTGCAAGTGCCGGCAGATGCAAACTTGAAGGCCATTGATGATGCCTTGAAATCCGGTGGTAATACCCGGACAACCGTCAAAAAACTGCCCGGCTTGAACCACCTGTTCCAGACAGCAAAAACCGGTTCACCCGGTGAATATGCAAAAATCTCAGAAACAATGGCGCCCCTGGCGCTGAATACTATCTCGGACTGGATTGCCGCAACTGTTAAATAATGTGATTGAGGTTGCGACAACCTTGAACTTTCACATACTTCCCGGTATTCTCCTGTGATCCTGATTCATGCAGGATAATCGGAGAGGCTATGCGGTTATGCGAACTCAAAGATGAGACTGCAAAGCGGGCATCTCAGCGGATGTCCGGCTTCATTTTCAAAACTCTCGATCTCGCAATTCTATTCCCCGGCCGTAACCCTTCAGAAACACTTACACTCCGTAGATATCTTGTAGATCTGACCACAGTATTTTCGTATCTTATCAGTCGGAATGATCCCGCCATCGCTCTGACCGGACACGAGGTGACGGCAGGAGAAACCACTCGGGCAATTCCTGAAAAAATCATTGTTCCCATCCCCAAACATGCGATAAATGGCGCCATGGTCTTAGCCGGTACAGAATCCGGCGGGAAAGTTCCGGTTCGTCTGTTTTCGAAGTATCTGGTTCCCCGGGGATATCCTCTGGTCACTGTTTTGCTTCTTATCCTTATGGTCAGCGCCGGTATAGTGTCACCGGGACCGCTCAAACCTGTCCTGTTGATATTGTGCGGGCTGGCAGTAATCAAACAGCCACTGACATACTGGATTCTCCGGTATACGTTGGATGCCGTCATGGCAACTGTTATGGTCATGCTCCTGTATATGATTCCCCATATCATTCGATTCGGCCTGCCACGGGACCCGTTGCTTCTCCTGATCACTCTTCTGTTTGTCACGCTGTTTGTTTTCCGGATTCGAAGCCTGTGGCGGCAGGATTATGTCCAGTCGTTTTACCGGCTTGGTAACACATCTCCTGAATCACTGGCGGGTCATTTGCTTCTGACCAGAGATCACATCCGGTTGTTTTTCAACCGCTCCACCATGATAACGTTGTGTCTCATTTTGACATTAACCGGATGTCTTCTGGGACCCGTACAAGCGCCGGAATTTATTCCCGTTAAAGCCCGTCTGGCCGGTCTCTTGAACAGTCCCGTCCGGTCATGGGCGTTGTATCGATCCGCCCTGTCTGCGGAGTCCAACCCGGCGCAGGCTGAGCAGCTTTCGCGAAGCATTGTGAATACACTGGAAACCGGTGATCGGGAAGGGGCATATGCGCTTATCACACAGCTGCCTGGGGCCATGGCGAATTTGCCGGAGTTGGCTCATAAACGGTTGCCGGACGCCATCCTGACCTGCGGAGAATCCATGGCGGTGTATGGTGCGCCACCGGAAGACTGGCGTCGGGCGGAAACACTTCTGGGATTCCTGGTGAGTGCTTTCCCTGAGAGTGCCGCAGCCGTGCAGGCGGTGGAACGATCGGAATGGCGTCTGGTCAGGATCAATAATCAGCAGATTGTCCGGCGGTTTCAGGCATATCGCGTTCCCGTGGATCTTCGGGAAAAGATGGAAGAGAATGTTATCTGGCATACGGCGAAACCGGATTATCTTTTCCTGTTTCTGGATATTGAACTGGCGCACTTGGGACGGCAGAAAGGGGAACTGCTCAACACCATGATCCGGCTGAAATCCGATGGATATCCGGTGCAACCAATCCGGGGATATTATGATCAGAATGGATTGAGCCGGATTAAAATATTTGAGGATGGTGCTATTGGTCCGGAAATCATCCCGGTTACTCTCGTTTTGGAGGTACCGGTGAAATCAGCGTCGCTGATCCTGAAGCTGGGTGGTAATCAGAACTATCCCGTTGAATATGATCCGGCTGCAGTCCGGGATTTTCCCAGTAGTGAGGAATCGTCATGAGTCGCTCATCATCAAGCGTTCCTGTGATTTCTCTCTTTCCGTTTCTCAACGTACTGATTTGTTTCCTGGGCGTTCTTATCATGATCGTTCTGGCTGTAACTGCCATCTCGTTGGGTGCCGGCCGCACCGTGCGAATCAATATTGCGGATAATGATCAGAACCTGGCTCTGAAACCAGTGTATATGGAATGGGATGGTGCCCAGGTAACTCTCCATCCCGGCGCGCTTCAGGTTCCGGTGGAAGAGGCGCTGGCTGCAGGTGGGAGGAACGGTTCATTGTTTGGGCAGACACTGGACCGATTGGAGGAAAGCCGTGACAAACAGTACGTCATTGTCGCGGTTCGACCCGATGGGTTTCACAATTTCGCCCAATTCAGGCAGACGATTCTCGATCGTGGCGTCCGAATCGGTTATGAGCCCATTGATGGATCATGGGAACTGTCAGTGGGCCGAAAATCACGGGAAGAATCCCCATGAGACGTCGCCGGACATCTATGGGAATCAATCTGGATTCTTTAACGGATATTGTGGCAAACAGCATTGGTGTTATTCTTTTTATTCTTCTTTTTGCCGTTCTGAGTTCCCGCTCTACGTATTACAATTTTTATGTCCCCGCGGATATGAATCCTGATGATCGGTCCCGTGTGTATGTTCCCATTGCTGAAGAAAGCACCAAAGTGCGGAAAAACTTTCTCTGTTCGGGTGGTGCTGTTATCCCAATGGATTTTACCGGTCTTTATAGTGAACTGATGGAGGGTCTGCCGGTGATGACCTTTGAAAATTTTGAAAATGTCCTGGCACTTGTCAATAGTCGGCGTGCTGAGAAAGGCGGGTTAACCGCTCGCATCAGTGCCACCATGAACATTCAAGATCATGGAGATCGTCGATCAAAACATTACCGGGATCTCAATCTTGTCATTAACAAAACACCGGAGTTTACCGGTGATGATCTCAATAAGCTGACCACCGGGAGTTCGGATTATCTGCGGGAGTTGCAGGGGATGGATCCCGGTGTTCACTGGATTTGTTTTTATGTGGAAAGCGACAGTCTGGAAATTTTTCGAAAGGCCCGTGAAATTGCCTGGGAAAACGGATTTGATGCTGGTTGGGAACCGTCAGTGGTGACCTGGCCCCAGGTATTTGACCTGAAATCCCGGCCCACGGAAACCCGGGGATGGAGTCTTTCTCCGAACCTGAATCAGGGGAGATGATATGAATACGGAAAACCTGCCATCGGTCCGATGTCCTGCCTGCGGATCCTATAACGCACCGGATATCACACGCTGTACCCATTGTGACCGGGATTTGCGAAGCGGCGCTGTCGATCGGGAATTTATCTGGACCTACCGGCCAACGCGCTTCCGCAGCCGGCATGTTCAGTTGTTCACTGGTCTTCTGTTCAGTGCATTTATGACCTATCTCGTATACTTTCTGACCGATCTTTTTCCGGGTTCTCTGGTTCACCAGATACTGGTTCCTGAAGGTATTCAGATGCTGCTGCCGGTGGTCATTGTGGCTCTTACCTTCTGGCCCCTTGGCGTGGTCCTGATCCGATTGGTCCTCATTGTCAGGGATCAGAACGGATTCTCAGAAGATATCAGTGATGGATTTTCAAAAACTCTGCCGGCAGGACAGAACGTGGACCCGTCGGATCTGGCTGTTCGGGTTAAATCACTCAAATCCGCCCTCAATCCGATTCTTCATTCACGGATCACTATTGTCAGGAAAGCCTTGGAACAACAGGACACCCGGTCCGTTCTGGAACGCCGCTTCGAAACCGAGAGTGATCTGGATGATGCAGAAATGGATGGGAACTATGCGTTGATCCATCTGTTTATCTGGGCGCTTCCCATTCTGGGGTTTCTGGGAACGGTCATCGGCATTACTCTGGCAGTCTCCGATTTTTCGGGATTTCTCGGTGGCAATATTGATGATATCGATCTGATAAAAAGCGAACTGGGTCAGGTGACCAACGGTCTCTCATTCGCTTTCGGCACAACAATCCTGGGTCTGGCCGGCGCTTTGATTGTGATGCTCGTTACGTCCATCACCCAGAACTATGAAATGGGTTTCGGCACTCGAATTCGGCGATTTTGTGTGGAAACCCTCGTTCCCCTGGTCAACAGGGAGCAACCCGTCAAACCAGAATGAGAAAACAGTATCTTACTCTAATAGCAGCATCTCTCATTGCACTGGTAATAGTGGGATGGAGTGTATGGATATTGGCAAAGCAGCCGTTTTCAGAATGGATATTCCTGGCACCGGACCGGGAAATCCGTCAGAATCTCGTTGCCGGGTCCAAAGATACACCCATTGAATTTACAGATTCTGCCGGGATTGAGATTCACAGCCGATCCGGTGGTCCGTTTGTATTGGATATTTTTGTCGGGGATCGGGAAACCGATGCCCGAACCACATTACGGGCGACCTTTAAAGATTCCGCCAGGGTATATGTCAACGCAGAACGGGTGGGTCAGAAAAATGTCTTCATTCTTCGGGATAATCAGTACGAGGCACAGTGGCAGCGGGAAGGTGCTGAAGTGCTCATACCCGATGAAACCTATCTGTTTCAGCATGAACTCACTGGAAACGAACGGGATCCATTGCGATTTAAACTCCATAAAGATCTTGGATGGTGTTGGGTGTCCGGCACGGGATACCGATTGAGGAACAATACACGCATTCCCATCCCGCCCATGGATGTGAATATGGGTTCCCGATATGAGATATATGCGTTGACCCGGAGCAGGGAATGGCTGGATCGTGCCCGGGGAGCCTGGATGCTGGGGTGTCTCGATGACCGCGAAGCCCGGGAGACCCTACAGGAATTGATGGAAGATCCCATCTGGTATGTCCGACGATTTGCCGTGCTTGCACTGGGGCAAATGGGCGATCCCCGGGATATTACCGGGATTATTGCCCGGGCGTCGGATCCGGATCCGGACGTGCAGCGGGCGGCGGTAAAGGGGCTGGGATCCTTTGATCTGGTGCTTGATACCGATCCCGGGAAAGCCGTTTTAAAACTCCTTGAAGAAAAAATCAGATCCCCTGACCGATGGATGGCATCAACTGCTTTACGGGTTCTCATGACCCTGGATCCGGAAAAATCCAAAAATATTTTACGGGAACAACTTAATTCAGCCAACGATTCCACCCGGAATATCGCCCTGGTTCTGCTGGCGGAATCGGGTGATCCCCTGACGGAATCCCGGGCTGAGAAACAACTGAGATCCAATGATCTGACAACGGCACTGGCTGCGCTTGAGGCTTTGTTTATTCTGGATACGGAAACAGCACGAAACCGGATTTTCCAGACGGCTGAATTTGCCGAATCGGATGATCTTCGTTTTACCGCCATGAAATGGGTTACCGGTCTGGAAGATGAGGCGGTTACAAAATTCCTTGAGAGCAAGTTGGATGACGGGTTCCCCCGGATTCGCGAAGAAGCGGCGAGAATCCTTAATTACAGGGGTTGGGTGCCTGAAACCTCCGGGGAGCAAACCCGGTATCATTTCGCTGCAAAACACTGGAACACGTTACGGGAGATGCCGGATCCGGATGTTGAATTTCTGGGTACGGCCGTGGGGGATATCGAACTGGAAACACGGTTGACAGTCCTGGAAATATTAAGAAAATTCCCTACAGAGGACATTTTGCCGCATCTTGAGTTCCGGCTGGAAAGCTGGCGGGATGAAGGGTTTGAAACGACAAAAGCTGATATTCTCGCCACAATGGCAGGCGTCGATAATCCCCGGGTTCTACCCCGGATTCGGTCTTATCTTAATGATCCATCAGATATTATACGGGCGGAAGCGATTCGAGCTCTGGGTCGGATCGGTGATACCCATCAGATACAAAAATTCCGGAATCTGTTGAGGGATGATGCTTCTGTGATTCGTAATGCTGCGGGGGAGAGTCTTGTCATGATGGACTGGAGCCCGAAGAAACCCGGTGAGAAACGGGATCTCCTGTTCGCGCAACAGCACTGGGATCGACTGGACATTGAGGATTCGGATGTGGCGGATCTGATATACAGCCGTGGACTTACCGATGCGGATGCCACTATTCGAATCGCTGCATGTGATTTGCTGAAAGACCTGCAAACCCGAAAAGCCATTAAAACACTCATGTCCCTGTTCCGGGATGACAGTTTTCCGGTGCGGGATGCTGCCGTGGAAGCCCTGGGTGTAATCGGAGCGCCTGCACTCCCGGTCCTGGAAAATGCATTGAAGGAGAAATCACACGATCCTATTCTCGTGATTCGTGCCATGGGTCAGACCGGGGAGAAAACGATACAAGAGACTCTCGTGCCCTATCTCAAGGATCCCAACGGGCTTATCCGTCGGGCAGCTTTTGAAGGATTGACCCGGACGGCGTATTCACCTCAGGAGCCTTCCCTGCGGTCGGATCTTTTCCTGGCCGGTGAAAAATGGGTGGAGTTGGTCAACCTGGGCGAACCGGGGTGGACGTGTCTGGAACATGCGCTGGATCAGGCTGCATCCACTAACAAGAGACGTATATTGGTGGGACTGCGGCTGATCAGAACACAACGGTCAGTATCGCTGCTGATCAGGTATCTGAAATCCGAGGATGAGGTGCTTCGGGCTGTGGCAGCCAGTTCCTTGAGTTCACTGGGAAATATCGCATCACTGGGACTTCTGGAAATAATGGAGACCGGAGACCGGATGGTCCGGAAGCAGGCAGCGGAGATTCTGGGCTGGATCCGGTCTGTGGATGCTTTGGACCGCCTGGCAGTTACCATGCTCAAGGATAAAAACGCTGATGTCAGGGAGGCATGTGCTGAGGCGCTGGGTGAAATCGGTAATGAAAAAGCGATTCCACATCTTGTGAAAGCACTTGAGGATTCCCGCAAGTCCGTGGGGAAAACTGCCCGAAAATCGCTTATCCGATTGAAATGGTTGCCGGTAACGCCGTCAGAAAAAGTATCGTTCCGTAAAGCGGCGGGTTAGACCGTAACCCGACCGTCCCTGGCCGGGTAAACCGTTCCGTTATTTAATTATGAGCTTCGGATTCACGGATCCCGAGATCAGTCCGGTGGGTGCGGGAAACCCATAATATCCGAAATTGGTGGTGCTTGAGACAGTAAAGTATGCCGGAGAATCATACACACCGGATCCCGGCAGTCCTGCTCGCTGAATGGATCCCGGACCGCCATTGCCGGCATAGGCCGACCAGTTAACGGCATATGTCTCGTAATTTTCACGGGGAACCTCATCCGGTCCGGTCCACCACGCCCGGAAACCCATGGAAACAAAACTGGAGGGCTGTGTCAGTTTACTCATGTCCAGGGCTTCGTTGGTGGAACCTATCCCGGTGCCGTTATGCCAGCAGACCGCATCCCGGACCCGGCCTTGCGTATTCCGTACCACACAGGTGTCTTCTTCCGATGACAGTCCGATAACCGCCCGGGACGTGATATAGAGACCATAATCCATGGCGGTAACTGTTTCTGTTCCGTCATAACCAACGAACTCGATGACGGCCACTTTATGGGGTTCCAGCACAGCGTTCTGATTGACCAGGGGAAGATCGTATCCATCGAGATCGCCGATGGTCCATCCCATCAGATTGATGGAAACCATGGTTTCAAGATTTGCGATCTCCACCATATCACCTGATGTACCCGATGTCTCGATATCGGGTTTGATCTCCGTGATAACAATATCCCCATCATCGCCGGTTTCAGGCAGATCAAATGTGCCGGTAGCCGGCAGGAGGTTCCACCCGGTGAGGGTGTAGGGGATGGGATCCACGATATCACTCATCTGGATGGGGCATCCGCCGCCGCCATCAGTCCAGTAAACGCGGCGGCTGGAATCCTTGATAAAACTGATCTGACTGTTGGCCACTTTCCGCCCGGTTTCATCAATCACGACAATACCGTGCCCGCTGTTGGCCGGTGGCCAGGCGTGATGCACTTCACCACCCCGTGGGATGTCTGTACGCCACCACATATCCGGGTTGCCGAAAAGTACATATTCCCGCATGTGAGTAGGGATGTCATTGGTCATGTATTCCGTACCCAGAAAATGTTCGTAGGCATAAATTTTTCCGTAGCAATTAATCGGTCCGCTCCGGGTGATGTCATGATAACAGAATCCCCGGTACATTCCCCGGTCGATCCAGTTATTGATGGTGGTCCGGGTATTCCAGGTGGGTCCCAGGAACGCCACGGCGCCCAGTGGTTCAGAGGGTGTGCCGTGAGCGACCCATGCATGAGCGAAACAGTCCTGGTACCCGTCAAACATGGAGACGCCACAACCGATGGATGTGATCACCGGCCAGACACCCGGATTATTGATGGTATATATTTCGGGATATTCAATGTAATACTGATGCTCATGGAGGGGGTGCCATCCCGACTGCCAGCCCTCACCCCGGTAGTTGATGATGGACACACCCTGATTAAACCAACCCATTATCATACTGACGGGATCACTGTATGCATGCCAGTCATACATCTCATGTACGGTGGTATAGTCCAGATTCGTATAAAGCCGGTCCCGGGTCTGTTCCTTGGTGACCTGCTGACTGGCATAGAGGTTCGAGCATGCCATCATGGCGGTTTTGTAAAATTCAGGGTTATCCATCTGAGGCGCCTGTTCGTACCGGAGAATCCGGTTGAGCATGGTGCTGAGTTCCGTTTCGTTCACCGCAGGATACCGGGACAGAAATAAATCAGGAAGCAGATCGGCTCCGGCAAGCTGGGAATAGTAAAGGTCATTGTCGTAGTTGCCGGGATGGTAATCGTCGTATGACTGATAGACCGGGAAATTATTGGTGCTGCCGACAATACTGGCATATACCGGCCGGGTTCCGAGATCATAAAGTGCCTGAATCCTGCTTTTTACCGTGGCGGCGGTTGGATTACCGCCCATCTCGGAAAACAGGAGAATATCCACATCAAACCCCTGGGCTTCTTTCCAGGCGATAAATCCCTGAAACCGGGATTCAAATGCGTCGTCCATTATCAGCAGATAACTCTCAGCAACATCCCGGGATTCATACGCCCGGGGTTTATAGTTGGGAATCAGAGCCTCATATAGCTGCTCAAATGAGGGTGAGTAATTCCCGGGATTCGTCAAAATATTGGGGGATTCCCGATCTTCATATCGAATGACAATCTCGGCTTCTTCAATAATTTCCAGGGTTTGAGATGCGGGATTGTAACGGATGGGGTAAATCACAACCGGAAGCAACCGGACATCCCGGAGAATCACCGGATCTTCTGCAAGTATTCGCTGCCGGGGAAACCAATTATCACTGGCATACAACGCAGCGTTTCTGGATTCAATCCGTTCAATATCGGCAATCTCCTGGTCTTCCTGTGCCGGTAACACCGGATGATGGATGGGTCGGATAGAGCTGTGAATAATTTCAAGGGAAACCACCGGCGCCAGCGTGTCGGAAATCTGGTAAAACTTACCGATGAACGGCAGCAGGGGTTTTCCCGGCGATACCGTATAGCCGGCTTCAGCGATCTCAAGAGTGGTGAATACGCCTTCCGGAAGGGTTTTCTCGCCCATTTCCAGTGCGTCGATGGAGATCCGGATACGGACTTCATTTTCAGTTTGAGTCACTGTCGGCCGGATAGTGAATCCCTGGTCACTCAGGGCACCCTGATGCGTGATCATACCGGGTGATGCCGATAGATCCGGACTGCACATAAAAATAAGAATACTCAATATTAAAATTGAACTACGCAGGGAGAGTGATAATCTCATGCATCTTCTCCTAAATGGCATCAACCTCTGAAAACGTTCCAACCCCTCAGAGAAATTATGCAAGAGCGGTGCCTTTGAGGGAATTGCAATCAAATTGGGGGATGGTTGTGGAGGGGGGTGATTGCCGTCAAATGTCTGAATCGCAGATGACGCTGATTATGGGATTACGCGGATTAAGAGTGAAGATGACTGCATATGTCATCTCGGCGAGTTGAAAGACGTAATGGTCGCAGATGTCATCCCGGCGAGTTGAAAGACGTAATGGTCGCAAATGTCATCCCGGCGAGTTGAAAGACGTAATGGTCGCAAATGTCATCCCGGCGAAGGCCGGGATCCACGTGACGCAACCAGTCAGGATGGTTGAAGGTGTTTGGCTTTGATCACGGTCTCCAGCCAAACTCAAAAATGTCAAACTCTCCGAATAACTCGGTCATCGCCGGAGTTGTCATGCCGGCATACCAGAAAATCCCGGTGGCTGATCCGGTATTGGCGGGCCATGTGAATTCCGGAAGTACATGAATGACGGTTTCACCGGGTGTCATATCCACAAGATAGTGATCGAGATCCGAAAATGACGGCGCGAAAAAGTATGAGCCGTAGATATCGAGAATGACGAAAGTCGGTACATCGGAATAGGTAACAGCATCAGGGTTGCAGAGGGTGACATCCATAAAACAGGTGTCGCCGGAGTGATATTGGGTATGGGGCATTGTAATGGTACAGCCGAGCGCTGTGCAGTTCGGGGTGGGTGAAGGAGCAGGAGGCGTGTTGGTGGGTGTGTGTGTCGGTGTTGCTATTGATTGGTTCAGCCAAATCCTGTTTTCTTGATAATAATGGACAGCAAATACATCCAGATCACCATCGCTATCCACATCGCCCAGTGATGCATTGGAACTGTCAAAATTGCCCAACAACTGGCCTGAATCAGTGAAATTTCCAGTTCCATCGTTTATCCAGACTCGGTCCACACCAGAGTTGGCTACGAATGCGTCCAAGTCGCTGTCACCGTCCAGATCACCCAATGAAACATGTCTACTATCACTAACCCCAAGGGATTGACCGCTGTCAGTGAACATTCCACTACCATTGTTCAACAAGACCCGGTTTCCTTCAACAGAATTCGCGACAAACGCATCAAGATCGTTATCTCCATCCACATCAGCCAAAGAAACATCCTGACTTAGGTAGTTTTCCATGGATTGATAGCTATCTAAAAAATATCCATGGCCATGGTTTATCCAGACGCGATTGGGACGACTGTCATTGGCGACAAATGCATCCAAATCACCATCACCATCCAGATCGCCCAAAGAGATACCTTTACTGGAATTGGTTCCCAAAGATTGACCGCTGTCAATGAAAATGCCGAGACCGATGTTCAGCCAAACATTGTTCCCTTGAGAAGAAGAATTTACAACAAACGCATCCAAATCGCCATCGCCGTCCAGATCGCCCAAATCGAGATCTTCAGAATCCCTGTTTCCCAATGATTGACCGCTGTCAGTGAAGGTCCCACTTCCGTCATTTAACCAAATTTTGTTACCCGAATACGGATTTGTGATCACAAAAGCGTCCAGATCACTGTCTCCATCCAGATCACCCATCGAAACTCCTCGACTCCGATAGGCTCCCAGAAATTGGTCACTATTGGTAAAGGTCCCGGCATCATTTAACCAGACCTGATCATACTCCCCAAAAATAGCTATAAATGCATCAAGGTCTCCATCATCATCCAGGTCGCCCAATGAAATGCCTTGACACAAATAATCACCCAATAACTGTCCACTATCAACGAATGTGCCAAATCCATTCAATACTTCAGTCCGAAACATCCACACATACGGTTTAGCCGGAAAACCGTCAGCTTCAACGCCGCCGGTAACCGTAGCCTGGATCAATTCTCCCGGGTGGAAATCAACGAAGGGATCGAACCAGAAGGTGTACATTCCAAACAGAAATGAACCGTCCACCGGGGCATGGTGTTCCCCATGCACAATGAAGGTGTTGGAATCCACCGTACTGCTATCAACAGGGGCCTCCAGGGTCACGTACAAGTTTGTATCCACTGGTGCAGTATGCGACCCCCCCTCAGGAAATACTGATATGACGGGTATTAAAATCGGGGTCTCAGTAGGAGTCGGTGTGATAGTTGGTGTGGGTGAGGGTGTCGGCGTTGGTACAATCTGGTTCATCCAGACCCGGTTGCCCTGCCCTTCAATGTTTACAACAAACGCATCCAAATCACCGTCTCCATCCAAATCTCCCAAGGAGGTATTTTGACTTTTATAGTTTCCTAGATATTGATTGCTATCGGTAAAATTACCGTTTCCATCATTCAACCAGATCCGGTTGGCCTGATTATTTTCGTTTGATACAAACGCATCCAGATCACCATCGCCGTCCAGATCTCCCAGCGACACACTATAACTATCAGAATTTCCCATGGATTGACCGCTGTCGAAAAAGCTGCCATCCCCTTCATTCAACCAGACCCGGTTGCCCTGAGGACGGTTGGTGACAAATGCATCCAGATCACCATCTCCATCCAGATCTCCCAGAGAGACCTCCTGGCTTGAAAAACTACCCAGAGTTTGACCGTTATCGGAATATTGTCCATTTCCATCATTCATCCATACACGATTGCTCGATTCAAAATTAGCGACAAATGCATCCAGATCCCCATCTCTATCCAGATCACCCAGTGCGACGCTCCAGCTATTTAAGTCTCCAAGAGATTGACCGCTATCTGTGAAATGTCCGCCCCCGTCGTTCAACCATATACGGTTCCCCTGGTTAGAAAAATTACCTATAAAGGCATCCAGGTCACCATCTCCATCCACATCGCCTAATGAAAGGCATTTACTGGCAAAATCTCCAAGAGATTGACCGTTATCAGTGAAACTTCCACTACCATCATTCAACCAGATCCGATTTCCTTCATTTAAATTTGCGACAAACATATCCAGGTCGCCGTCCCTGTCAAAATCTCCCAACTCGATATCACGACTTCTATAATTCCCTAACGATTGACCGCTGTCATTGAATATCCCGCTGCCATTATTTAACCATATCCGGTTGTCCAGAGGGTAGGAATTACAGTCAACAGCATCCAGATCGCCGTCTCCGTCCACATCGCCTAACGCGATGCCATAACTGTTATGGATTCCAAGAGATTGAGCCGTGTCCAAAAAAGTACCAATACCTGTTTCAACTTCAGTTCGAAACCACCAGACATACGGATGTAACCGCTCGCCACCGGTTTCAACACCGTCCGTGACCGTGCTCTGGACTAATTCGCCTGGATGGAAATCAATCATGGGGTCGAAGGAGAACGTATTCATATCTGTGCTAAACGAACCAGCAATCGAGGTATGGAAACCGCCGTGCACAAAACATGTGTCCGAATTTACAGTACCGGGATCCACCGTGACATTCAGCCTTACGGATAGGTCCGTATATACAGGTGCATGATGTGATCCGCCCTCCGGGTTTACTTCTACGACTGACCCGAAAGGAGTAGGAGTGGCCGTTGGAGGGTAATAGGGCTCATTAAACCAAACCCGGCTGAGAGTGGAAACAAACCACGCATCCAGATCTCCATCACGGTCAAGATCTCCCAATTGGACATCTTGAGGAAGATCATCTCCCAGAAACTGACCGCTGTCTATAAAGTAACCAGCCCCCATATTCAACCATAACCTGTTGTCATCGTAATCCACGCAGGTAACCATTGCATCCAGGTCACCGTCTCCGTCCACATCGCCAACTGCAACACCACTACTGGCATAGTTTCCCAATGATTGTCCACTGTCTATGAGAATCCCCAGTCCATTGTTCAACCAAACACGATTTCCTTGAGTAATGTTAGCAACGATTGCATCCAGATCTCCATCGTCATCCAAATCGCCCAAGGATACATCCATGCTATAAGAATTTCCCAGAGATTGTCCGCTGTCTGTGAATATACCATTCCCATCATTGAACAAGACATCATTCCCCATTCCGAGGCTTGTTACATAAACATCCAAGTTGCCATCGCCATTCATGTCACCGAGCGCGGTTTCGCTACTGAATCTGGTTGTTAACGATTGACCGCTGTCCGTGAAATTTCCTGCACTGTTCAACCATACCTTGTTACCTTGTTCGTAATTCGTCACAAAAGCATCCAAATCGCCGTCTCCATCAAGATCACCCAATGAAACACTGTGACTTTCAAGGTTTCCCAGAGATTGGCTGCTATCGGTGAACCATCCGAAACCATCGTTTACCCAGACTCGGTTACCTGAACCCAGGATCGTTACAAATGCATCCAGATCACCATCACCATCCAAATCGCCTAATGAAATATCGGTGCTATTGTCGGTCCCCTGGGATTGTCCGGTATCTATGAAATATCCGGATCCATTATTCAAATAGATTCGGTTTTCGCCTTGATAATAACTTACGACAAATGCATCCAGATCACCATCACTGTCCAAGTCACCCAGAGAAATTCCCCATCCCCCATTGAGATACAAAGATTGACCACTGTCAGTGAATATGCCGGTACCGTGCGTTACCTCGGTGCGGAACCACCAGACGTAGGGATTCAGCGGCTCACCTCCAGCAATCACGCCATCGGTGACTGTAGCCTGGATCAATTCACCGGGGAAAAAATGAGTTGCGGGATCAATGGAAAATGAGTTCGGATCAATCGTTAAATTTCCGGTTACCGGGGCATGGAATCCACCATGCACCACAAACGTAGTTGCATCCACTGTACCGGGATCCACCGCAGCATCCAGCACCACCGACAAATGTGTATCCACCGGTGCAGTGTGCGATCCGTCGACTGGAAACACTGAGATGACCTCTGCACCTGATGATAAACCACAGAACGCAGACAAGTACGCGAATAAAAGAATCGTTAACCTTGTACTGCTGATATCGGAAAAATTCATGGCAAACCTCCTTTATTTCCAGTATCCCCGATACGATAAATCCAACCGAATTTATTGAATCGGGAAACGGACCAAAAACCCTCAATAGGGAAGGAGTTAATAAATCGATGATTTGTTGCCTGGGTTAAATTATTAAAGAGATTCACCTGTAAAATGGAATTGTTTAACCTGGATTATGTAAGAAATTATCTGTTGAACCGTCGATAATGGCTGTTGGACCCCACCGTGATTGCCGTCAAATGTCTGAATCGCAGATGACGCTGATTATTGGGTTACGCGGATTGGGAGTGAAGATGTCATCCCGGCGAGTTGAAAGTAGTAATGGCAGCAAATGTCATCCCGGAGGCAGCGGAGCGGAGATCCGGGATCCATATTTGGATCAGGTAAAAATAGTTGAAGATGTTTGAATTCGATTGATTAAAACAACTTGAAACCCAGGGTCAGCAGGGTGACGTTCTTCCACTGGTATTCAGCAATGACACTTTCGTCGTAAATCATATCACTGGATAAAGAGACGCCGAAATATTTCGTCAGGGAGATGACCAGTTTATTTGACCATGTAATATTCCACAGCCCGTCAATCACGCCATAGAACACTTTTCCTTTTGAGGTAAACGTGATGTTGTTCCGGAAATTGAACAGACCATCATATCCCGTTTCCGCACCGACATCGGAGTATTCATCCACAAGGCTGAATTCCAGCGTATCCGTATCATCATCGTCATCTTCAATATAATAGTTTGAGACAATGAGCTGCCGTGCGCCTGCTCCGAAATTAACTTTAAGCAAATTCTTTTTTTCAGTATCCTCGTAAAGGGTGTATCCGAGACCCACACCCTCATCGAATTTCAAAGGTTCGAAGCCACCGGATACGTGAACCTCATCGGTCTGCATTTCCGCCGGCCGGTTGGTGTCAAACACCGCATCCACCGGATCTTCATAATAGAGGTAGCCGTCATCCAGTTCCGTGGATGCGGCAACCCGGCCATACACACTCATCCTACCACTGAATTTAAAATCATACCGGGATTCAAACATCGTTGAATCTGTTGTTTTCCGCGTTCCGATTCCATTGAGTTTTGCCATGCCGTATTCGATCTTCAATGTGTTTTTCCACTCGTGACGATCCATTTTGAAAAGTCCGGAAAAATCAATTTGTCCACTGACGGAACTGCTGTCTGTTCCGCCTTCCTGCCAGTTGCTGTAGTAGGTCCAATTACCGGCCAGAGATGCGTTGCCACTGAATATCCAACCCTCCTGGGGGGGCACTTCCTCTTCTGCCAGGACCGGAATCGCAAGAAATGTCATTATCAGGAAACACATCATCAGGTACATAATTTTTCTCATATTGACCCACTTTCGAAAATTTTTTTGAAACCTTTTTTTCAGCTGGGTGTCTTACTATACACGTCCGGATAAATCTCCGGAAAAGGGAGCTGAAAAATGAAATACTGGCATATGATTCTTTTTATTGCAATATATTTCGCCCTCCAGTTATGGGTACTGCCGAAACTTGGGATTCCCACATGAATGTCCGGCCCCTGCGGAAGGTCTTCCGCGCTGCCGAAATCCAGTGTTGATACTGCCACCCTGCCACTGGATGATGCCGCCGACAGTGCTGTCATCACTCTGGCTTCGGATATAAGCAACAGTAAAAAGCCGCTGGCGGTCACGGATCGGGAACTTGCGAAACTCATTGAAACAAGCGATAAACCCGTGCTGGTGGATTTCTGGGCGACCTGGTGCGGCCCATGCCGCGCTTTGGCGCCCACTATCGAAAATCTGGCTGAAAAGTATTCCGGACAAGTCGTTGTTGTAAAGATCGACACGGATAAAAACCAGAAATCCGCACAAAATTACAAAATCCGGGGTATTCCCGCCATCCTGATTTTTCATAAAGGGAAAATCAAGGAACGTATGGTGGGGTTACGGCCACAGAAAGATTACGAATCCGTTCTGGACAAGCTTATTCCGAAAACCAGCGCGGCGATTTAGTCTGCTGCGCGATCACCCTTCCGTCATTTCGATACCCCTGTTTGCCGCCACCCGCCTGTCATTAGTTTGAGTTACTTTTCATCCGCCGTCTCTTACAAACGCCGCAAGCAACGTGTAATCGCCACCGTCTGCGGCATACAGCGCGTCCAAGTATTTTCGTATCGAGATGATATGTTTGCTGAGAGATTCCTGTTACGGACTAAACCCGAATCTAAAATAGTCCAACTGCCCGAACAGTTCTGAGAAATCCGGTGCGAGCATGGCGCCCCAGAAATACAGGTTGTGTGCGCTGGACCCACTGGTCTCCGGCCAGGTGATTGCGTGATACACCTCAATGAAGGTTTCACCCACAGGGATGGTCTGAATCCGGTACTCGAATGTGGAAGAATCACCGGGATCGAATAGTTGCCAGCCGGGCCAGAAATAATACAGTCCATACACATCCAGAACGAATACCAGAGGGATATCCTCGTAACTGTCCGGTCCCGGATTGATAGTGTACCCGTGCACATAGAAGAGATCACCGGGATGTATATCATCGGAGGGAATCTCGATCCGGACACCCAGTTCAGGCGTTGGTGTGGGTGTCGGTGCTGGAATATCGGTGTCGAAATGTACGCCGATATCCACCTGACCTATATCCGGCACTTCATCGGTTCGGGTGGTCATCTCAGAGAGCGGAATTTCACCGTCGGGGGAGTACACAAACTGTGTGTCCGCCGGCGCTTTCCCGGTATCAAGAGCGGGACTGTCCTCAGCATCCCCGGCAGCGGTCTGACTCAGGTAGTAATCACTCAGAGGGCCGGGAACAAACAGCGGATCCAGATCGTAAATCATCTCACCTTCAAACCCGCCCTGAATAATGGAATATTCGGCATTAATTTCCCATTCAAACATATGGATCTGATCCGGGATATTCGCCCAGAAAATGCAATGTGAAATGTCCGTGTATGAGAATTTACTGTTCATGCCGCCACCGATTATACCCGCGCTGTTACCGGTGATGGTGCAATACCGGAAAATAGGGTGGGAATTCTCCTGGACAAAGATCGCACCGGCTTTCTCCGTAGCGGAATTATTGTAAAACAGGCAGTTTTCCACCGTAGGATTTGCCCATTCGCTGCAATGGTATCCACCACCTTCTCCCGCTGTATTATTGATAAAGCTGCAATTTGCAATTATCCCACTGCAACGCATTTGAGACATGCCGCCACCGAATCGGGCAGTATTTCCGGTAAACTCGCATTCCCAGGCACGAATGACCTCTAAACCATAATTATGGAAAATAAATATACCTCCGCCGTAATCCGGTGATGTGTTATCGCTGATGATGCATCGATTCAGAGTCAGCAGGCTTCGATTGCTGAATATGCCGGCGCCGTACCCTGCCGCCGTATTGTTTGAGATCCGGCACTGGTTCAGAATCAGATCTGAATTATCAAACAGGACCACTCCCCGGGTGCCATTCATGATCACGATGTTTTCCATTTGATTTGTATCCCGGACTCCCACTAAGCCGGTGTCATCGGCATTTAGTTCAATAATTGCCGGTGCGTTCTCAAATCCCTTAACTAAGACATGAGGCAGGCATGGAAACGGAAAATTTTCACCGGTAGCATCCCGGGAATAAGTGCCGGCAGCCAGATAAATCGTGTGAGGGAGCGTTTCATCGGAGGCAATCCGTTGCAGAGCATACGTGATGGATTGAACCGGTTCCTCTGGTGTGGCGCCTGAATTGTTGTTATCTCCATCCGGGGAGATGTACATATTGTGATATACGGGTTGAATCTGGCCTGTAGATCCGTTGAGATCGAATCTGTCCAGTGGGGATATGAAGTAGTCAGACAGAATATTTCCGGAAAATTGATTAAACTGTGCATTCATTACCGGACCGGACATATCACGACAAAACAGATCGGCACCGGCACCAGCATGGTTATGTGTAAATATGTTTTCGTTTTCTGTTGTGCCACCGATGATGTTCAGGGTGGATTCCATGGCGATTGCACCGCCGGTCAGCGCATGGTTTTCTGAAAATTCCGAATTCATAATCCGCGTGCCGCCACTGCTTCCATCATATATGGCGCCGCCCATATCGGCAGTATTTTTGATAAATGAGCAGGTATTAATATCAATACTCATTAGTTCAGAGGTATCGTCAATCCAGATTGCACCGCCCCGACCATATGGATTGGCTGAGCGGGCATCATTTTCAAGGAACGTGCAATTCGTGATGAGTCCGCTGGTGGAGTGCTGGAAATAAAGAGCGCCGCCATCGCGTCCGGTTGTATTAAAGTCGAACGTGGAATCTGAGATATTAATCACAGCCGTCTGCCAGGACCAGATGGCACCACCGGTATTCTCCGCATGATTTGATTCAAACGAACACCCTAGGATATTTGCGTCGGCGGCATTGACGGCAATTCCGGCCCCTTCCCTCGAATCATTACTCGTGAATTCACACCACAAGAGATCAACTGTGGTATTGTAGGCTGCATAGATCCCCGCACCGGTGTTAGAAACATTATTGCTAAAGTTCGATCCGATGATATTGCCTTCAGTACCGTATGCCAGGTGAAGGCCACTACCCGACTCGCCGGAATTATCCTGAAAATCACAATTCTCAACTGTCAGACTGCCGTTTTCAATGTGAACGGCTGAATCCGTGGCATATGACAGTTTGAGACATTTTAAGGCCATCTCTATACCAAATTCATCACGGAACAGATGAGGTTTCCCTTCGGCGTTTAAATGTGAATTGTCCAGGATTGCATCACCGGAGAGTGTGACATAATCCAGGAGTGGCAGGGGATAGCTCTCCCCGGTAGCTGTTTCTGAATATTCCCCGGCGGCCAGGTGGATGGTGAGGGGGTTCGTGCCGGTAGCCAGGATCCGGCTCAGAGCGTGATGAATCGTCAGAAAAGCGGTTCCCGCGGTTAATCCGTCATTTGTATCATTGCCTGCGGGGGAGACGTACACGTCGGTTTCTATGGGGACGGTGGTGGATGACGACCCCGTGAGGTCAAAGGCCGTCTGGGGCAGCACATAGAAATCCGACTGAAAAATACCTGTGAACACGTTGTGCTGTGCATTTACCGGGGCAGTAATCTCTGTGGCGTAATACAGGTCTGCACCCAGAAGCGCTGAATTGGATTCAAAGGTGTTGGCGCTGCCGGGATTCCCTCCGATGATATCGTGGGATTCGTAAAATGCAATGGCGCCGCCTGCCTGAGCGACATTGTTCCGGAAGACACAACCGGTGACTGTGGCGGTGGAATTGCCCAGAATAATTGCGCCCCCCCAACGGTCGCTGTAATTATTTTCGAAAATACAGTCTTCGATGAGAGATTGACTTCTGTCCAGTGCCAGTGCGCTGCCGTCCGTGCCGTTCCCGTAATCGAGTCCGTTGTCCCTGAAAACGCAGTTTGAGATCGTGGGGGATGCCAGCCGGATACGGATAGCGCATCCGGAACTGTAATTGGACCAGCAGTTGATCACCGTAAACCCGGAAAAAACAGTGGCAGGTGTCTCATCATGATTGAAATAAATCGCCCGTGCGGTTTGGGCGCAGTCAATGGTGCAAAATTCCGGACCGTTTTCCGAGGTCACCGTGATGGGGCGGCCATCAAAATCCAGCCACACATTTCCGTCCCCTGAATAGGTTCCGTCCGCCACCAGTACGGTATCACCTGCAACCGATGCGTTAATGCCGGTCTGAATGGTGGCATAATCCGCCGGTACATTCAGCACCGCTGCCGAAGCGGCGGACACCGTGATAATAAGCAGGACCATTGTAAATAACCCGTTTAACCGTCTCATTTTAACCCTCCAATTCCGGAAAGAAAAATCTCTCCATATATAAGTATACGAAAAGTTCCCATCATGGCCCGAACCCGAATACAACATAGTCCAACTGCCCGAAAAGACTCAAAAAATCCGGTGTGAGCATGGCGCCCCAGAAATACAGGTTATCCGCTCGGCCACCACCGGTTTCCGGCCAAGTGATTGTGGGATAGACCTCAATGAATGTCTCACCTACCGGGACGGTCTGAATCCGGTACTCGAAGGTGGATGGATCACCGGGATCGAATAGCTGCCAGCCGGGCCAGAAATAATACAGTCCATACACATCCAGGACGAATACCAGAGGGATATCCTCATAACTGTTCGGTCCCGGATTGATGGTGTATCCGTGCACATAGAAAAGATCACCGGGCTGCACATAGCTGGCGGGAATCTCGATCCGGACACCCAGTTCGAGGGTTGGCGTGGGGGTTGATGTCGGGGTCGGCGTTGGCGTTGGCATTGGAATATCAGTGTCGAAATGCACGCCGATATCCACCTGACCCATATCCGGTACTTCATCGGTTCGGGTGGCCATCTCAGAGAGCGGAATATCACCATCCGGGGAATACACAAACTGCGTATCTGCCGGAGCCTTCCCGGTATCAAGAGCCGGACTGTTTTCACCGTCACCGGCAGCGGTCTGACTCAGGTAGTAATCACTCAGGGGGCCGGGAACAAACAGCGGATCCTGATCGAAAATCATCTCGCCTTCAAACCCACCCTGAATAATGGAATATTCGGCATTAATCTCCCATTCAAACATATGGATCTGATCCGGGATATTCGCCCAGAAAATGCAATGGGAAATATCTGTGTATGAGAATTTGCTGTTCATGCCGCCACCGATTATACCCGCGCTGTTACCGGTAATGGTGCAATACCGGAAAATAGGGTGGGAATTCTCCTGGACAAAGATCGCGCCGGCTTTTTCCGTGGCGGTATTTTTGTAAAACAGGCAGTTTTCCACCGTAGGATTTGCGTTGTTTGTGCAATGGTATCCACCGCCTTCTTCTGCCGTGTTGTTATAAAAAGAGCAGCTGGAAATTACGCTTTTGCAGTGTCTTTGATATATGCTACCTCCATACAGGGCTGTATTTTCGCTGAACTCACAATTCCAGGCATAAAGAACGTTAAATGACGATCGGCTATGAGCAATAAAGATACCCCCGCCGGAATCCGCTGATGTGTTGTCGATGATGGCGCATTGGTTCAGAGTCAACTGACCGCAATAGCTGAAAATACCGGCACCGGGGCCGGTTGTTGTATTGTTTGAGATTCGACATAAGCTCAGAGTCAGATCGGAACCCTCATACAATATGATGCCCCGCGAACCGTTTCTGATAACGAGATTTTCCAGGTTATTTTCATCATGATAACACACAACACCTGTTTCATTGGCATTCAGGTCAAGGACCGCCGGATCGATTTCGTAACCCTTCATCGTCACAAAAGGCAGACAGGCTAAGGGAAACTGCTCACCGGTGGTATCCCGGGAGTAGATTCCGGCTGCGAGATAGACTGTGTGCGGGAGAGTTTCATCGGATGCAATTCGCTGCAGAGCATAACTGATTGACTGGACAGGTTCTGCCGGAGAGATGCCTGAATTGCTGTTATTTCCATCCGGAGAGACATATATATCGTAATTAACAGGTTGAATTCCACCGGTTGATCCGTTGAGATCGAAGCGGTTTTGAGGGGATATGAAATAATCCGACTGAATATTTCCGGAAAATTGATTGAATTGCGCATTTAATACCGGGCCGGCCGAATCAGTGCAGAGCAGATCGGCGCCGGCGCCGGCATGGTTATCTGTGAAAGTATTGGCATCGTCTGCGCTGCCGCCGATTGTGTTCAAGGTGGAACCCATGACGATGGCGCCGCCGATTAATGCACGATTTTCAGAGAATTCCGAATTGATAATGAGAGTGCCACCGTTACTCCCATCGTAAACAGCGCCACCCATATCCGCCATATTCCGGATGAATGTACAGGTGACGATATCAATGTACATATGATAATCGGCATCATCGATTCGGATAGCGCCGCCCATGCCCCCCGGATAGGTGATGGAATGAACGAGATTTTCAGTAAATGTGCAATTCTCGATACGTCCATGAGTATATTGACTATAAAAAATCGCTCCTCCTCCAAAAAGAAGAAAACCTTCGAGTCCGGCTGTATTCGATGTGAATGTGGAATTCGTTATATTGATCTCCGCTGTTTGAAACGAGCTGATGGCGCCACCGGAATCTGCTGAATGATTTGATTCAAATGTGCATGAGCTGATATTTACAGTGCCGTAATTGACTGCGATGGCGCCGCCGGCATATGCATCATTACCCGTGAAATCACAGGATACAATCTCAAGAGTACCATTCCCTGAGATATAGATTGCCCCGCCCGAAGCCGCGCTGTTATCCTCAAATACACAATGATCGATTAATGAATGACTCTCAACCAACGCCATAACACCGCCCATCGCATCGTCGGCTGCCAAAAGACCGTTGTTTCTGAAAATACAATGGGAAATCGTGGGTGACGCCTGTGAAATCCGAACAGCCAATCCCAGACCACCGGAATTTCCATTTATCACCGTAAAGCCGCTGAAAACACTTGATGCTGTTTCACCATTATTTAAATGCAGAGCGCCGCTCTCATTGTTGCAATCAATGGTGCAGAATTCCGGACCGTTTTCCGAGGTCACCGTAATGGCACGACCGGAATAATACAGCCCCGTGTTGCCATCGCCGGAATAGGTCCCGTCAGCCACCAGTACGGTATCACCGGCAACCGAAGCATTGATGCCGGCCTGAATGGTGGTGTAATCCGCCGGTACATTCAATACAGCCGCCGATGCCGCGGACACCGTGATGATAAGCAGGACCATTGTAAATAACCCGTTTAACCGTCTCATTTTAACCCTCCAATTCCGGAAAGAAAAAACCTTCCCATATATAAAGACGCGAAAAAGAGATGGTTTCGTGCAGGCTTTTAAAAAAAGTTCCCGGTTCCCAGTTCCCGGTTGGGGTTGATCAATATCCAGGTTGTGCTTTCGGCCGAAAGCACCTACGGGTGTGATCATTTGATAGTGTGGGGATCAACTATCGTTGCCGGTTTAATTCAATGATCGCAAAACAACTCTGAACTTTGAACCCTGAACGGGGAACCCTGAACGGGGAACCCTCACTCCGATTCCGCTAATTTGAGTCCAATCGCATTTTTCATCAATTTGAAATGATGATCGAGGGAGTAAATTTCGCAATGATTCTGAAGGGCATTCTGGGCAATAATCAGGTCCGGCAGTCCGATACCATTGATGCCTTTTTCCAGACACATGTGCTGAAAAGAAATAATTTCTTCCCATCTGATATTCAAATCGAGATTGTTGATTGAATTCAGCAGACGGATCAGCTTCTGATGGTTTTTAATTAGTAAATGGGGTATCAACTCAGTAAGGATCAAATCGTTAATAACGACAATGTTTTCATCAATAAAATAATCGAGCTTACCTGAGTTTCCGCCATCCCTGAAATAGTCAATCCAGATGGAAGTATCGACTAGAACCTGCATTTACGGCTCCGTAAATTATCCATATCAATATCCAGGTCGACCTTGCCTTTGAATTCTTTGAGTCCTGAGATGTGATTTTTCCGGATCAACTCCTCAAGGGCAGTGATTATTACCTTTGTTTTCGTTTTGATCTGAGTCATCTTCATGGCTTCAAGCAACAGTTCCTCCGGCAAATCTAAAGTTGTTCTCATAACATTACCTCCTTATGCATAAATATAATTATTTATGCATACGATGTCAATTCTCTTTCTTTCCTGACCGGCAAAGAGTAAATTACAGCGTTGTGATAAGGAGGTACAATCAGTTGCCGGGTTTTGCTTACATATTCAGGATGATCGTTATCTGCACTGTTGTCATTGCCGGGATATTCAGTGGTTTAACGGTTTCCGGTCAGTCTGGAATGCCGGTGCGTCTTCTGGATATTGCGCCGTCAGAGTTTTCCACGCCGAATATCTCAGAATATGCGGATGAACAGCGCCGGATTCTCTGGCAGGACGGGTTTGAAGGGGATCTCTCGGGTTGGACCTTTTTCCCGGATTTCTACCCGTTGGATCCGGTCGAGATTCCCAACTGGGATGTCCGGTCCCGGGAAGGCACGGGGGAGGATCATCTTACCGGTGACGCCCGTGTGGCGGGAATCCCCACGACGTGTCTTTCGAGCCGTCGTAATGAAAAGAACCCATTCTGCCTGTATATCACCAATATAGCGGTGGCGCCCGGCACCCGCATGCGAGTGGGTGTCTGGACCAAAGCCCGTCGGAACAGCAGTGGGTTCGGGGAAATATGGATCATGGAGACCCGGGATCCGGTGAGTCCTGAGTCTATCACCGAGTGGAGCATCGTCAATCCCATAACACTTTCCCGGCACCGTCATTCCGGGAAGGATCAGCTCCCGGATAGATGGTTTTATCTCCATTCGGAGTTCACCACCACGTCGGAGACCCGGAATCTGCTGATTTATCTCAATGCCGCCGGTGATCCCGGTCAGGAAGTCATTTTCGATGACATCACTGTAAGGAATCATTTGAATGACTGGGTGCTCCCGGATCAGAACCGGGGATATTTTGATGCTGATAAGGAAAGGCGGGATGCCCTGATTCTGCCGCCGGGATCAACGGTGAGTTGGCCGGTGCGGAATATCGGGGGAACAGATCTGCATTTTTCCGTGTTTCCCGGCCGGACTCATCCCACATGTTCATTCCAGGAACTCACGGTGTCGGCAGACTATCCCGACGCCGGGCGTCAGGTTCTGATCCGGCGAGAGTTTGGAACCGGTGCTAATCCATGGGATGGGTGGCAGGATATCTCGCTGCCGTTGCGTCATGCCGGGGAACAGCCGGTATCCATCACTGTTCAGACAAGCGGTGCCGGTGTGAGTTCTCCCCTGGAATTTCCGTTCCTGGTGCTGGGTCATCCCGTTGTTATCGATGGTCGAGGGCACTCATCCCGGAAAAACGTGGTTCTAATCTCCATGGACACGCTCCGGGGGGATGGACCGGGTGTCTGCGGCAATTCGCGGCCGGTGTCGCCGGTTCTGGACCGGTTCAGCCGGACGGCGGCGCAATTTGCAAATTGTTTGAGTCACGCCCCGTCCACGCTGCCGTCCCATGCATCACTGTTCACATCGGAGTATCCCTCCCGGCACGGTCTGAACCGGGGATCCCTGGATGAGACCCTGCCCCGTGATACCGAACTCCTGTCGGAAATTTTGAGGGAAAACGGGTATCTCACAGCGGCATTTACGGCAGGTGGGCAGATGTCCGGCCGGTATGGGTTTTGCCGGGGTTTCGATATTTATGCCGAGTCGGAATACCATTCCGGCCCGATTTTTGGACAGGGAAAATCCTGGTTGGATACCATTCCGGTTTCGCAACCGTTCTTTCTGTTTCTGCACACATACGAGGTACACCATCCATACCAGCCGTCCCCGGAATTTATCGGTGCTCTGGATCCGGATTACACCGGTAAAGTAGACGGTGAAATGGAAACCATCCATGCCATTAATCTGGGTGAGATATCTGCTGCAGACCGGGATGTCCGGCACATGCAGCTTCTCTATGAAGCCCAGTTCAGGGATTTTGACCATGTGTTTGAAGATTTTCTGGGATTTCTGAATGAAAAAAATCTGCGGGACAATACGCTGCTGATTTTTCTGAGTGATCATGGGGAGGAATTCGGGGAGCACGGTGTGGTGGGATGGCACTCCCACACCCTGTACGATGAGTTACTCAGGGTGCCCATGATGATCTCATGTCCGGCATTAAACCTTGTCCGGGGCATCATTCCCGATACCGTCTGTCTGGTGGATCTGCTGCCGACAGTTATGGATCTGCTGGCGTTGCCTTCCGGGACCGATGCGTGGGCCGGGGAAAGCCTGGCGGGGATGCTCAGGAAAAAGAGTGCCGGGGATTTTCATCGGGAGAATCGGTCTTTTTTCGCAGAAAAAAATTGGGATGGCGTCGCTCGGAGTATCATTCGTGGCAGTGACAAACTCATTTACGATTTTGAGCACCGGGTATCCCATTTTTTCGATCTTGACAGGGATCCCCGGGAACAACGGCCGTTGCCGTCGAGAGGACCGGTCTACCGCGATCTTCTGGACCGTCTCATGGCATGGACCGTGGAAACCCACAGGGGATATGCGCTGATCCTGGATGCCGGTGACGTGCCGGGGGCATGGACCGTGGAGATTACCGGTGGCGTCCGGGATCACGGTATGCTGCCGCTCTGGGCGGGACCGGAAGACCGGATGTCCCGGAAGGGCGGCGTCTTTCTCCTGGAATTTCAAAAAAGCGCCGGCCGAAGGGGATTCTGCTTTACCACGGATCCTCAGGGGAGCCCGATAGAAATCCGTGTTTACCGCAACAGTAATCTTTTCAATGAAGCCCGCATGCATGGCGCCGACGGTATCGCTCTGAACAACCCCATCCGATTATCAGAGCTGGCACTGATCCTGCCTGTTGAACGGGATTGCCCGGCGCTCGTGGAAAAAGTGCCGTCAGTGCGGTTGATCAAAACCGGTGAGATTCTTACGGATCGGTTCGATGCAGACGGTGCGTTCCAGGATGAACTCAAGGCGCTGGGGTATGTGTTGTAGTGTGCCAGTAGCCAGTAAGCCAGTATGCCAGTAAGCCAGTAAGCCAGTATGCCAGTAAGCCAGTATGCCAGTATGCCAGTATGCCAGTAAGCCAGTATGCCAGTATGCCAGTAAGCCAGTATGCCAGTATGCCAGTGATCAGAAGCCAGTGATCGGTGAGGTTGTTTGCTAACGGTGAGTTTTTCAGTCTTCGTTTTTGGGAAAATGGATAAAGTAATAGCCGCTGACATATAACCCCTAACCCTTTTCAAGGGGGTTGGTTATATCGTTAACGGCCCTCACTCGACGGGCATACCCGCTGTCGCAACAGTGCCTGCTCCGGTTAATCACCGGCAGGGACGCCGGTAGTATCAGAAAGCAGAATTGGATTACCCATCAAGGACTCAGTTTCCATTCTGTCGGACTCGATTCACCCCGGTTATTGTATACGGCAATCCCGATCCGATTGGCAGATGGGGGAATATCCTCGGAACTTATCAAGATCCGCTCGCACAAGGGAATATACACGGGATAACCCACCGGAATAATCGGTCCATTTCTGACAAGCACCCGTCCCCAATGCAGAATATTGCCCTGAATATCATCGAACAATCGATCATCACTGTAATGGGTGGGCAGGTCCCATATGACGGGTACGGGATTTAAACCATAAACAATTGCCATATTTTCCACCGGGGGCACATCCGGCTTGATATGCCTGCCCATATCCACCCATCCGGTGTCGGGGACGGGGGTTTCCCGGGTCTGGCCCGGTTGCAGGTCAAAGGGACCGGCATTCAGACATGCTGATCGCGGTGAAGCGGTGACCGTGGGCGTGGGTTGAAATTCGGGATTTGAAAGGTGAAAATCAAACTCAGACGGTTCGGTTCCGCCCATAAACCCATGGGAATGATGGGCATCAGCGATCTGCCAGGATCCGTTTTCTGCGTTTATCTGATAGTCGAGACCGGTGGGTGTTGGCGGCGGGGTATAATCAAAAGGCGTGGGGGCCGGGGATGCCGGTATGGGAGTATATGCGTCTGGTACTGTCGGAGTATATGTTGGTATGTCCGGTGTTGGCGGGAACGGTGTGCCCGGCGGTTGCGGTGTCCAGGTGTTCGGCGGCACCGGCGTCGATGTGGGTGGGACGGCTGGGGTGTCGGTGGGACCGGGTGTCGGCGCTTCCAGGGGATGCTGGTAATAATTCCTTCGTGATTTGTCCGTCTCCGGCCACTCCCGGTAAATATTATTGAACGCCAGAATCGGCGCTGATCCATATTGCGGAACCGTTGCAGAATACGTGGATTCACTCATGCAACTCACCAGATGTGGAAACCCCGCTTCCGGTGTCGGGGAACCCTCATAGAACGGATTGGGACCGATATTGTTGTTCATGATCACCGGAATATTTGAGATATCCCTGAAATCCGTGTTCTCTGATACCACACAGACCTGGTACCCGTTGTTGCCGAAAATGGTGTTGGAATAGATCTTCGGGGACTGCACATCCACTTCATCCGAGTCAGGCACGGGGGTCAGTTCCGCCGATGTGAACAGGCTGAGAAGTCCGCCGTCGCCGTAATGCTGGTTATTTGACAGGGCATCAGCGGTACCGTTCCAGATAATAAGATTATTGGTGACAAACGCCTGGGATCCGTTCCGAAGCACCACCCCGTAAACCCGGTTCCCCTGAATGGTGCAATTAATAATCTCATCGGGGAAATACTTGTCCGTCATATCAGCCGCCGCCCGATCAGGGGCGATGTGGACAATACCGAAAAAATTGCCGTCGTGAATATATGTACTGTATGGGAAATACCAGTATGGATTCGCGCCATCTTTAATCCCGCCGATCCGACAGCTTTCAATGACATTATGCCATTGCGTAACATTATCGGGATCCAGAAGAATTCCCACCCGGCACCGCGTCACTTCGCAATTGTATACGGTGCAGCCCGTGGCATTGATCAGAATCCCGACTTCCCTATCCATTATGATTTCATCACTGGAACTTGGCGATGGCGGTGAACTGCCGGAGTAATAGGGATCATTGTTCCGGATCTTCAGGTGTGTGATGAAAACTTGATTCGCCGTCACCTCAATAATGGGATCAGCATTGCCGGCGGGGAAATTGATATCCGCCTGAATCACCGGGAGATCATCACCGGTTCCGTCGGAAGTCAGGGTGATCCGTTTATCAATTAACAGATTTTCGGTATAGGTCGAATCCTGTAAGCTTTCCCATATAATCTGGATGGTGTCCCCGGTATTTGCGTAGCCCAGAGCGGTGTTGATTGTGCTGTAATGAGGTTGCAAAGAACAATTTTGGCAGACATATTTTATATCAGTGGGTGTAGATGTCGCTGTAGGGGTCGCTGTTTGCGCGTTGCATACGGATGTTACCATGACCAGCAATATTATCAGTATATAATATTTCATGATCAAAATCTCCTTATAGTTCGATAAAGGCGGATTCGCCGTATTGGTTGTCATTGGTGCGTCCGCAGACACCGAACCAGTAGCCCTGGTTCCGATTTGCTTCCACCACTTCAAATTCCGTATCGTTTACATATTGCAGATCGATCAGAATTCCGTAGGCATCTTCCCAGTATACTACATAATCATATGGTGTGCTGCCGGTCGGCGCTGCCCACGTCAATACTCCATCGTCTTCTTCGAGGTTTTCCGGTGGTCCGAACACCGGTTCCGTATCCGTGAAATGGTACCCGGTGTCCACCATACCGGCATCCTGAGTATCGTTCATATCCGTAGCACCGAGAGCCAGGTGGTGAAAACCTTCGTTGAGGCAGGGTGAGCTGTTTGACAGGCGATATTCCGGGCTGGATGCGAAATCCGGATCCTCGGAAAAACTCCAGGAAGAAAGCAGTTTCATCGATTCTTCAGAAAAGAATGTATCGTAACCGTACATACAGTTGTGGAACGTGATGGGGCGGTTACGAAGGGTACCGGTCTCCTGTTTGATCGCTGGTTCGTCACCGTATTCCGTGGTGTACATGATGTTGTTGAAGAAACAGGGGCTATTGACGTACTGCCGGATATCACCGTCCTCCCAGACCGTGAGTGCCGCATAGTTATCCACAAAGGTGTTATTGAAGATGAATGGCTGTTGCACCGCAGGCACATTTCCGGTGATGGAATAACCGGAAATAATCCCGCTCAGCCATTCCTCCGGAGCATCACAGTCCCCGTCCCCGTTCTCAAAAAACAGGTTGTTGTACACCATACCGTGAGCGCCCTTGTCAAATTCGATTCCGCATAATTTGTTTCCGGAAAAAACATTGTTGTACACTCTGTGAGTGGTCTCCAACTCAAGGATACCGGTAAAATTATTCTGGAATATGCTGTTGTAAACCCTGTCGGTTTTTATTGTGCTGGAAACACAGATCATGACGCATCCGACACCGTTGGCAATAAATTCACAGTTATCCACACGGGTGGGTCCGGTCATAATGATGCCGGGATCCAGCATGTGAATGTTATAAATCTTCAGGGGGGTGGCATTGGCGATGAGTTCATAAGAATCGAGTATGGTTTGCGGCAAGTCGGCAACAGGTGTTGCACTGGGAAGATGGTGTCCGATAATCAGATTTTTAAAGGTGGTCCCGGCGCCATCATAAATCACACAGGACTTACCCTTGATAAACCCTTCTTTAAAGTCATCAAGACCCTCCTTTGTATGCATATCCATCGTCATCGGCAGTGGTATCGGGACAGGTGTTGCTTCGTACACACCCCATAATCCGGCCCGGAGAGTGTCATTGTTGACGCCTTCCACCGTCAGGTTTTTAACAAACCAGGGAATATACAACTGCACATCGAATACATCCCCGGGCCATGAGGACTGTGTCTGATGGATCCTCACAAGATCATTGGATTTTACCCTCTGGGTATTGATCACCTTTTCAGGATCATCAAGCCCATAATCCGAGCCGACTTCAATATCCCAGACCTTCCCCGACTCCTCCGGCTTGTATTCCAGGATATCATCGTAGAGCAGGCCATCTTTATCCTGACCGCCGAACAGTGTGAACCAGTAATAAGCGCCGGCATGCTTCCACCGGGCAGCGGATGCCGTCGTAGTCAGAGGAGTCCAGATATGATTGATGAGATCATATTCCCATAAATCACCCAGCACATCATCAGAAACGGGGTTAACCGGTGTGGGATTTCCGCCATGAACCAGAAGCCGGTGTTCCCGGATATCCAGGGCCATGGCGTGGTAACATCGTGGGAGAGGCGTTGTGCGCGGGGTCATGGTGGGTGTCGCTGTGTATGCCGGCGTTCCCTGCCCGGCAGTGGGAACCGGGGTGCATGTGGGGGCCGGCGTCCATGAGGGCGCCGGTGTCCAGGTGGGCATCCATCCGGGGGTGCCTTCAAGTTTGTATTCGAACACTGCGGAAGATAACGCATTGTTGGAATTGATACCGCCATACACCAGAATGCGGCGGTATTCACCGTAATACGGATCATACACTGCGGCTGCGCCTTCCAGACCGATCTCCGAGGGCGGCGTATCAAGTTCCTCCCAATCCATTTCAAATTCAATTCCCGTATCCCAGATACCCTGGAAAACCGTCGGTGTGGATGTTGGAACACCTTGAGACGTTGGTGTGGCCGACGGAGTGGCGGTGGGTGTCTGAGTACGACGGTCGCAAGCGCCGATAAATGCATCCCGGAACAGGCTGCTGTCATCGATGCCGCCCAATAGAAAAAATTTATGGTTCATCCCGCTGCCGGCATCCGGCAGATATACCATGACGGCATACTTACGTGCATCGGGAGTATCGCCGACATTCGTTGCCTTGATCCATTCCCGCACCGTGGTTTTTCCCTCTCTCATTTTGATAACCGACTCTGCAAATATCCATGTCTCATCCGTGTAATCAATGGCGTCCCAGTCGTACCCGCCGAAGGTTACATAATTACGTGTTGTGAACAAATTTTCCGGTATGTTGACCATGGGTGACTCCGTGACAAAAATACCGCCGGAATGCCCATGCCGGTACGGCGCAATCTGTGACCATTCACTGGGCTCCAGTTTAATCCAATTAGCGCCTTCCAAATGAAGAATCGCTTTCCAGACCGTTCCATCAAGATCCATGGGATCACCTTGGCCGTCAACACCGCCGTTCACGTAAAGATTACTGTTCTCACCATGGGGATGATACCGGTACGCCCAGGAAAAATCCATCCGGGGACCCGGGCGAACCCCCGGATCATACAATTTCGCTGACAAGTCATACACTTCATCCGCCAATCCAATTGGTGAAACCAGCAGACACAGAAGGAACACCACAAGTATGGTTCTTAATGCCATAACAACCTCCCGGAAAAATACAAGAACCCCCGAAAAACTGTGAATGTAAAATCACTTTAATAACCTTGTAAATGATTGTAAAAAATAGGGGGGGGGGG
>SWBY01000052.1_pt1 | contig 60720 bp, 52 predicted proteins | sample 4693071 | NCBI WGS metagenome assembly SWBY01 (sample SAMN10267273, study PRJNA491770) | bioreactor metagenome | isolation source: DHS bioreactor inoculated with marine methane seep sediment | place: Japan: Omine Ridge, Nankai Trough | collected 2006-05-06 | reverse complement strand
ATACCCTTGAAAACTAGTTTGTTTGTTTCTTTCTTCAAAATATCTTGGTTGGCATCTGATTTATGCTGATCAATGTCCCTGGCATCATAAATCTGTGGAAGCTTTGCAAATTGTTGCAAAAGAATCTGGAATTAATTTAAAAGTGAATAAGATTAAATCCAGCCAGGAAGCAAAAATTGCTCCTTCCGGCTTTGGAACTTTCAGTCTACTTTACAATGGAAAATTATTGGAAGATCACTATCTCAGTGCAACAAGATTCAAGAATATTTTGAAGAAAGAATGAAATAAACTAGTTTTAAAGGGTATAAAAAAGGTGGTTATATGAAGAAGGTAATATTAACTCTAATATTTGTTTTGATGTCATCGCTGATATTTTCGCAAGTTGTCTATTTTGGTTTTGGTTATAATGTAGCTTCAGGTTCTTTCAAAAATTTCAATTATGTGATCGACCGCTATAACGAGACTAGAGTAGAGTAGCTTGGAATCTTGATCCTAAAATGAAGAAGATCCATTTCAATCACGGTATGACATTTGAATTCGGTTTAATTCAACCCTACTTTCAGGGCGGATTTGGCTTTCAATATAATCGGGCAAAAACTCATGCGAAGTTAGTAGATCAATATGGTGTGGAATGGCAGGAAGATCTTATGCTGCGAGCTTTCAGTTTCCCTTTGGAATTGGGTATTGCTCTTGGTGAGGATGGAGCAACTATTATTCCCGGTATAGGTTTCAATTTCATGTTATGGCGTTATTTCACACGGGTTGGAGAGCCTGATAAAATTGATGATCTTGATTATTATAAATCTAATACCGATGTGGGAATGCATGCAAAATTATATGTGAAATTTGTTCTGGGCGGCATTGATGATTCAGGGCTTGGAATCATCATCGAACCCTATTTCAATCTGGGAGTTCTGGGCTGCGATATGGGTGATATGAACGAAACTCTAAATCCATATACATATTCTAGCGATCCCGAAAAAAAGGAAGCTTTTACTCATTATGGATTGCGTGTATATCTGATTTTGAAAGGTGGAGCTTAATAGATCTTACGGATGGCCAAACAAATCCGTAATGGTCGTTAACATTTTCTTCAACCATTGCGAAGGTCTTCAATCATTCGTAAGGTTTCACAAAAAACAGAGCAGATCACAGATCTGCCCTTACGCTTCTCCGCTTATACTCTTATACGCTTACATGCACTAAAAATCCTTTCCGTTATTTCAACAATTCATATTTTTCTACACTTTATTTAAAATTTATTTTTGCTTTATTATGGTTTTAATATTATCTTATTTCTTAAAGAGAGAAAATGGAGAATGATATGAAAGGAGAAAACAAACAAGATAGATTTAAACGTGTCGGTGAAAAAAGAGTTCAGCATGTTTTAGAAAGCTTAAGAAAACTAACTCAATGTTCCAACGGCAAACTTTACGAATGGGATGATAAACAAATGAGTAAAATCTGGAATGTTATCGAAAAAGATCTGGAAAAATGTAAAAATTCTTTCAACGACCCAAGTTCAAAATTATTTAAATTATAAGGAGAAAAACGATGGAATTATTCAAAACACATCCCTTTGTATTTGATAATGAAAAATTTGAAGTGCGAATTTATCATGATGACAAACTGCTAAATATTGTAGTTTTCAATGAAAATTATCCGGCAACAGGAATCAGACATCAAATACAAATTCCAAAAGCTACAGATATTCAAGAAATCCTAAAAAGTAAGAAACTGAATTATTTCATTGAATTATCAAAGAAAGAGATTTTAGAAAATGTGTGGGAGAATATAATAAGCTGAAAGGGCAGATCCATGATCTGCCCTTTCGCTTCTCCGCTTAAACTCTTACACACTTACTCACATTAAAATCCCACTCTAACACCAGCAATAATGTTCCTGCCTGCTCCTGTAAAATAATGATTAACAAGAAACCATTCTTCATTAACCTTAATCCAATCCATATATCCTGAAGATTCGTATTCTTTATCCAGAAGATTATTGACTTTCAAATTTAATGCAACAGTTGCCAGATCAAAAAGACTGGCAAATTCATAACTGATTCCCAGATTCACCATCTGATAAGCTTTTACAATCCTATCTTCATTTTCGGTATTATCCAAAAATTGCTCACCCACATGCTGCACTTGAACAGATGAGAAAAAATCATTCCAGCGATAAGTTAGTTTCGTGTTTGCTAATATTTCGGGAAATCCACCGATCTTATTTCCAGAATAATCAACATCAACCACGTTCCAGTTTTCATCCCAGTCTTTCATAATGAATTTCTCAAAATAATTATCATTGTAACTAAAGCTTCCGCTCCATTTCAAATCAGCAAGTATTTCGACTTCAGCTTCCAATTCCACTCCGCGATGAATAGTTTCATCGGCATTTCCCCGTATTGGACTGCCTTCATCATTCACTCCGCCATAACCAACGATCTCATCCTGGAAATCCATCCAGAACAGATTTGTTTTCACTTTCCAACTACCGGTATCATAACCAAAACCAAATTCGTAATCGACCAGTTTTTCTTCCAGAACATAAGGATAGCTCCACTCAATATGGTCGATCTGATCATCTACAAAGATTGTGTCTGGCTGAGCAAAAAGTGGTGACACTCCCAGATCATCAGGTCCATCCCAAGTATCAAAAAGTTCATCATCTGTCGGTTCACGATGAGCAAAAGATATATTAGCATAAACATTCATTGCATCATTCAAATTGTAATTTATGCCCAAACGGGGATTAAAAAAATTGTAATCAACTTCGTAGGAGTTCAAGTAGTCTCCCGCAAAGTTTCCAGACTCATTTTGCTGGAATTGAAAGTTGATAACCTGATAATACAGATTTGCCATTAAACTTAAATTCGGGATCGGTTTAAAGAGTTCATTGGCATAAAATGTATAATATTTTTTTTCACCAGTATAATTATAATATTCCTGACCTTTGGCAAAATCAATATCGAGTGTGTCAGCTCCAATCACTTCCTTAACTTCACCCCAATGTTCGCTATTGAAAAGGCTGATATAACTGCCGAAAGTTAGTTTCCCCAGAATGTGATTCCAGTCCAGATTTCCCACCCAACCATACTGGTTTTTCTGCACTTTTTTTTGTCTAATCAAATCAGCTTCCACACTATTTGGATCGTCTGCTAATCCATATTCCCAAAGATCACGTCCACCTTTAAATTGTTCATAAAAGCCATCTCCTTTTATGTAGAAAAGTGAGTTTTTAGTGCTCATATTCTCATTGATCATGAAGCTGTGGTGCAGCTCTGCATGCGGTTGGCTAAAATCATCAATTTCGTTATCGTAAGTTATTGGGTTGTCCTGGTGATTATTCTCCAGAATACTTTCTTCAGAAGCATACCAGGCAGCGTGAGTTATTTCCTTCCCTCCGTATAAATTGAATTCAGTAACGCTACGCTCTCCAGTTCGGCTGAGTCCTGCAAAATATGACCATTGCTCTGTTGCACTATTATCTCGATAACCGTCTGAAGTAATGCGGGAAAGACGCAGATTCAGTTTGAAATAATCCAAAATATTTTGAGTGGTTTTGAAGCCATATTTTACGGTATTGTAACTGCCGTAATTGGCAAATAGTTCGGACCCATTATCTGCTCTAGTTGTATTCGTCTGCATATTTAAAGAACCACCAAAAGTGGAAACTCCATAAATTGAGCTTCCTACACCTCGCTGGAATTGAATGTCCGAAATACTTTCGGCAAAGTCTGGCATATTCACCCAATAAACATTATGATCTTCAGGATCATTAAGTGGAATCCCATTTATCATCACACCGATACGTTTTTGATCAAATCCGCGAATCTTCATATTGGAATAGCCAATTGGGCTGCCGGCATCGGCATAAGAAAATACATTAGGAAGTTCATTCATCAGCATGGGAATATCCTGTCCGAAATTCGCTTCATCTATCATATCTTCACTCATGTTGGTAAATGTGACAGGAGTTTCCCGTTCCACTGCTACAGAAGAAGAGACCTTCATTCCTTCAATTTTAGCCGGTTTCTTCACCAATTGTATATTTAATGTTCGTTCCTCTGGGAAATTAATTTCTTTTTCTAATGTTTTGTAATCTATTCGTTTAAACACAACCGTGTATTTTCCTGGATCAAGATCTGTTAGCACGAATTTTCCATCCTGTTCTGTCATTATTCCCTTACTGGAATTCTTGATGTAAACAGAAACTTCAGAAATCGCATTGCCTGATTCACTATCGGAAACTTGTCCCATTAATGTATCTGCTAAAAGCATATTTGCAGCCAATAATACTGCTAATAATATTAATATTTTTTTCATTAATTCCTCTTTATAGATTATTTATTTACACACTTCATTGTCTTCCTTGCACTCCTTTATCTGTAACACTTTAACAGATAAGGACTGAAAGAGGAGATGTCTGTCTTTCAAGGATTCCCATTTTCATGGAAATGACAAATAAAAAACCACATCACAGCGGTTAACTGAAATGTGGTTATTCTAAATAGATTATCAATTTCTTCATATTTCCTCCGCTGGCATTATCCAGATCAGGTTCAAGGGTATTTCTCAGCCAATACTTAGGCACCCCAAAATCAGATTTTCACTTTAACTTTTTAATGAACTATTAAGTTGAATTTCGAAATTAGTCTTTTTGTGTCAAATTGTTTTTGCTTAACCTTGAAAAGGTTTCAATCTTAATTATACTTCTTGCTTAGCACTTTCAAGGTTTCTTTCAATAATTAATTGGCTTTCAATCCTGAAAGTGTCAATTGTATGACTCTAATTAAGAGACCTTCTCAGGATTTTGAATTATAAATAATTTGACTACTCTTACCATATATTAATTGGTCGAATAATCTGTAAGAAGGAGTAAGATTGAGTTTTTCTAATACAATTAATTTTCGAACTATTATATCAACTGCCGATTGGATAGTATTTTTTGCAGTTCTATTACTAACTCTCGCGTCAGTAATTTACGGGCAATCATTGAAGAAGAAAAGCAAACACAATGGTGAAGAGAATTACAACTTCCTTGATCTGCTTTTGATGGGACGTCAATTAACCTTACCAATGTTTGTGGCTACACTGGTGGCAACCTGGTACGGTGGAATTTTCGGTGTGACCAAAATTGCCTTTGAACAGGGTATTTTCAATTTCATTACTCAAGGATTTTTCTGGTATGTTGCATATATCATTTTTGCTTTGTTCATCGTATCGAAAGTAGCCAAATATAAAGCTCTCACCCTTCCCCATCTTATCGGTCAGATGTTTGGTCCAAAATCGGAGAAGTTGAGTGCTATATTTAACTTCTTCAATGTACTACCGATAGCTTATGTGATAAGTTTAGGACTGCTGATCCAGGCAATTTTTGGATGTTCGATGTTGATGGGAATGATTATTGGTACTACAATTGTAATTCTTTATACGCTCTATGGTGGATTTCGAGCTGTGGTGTTTTCTGATATTGTACAGTTTTTTGTAATGTGTTTGGGAGTGTTTCTTGTACTGGTATTTTCAGTAAAACTATTTGGTGGAATTGGTTTTTTAAAAGCTAATCTTCCCGCTACCCATTTTTCGCCAACTGGTGGTGTAGGTTTAGCAACAACTCTGGTTTGGGGGTTTATCGCTCTGTCCACATTGGTTGATCCAAATTTTTACCAAAGAGTTTTCGCAGCCAAAAGCGAGAAAGTTGCTCGAAATGGAATCCTAATTTCTACTTTAATCTGGTTCTTATTCGATATCTGTACTACTGCTGGAGCAATGTATGCTCGAGCAGTAATCCCCGAAGCCGCTTCCGATAAAGCTTATCTGATCTATGCAGTTCAAATTCTTCCGAATGGAATTAAAGGACTGGTACTTGCTGGTATCTTAGCTACTATTCTATCAACTTTGGACTCGTATCTTTTCATTGCCGGAACTACAGTTTCGTATGACATGGTTCCAAAGAAGTGGAAAGGAAAGGTTTCATTATATCATCTGGGAATTATCTTCGTTGGAATTCTGGCAGTCGTGATGGGACTGGTGTTTGATGGAAACATAAAATCTGTTTGGAAAACGTTGGGAAGTTATTCTGCCAGTTGTCTTCTGCTCCCTGTAGTTTATGGCTATATCTTTCCTGGAAAGATAAAAGATATGCAGTTTGTTTTTGCTAGTATACTGGGTGTAATTACAGTGACGATTTGGCGAAATGTTTCGTTGCCCGGCTTCTGGCAAAATGTAGATGAACTTTATATGGGAATTGTGGCAACGTCGTTGGGATTGATAGTTTATGGATTTATAATAAAGATAAGAAATAGGAGTAGGAACACATGAAAATCGGAAAAATCATTACACTTGTTCTAGGGATCGGATTATTGGCATTTGCTGTTTATCATTTTGTTACAGGAATTTATTTGTGGGCTGTAGTTAAATTAATTGTTGGCTCAGGATTGATAACAATAACTTTCATGAAGGACCGATATGGACAGATTATCTTCGGTCATATAGCTATTGTAGCTGGTTGTATGCTGGTTACTGCAGGTATCTATTACGTTCCAATGATAGCAGAAAGTGTAGCCAAAAATAATTATAGAATATCATTATTACATATTTTTGCAATGCCGCTTTTCTGGGGATTATTCTCCATCGGTGGTGGTGTTTGTGCGATTTATCATGGTTTCTGCAAATGTGTGCGGCATGATTGGAAGGTATAATGAATAAATTTACTGAAGAGTTTTTTAAAACCAAAAGAATAATTGGAATGATCCACGTACACGCTTTACCTGGTACACCAAGAAATAATGAATCAATTGAAGAGATTATTGAAATTGCAATGAATGAAGCAAATATCTACCAAGATTGTGGAATTGATGCGATCATGCTTGAGAATATGCATGACATTCCGTATTTAAATCGTGAAGTTGGACCGGAAATTATAGCTTCTATGACAGCAGTTGCAAGAGAAGTGAAACAATGTGTGGGCCTACCATGTGGAATTCAGATCTTAGCCGGAGCCAATCAAGCGGCTTTGGCAGCAGCACAAGCTGCCGGATGCGAATTCATAAGAGCAGAAGGCTTCGTATTCTCTCATATTGCCGATGAAGGCTTGATGAATGCCGATGCCGCAGAATTAATGCGATTTCGCAAAAAAATCGGAGCTGAACATATTGCTGTATTATCTGATATCAAGAAGAAACATTCATCACATGCTATCACAACCGATCTTTCCATTTCCGATTTTACTAAAGCCGCTGAGTTTTTCTTAAGTGACGGAATAGTTATAACAGGAAAATCAACTTCCGAAATGACAGATCTGAAAGATCTGCAGGAAGCAAATAAAGCTACAATATTACCCATTCTAATCGGTTCTGGGATTACCGCCGATAACATTATCGTTTATTGGGATCATGCTGATGGATTTATTGTTGGTTCACATTTCAAAGAAGAAGGTAAGTGGCAGAATCCTGTTTCCAAAGATCGTGTGATTCAATTTGTAGAAAGATTTAATAGTTTAAAATAAAATTCTATTTTAAAAGCATAAGCTTATGTTTAAATAATTGTCTACCCAATTGAATCTTACTAAAATAGATCCCGGTTGGGCAAATTACTCCTTGTTTATCAGTCCCATTCCAAATTATATTTTTGCTTCCAGCAGACATAGTTTCATCAAGCAATTTCAAAATAAGCTGACCTTTAATATTGTAAATATCGATATTAACTTGAATGGATTCTGATAAATTAAAATTAAAAGTTGTGATTGGATTGAATGGATTAGGATGAACACCAAGAAATTCAGATTGAACAAGTAATACCCCATCCGATCCTGATTGCAAACTGCAATATTCAACATTAGTTAATTCAATTGTTGTATCTTCTGGTCCAATACCAATTCCTGTATCTGTGGCAATAACCATACATCGTAAATAATGATCCTCTATTTCCTCTGGAATTAAAAAAGACTGATCGACAGCATCTTCAATATCTACCCAAAAACCAATGCCAGAGATAGAGTATTGCCATTGATAATTAATGAAGATGATGCTTTCCTGGCCGGGAAGCGCGAATTGATTATCTTTATCATCATTCCAAATTCCTGGATAACAGTTTACTTCGTTATCTACTATAAAATCTCCATAAATATATGGTAGCTCCGTGCAAACAGGTTTATCGCGAACAGCTTCCAATTCAATTTCAATATATCTGTTTACCAAACCTCCCAGTCCATCCTGAACTGACACAATAAAGTAATCCAATCCATTGTAATCTTCATTGGGAGTGTAAAGAATAGTTCTTTCTTCTTCTATTAAATCGTTGCTTATAAACTCAACATATCCATTTGGAGGTTGATGTAATGTCCAGACAAAATTTGCCTGATCTTCTCCAATAGCTATAGCATGAATTTCTAGCACTTCATCTTCCAATGTGTCAAGTTCAGTTCCTTCAATAATAATCAGATCCAAAAAAGCAATACTTGGTTCGCTGTGAAAACTCCCTTGTTCAAGAAAAACCCATGAGTCCAAGATATAATCGCCTGCATCTGCAACAGCAAATTCTATATGATGACTTACGCCTGGAAGGATAAAAAAACGTGCAGAAATGGAAATGGTGAAGCCATCTGCCTCTACATTGTAATGCCCAGCTCCTACAGGATTGTCCACATAATACTGAGAATAAGATTCATGATTAACGCTATTAATAGCTACTGTAACATTTGTACCGGGAATTAAAGCTATATTTTGTCCATCGATGAACAGGCCAAAAACATCATTAAAACTCGATCCAACCCATTCTAAGTATTCGTCGGAACCAAAAACGTAATTGAATCCGACTACATTATATTTTGGAGTGAAATCAAATCCCAGAATCGAAGCATCATTAGTGGAATATCCCGGGATCAAACTATTCAAAACTGCACTTCCTGGAACACCGTTTAAACCTGTGATTCCTTCTGAAATATTTGGACCATAAACATTTTCGGCAAAACCACTACTAAGAATTACACCACTATTAATTGGCAAGCCTTCAGAACTTGCACCTGTAAATATTCCTGAAGCAATCTCAGCCCCGATGTATTGGATATTAGATATATCCACATTATGTGTATTATGCCCTACTAAGAAATCAACCATATCTTCAGGCGTAAGCCCCTGTCCCAGAACAGTTATTTCCAAATCGTCTGTTACACTACTTTTCGCAGGTAGCTCAATAAATTCACGCGAAGGAGTATTGGTTTTTGCATAACACAAAACTATAGAAATCAGCAAAATGGTCAGTAATCTTACTTTCATAAATTCTCCTTCAATTTGCAACTGTAAATATTTATGCAACTTATATTCCAAGAAGTTTTCCAAATTCATGCAGCATTAATAATCTCCTATAACTTTTTGAGTATTATAATCTTAATCTACCATTACCTGACCAACGCAATTATTGTGAATTCAGTTTGAAAAAGATTGTGCTTAATTAATTGGGCAAGTTAACGCGTATTTTCTGCATAAAAAAATACCAGCCTTTTCAGGCTGGTATATGGTACCAGAGGCCGGACTTGAACCGGCACAAGCCGAAGCTCGAGGGATTTTAAGTCCCTTGTGTCTACCAATTCCACCACTCCGGCAAATAATAGTCACTAAGAAACAGTATTTAAAAAAAATGGAGGCGACACCCGGATTCGAACCGGGGATAATGATTTTGCAGACCATTGCCTTACCACTTGGCGATGTCGCCATTACACTTATAAATAAAAATGGAGCGGGAGACGAGATTCGAACTCGCGACAACCACGTTGGCAACGTGGAGCTCTACCACTGAGCTACTCCCGCTCAACACGAAAAGCAAAAATCAAAACTCAGGATTTATTGTCAAATTATTTATAAACGACAGCAGACAAATAGCCAACAACCTGAGATAACTCACCACTTATGTGACCGGAATGAACATATTTTAATATATCAATTTCTTTATATTTTAGCTTTTTTGCCAAATACATCAGCGTTAATACTCCACCCATTCCACATGCTTCTATTCTATCCTCAACATAATTTTTCTGCATTGAAGTAATATCAAGTTTCTCTAGAATATTCAACAACCTTTTATCCTTTTCTTCGGCAATAGAGGATGAATAATAATGAGACAGATCCGTACTGAAAATAAAAACCGTTTTGTCCAATTGATCTTTAAATTCACCTACTAGAATTTCAGCCAGATTTTCACTGTTTTCAGGTGTTTGAGAACCAAGCAAAATGGGAACTATTTTTATTTTTGGAAATGCTACCTGAAGAAAAGGTAATTGAACTTCAAGTGAATGCTCTGCTTGATGTGCAGATTGGTGAAAACAAAAGTCTTCATGCTTCATTAATCTGTTAGCAAATTCCTCAGCAACGGGTATCTCTCCCAATGGAGTTAAATAAGACTCATAATTCCCAACAGAATACTTAAAATTCGCAAACCGATGACTTGGTGCAACAATCACTGCCTGATCTATTTCCTTTTTCATTATTGCATTATAACTGTGTGCTGCACATTGTCCTGAATAAACATAACCAGCATGAGGAGCAATAATACCTAAGATATCTGAGCTATTAATTCTGTCGTCCGTATTATCAAAATATTTTTCAATATCTTTCCTTAATGCATTAGCATATCCGGGATAGAATGATCCAGCAACAACGGGATTTCTTTTCATTATAACTCCTATAATAATTTCACTTTGAATCCTACAAATTCATAAGATCGAAAACATCACACAACCTGGCAACAAATAATTTGACAAAATAGCTCAAAACTTAATAAATCCTGCAAAAATATGTATGTATGGAATTATTAATGAGAAAAATCGGCATTTCCAGTGGTGATCCAGCTGGTATCGGACCGGAAATCACAACTAAAGCTTTACGTTTTTTAGATTTACCAGATAATTTCATTATTGTCGTCTATGGGAAAATACACTCTTTTGTTGATGGTAATAAAATTGAAAAGATAGAAAATATAAATCAAGCAGTTAGCCCTGGTTTGATATACTGGCTAGAAATTGATGACCCAAAAGTAAAAGCCGGTAAGCCATCTTCTATTTCCGGTGAAATTGCTTATAAAATTCTGGAACGATGTGCAGATGATCTTAATCTACAAGATATTGATGCGATCGTAACCTGCCCTGTTTCTAAAGAAAAGATCCACCATACTCACCCAGAATTTATTGGTCATACCGAATTTTTCGCTAATACATCAAATACAAGAAATGTGATTATGTCATTCTGGGGAAAGCACTTCCACCTTGCTCTATTAACAACTCACTTACCGGTTCAAGATGTATCGAAAGTTCTTACTGATGAGGTTATAGAATTCAAACTTCGGCTTATTTATAGAGAAGCAAATAAATTGCTGATCCAACCAAAACTAGCAATTCTTGCTATGAATCCACATGCTGGTGAAAACACTGCATTTGGATTGGAAGACAAAAGAATAAAAGTAATCCTAAATAAATTAGCTACCGAAAACATTATAATAGATGGCCCCTTTCCGGCTGATACATTTTTCGCATCAAAAGCAAAAAATTATAATTTGATCATCTCTGCTTATCACGATCAAGGTTTAATTCCATTTAAAATGATCTCTGCTGAGGAAGGTGTAAATGTAACGCTGGGATTACCATATATTCGCACTTCGGTAGATCATGGAACTGCCTTTGATATTGCAGGGAAAAATAATGCTTCAGAAAAAAGTTTGCTTTGTGCTATAAGATTTGCCAAGAAAATGCTTTCACCAAATCTGAATAAGAAAATCGATAATTACAGCACATTTGCAAGATATTACGATCAATATATGTCTCATGTAAATTACGAGGATTGGGTTAAATATATTCTAAAGCAATTTAATAAACGATTTAATAAAAATCCGAAAAGAGTATTAGAACTTGCTTGTGGAACTGCTAATATTTCTTGTCAAATGGTGAAGAAAAACCTTCAAGTAGATGCTTCTGATATTTCAGAAGACATGCTGAAAATTGCAGCTGAAAAGTCGTTTTGTCCAAATCTGTTTCATCACAATATGACTTCTCTATTGCCTGCTAATAAATACGAACTGGTTGTTTTACTTTTTGACAGTATCAATTATTTGAAGAAGGAACATGAAATTCTTCAATTATTCAATAATGTTTACAATACAATAGATAAAAATGGAATGTTTATTTTTGATATATCAACTCCTAAGAATGCTGAGCAGAACTTTGATGGTTTTGTAAACTTACAAGACACCCAAAAAGAGTATCTTATCCATCAAAGTGATTTCAATTCCGAGAAATTCATTCTGAAAACACATCTTACGTTCTTCATAAAAAAAGGATTTCAATATACTCGTTCCGATGAGATCCACGAGCAAAGAATATATCGTGTTTCAGAGATCGTAGAATTAATTGGGAAAACAAACTTCAAATTAAAAAAAATTAATTCGATCGGTTTTACGGATAATCTTCTCAATTCTGATATCGAAATGCTGGATCTTAACTTTTCACGCCTCTTTTTTGTGTTAGAAAAATAGTGCTTTATCAGAACGAAATCCAATTATTAAATAAATCCCAAATTATTGCCGGAACAGATGAGGCGGGTCGTGGTCCTTTGGCAGGACCGGTAGTAGCAGCTGCGGTGATTCTGGATCACTCTGAACATATAATTGGATTAAATGATTCTAAGAAACTTTCCGAAATGAAAAGAGAACGGCTTTACATAGAGATTATTAATAATGCTGTAAGTTGGAAAGTCAGCATTGTCTCTTCACAAACAATTGATGAGATAAATATCCTGCAAGCATCTTTGAAAGCCATGCAAAATGCAGTTTTGTCACTTGATGTAAAACCGGATATTTGTCTGGTAGACGGCAATAAACTTCCTGTGGAGATCAGTCATTTTTCCAGAGCAATTGTAAAGGGAGATTCTACTTACGCTTCCATTGCAGCGGCATCAATTTTGGCCAAAGTAACTAGAGATCGGATTATGCTGAAATTACACAAGGAACATCCGGAATATAATTTTGCCAGAAATAAAGGGTATCCAACTAAAGAACATTTGTTGGCAATAAATCGATATGGAATTCTGGATTGTCATCGCAGATCATACAAACCGATACAACAATTAGGATTAGTGTTTTAGAGAAAATCCTAAATTATTGATCAGCAGGTTAAACATTTATCTTTCGGGCAAACCTCTATACATTTCTGGCAATGAATACAATTGGCATCATCTATTACTTCATATTTAGTTAAATCAATATTCATAGGACACTTTTTTGTACATAAATAGCAGTCGATGCACACTTCCATATTCCGATTGATCTTATGACGCTTAATTTTAAAGATCTTGCCAATGAACTGAAAAATATTCATTAGTGCAGCATATGGGCACAAATACCTGCACCAGAATCGATCTACGAAATAGCTCCCCAGAAAGATGATGATCAGTGAAATAATACCGATAATCGATATTGAACTGATAAAAGAAATTGATATAATGGGGCAAAATTGTAAATATTTATACTGAACTAATAGAATTGCCATTACAAGAACTACAATAAGATACAAATATTTTAAACTGCTTAAAAATTTGTGAATATTGGGAGGAACACGGCGTTTTCTCTTTTTTTTGTTCAAGCTATGAATATATTCTTGAATCGTACCAAGAAAACATAAATAACTGCAGAATTTCCTTCCTATGAAAATAACCAATATTGTGGTGACTAAACTAATACATATTGTAGGAATGAAAGCCGCATATCCTTGAACTGCCATTGGGCCAAAACAAACAACAGAGAAGGGACAAAACTGATGACACGTTCCCATTTTTACCTGAGCAACATAAAGCAGCAGTACTAGCCATATTCCCAAAGAAATGAGCTGAATTGTATTTCGAGTTTTTATATTATTCTTCATATTTACCGTAAATCTCTTTTCCTTTTTTTAAAACTTTTTGGACTTTTATATTAGCTATGTTATTAGAAGTAAAAATGTCTTCCTGAAGACAGGTAAGATCAGCTTGTTTTCCAATCTCGATTGTTCCGCATCTATCTTCATCAAAAGATAATATGGCTGCATTTTTTGTATAAATTTCAACCGCTTGATACGGTATTAGTCTTTCGTTTTCGTTATGCATCCTTGTTGCTGCGTCAATTCCTTTAAGAGCATGGACATCTGTTATGTACCAATCGGAACCACCGGTAAGAAGAATTCCTTTTTTGTAAATTGATGCTAAGCGATTCATGCTTGATGTACGTTCTTTTCCCAATCTGGTTTCGTATAATCCACCTGATCCACCCCAAAGTCTGTCGAACATTGGTTGCATTACAGCGCTACAACCAGTTTTTGCAATTCGATCAATTATTTCGTCTGACGTTAACTCATTATGAATGATTTCGTGACGAAGGTCTTTTCTGTCTTTATTTTGAACTCTCTCGTAGAGATCTAGAATCTGTGTGATAGCAGCATCTCCAATACAATGAACAGCAATCTGTAGGTTGTTGGCATGAGCTTCTAGAATAAATTTCTGCCATTCTTTTGTGGTTCTATAAAGAACTCCATAATTCTCCGGATCGTCGGTATAAGGCTGCAAAAGAGCTGCGCTATGTGAACCGATGGATCCATCTGCAAGTACACATCCGCCAATTCGTTTAGCCCCTAATTCTAATGCAACTTTCACATCGGTGATCTGTGGATATAATTCGAATTCGATTGGATAATCGTTAATATGATCTTGGATTAATTTAAAATGTTTAGGGTTGGAATATGCATTCCCGATCATTGTATGAACTGCCGTATGTCCATTTTGGACGGCTATCTCTGCTGCTTTGTGGTATGCTTTTAAAATACCTTCATCATCCATATTCCTATGAAACCAGTTAGATGCTCTACCGTTCCAACGTTGGCTCAAGTGACCGTTGAAATCAACTGGCAGAGGTTTTTGCCAATCTATCATTTTGGCAGCAATGGTGTTAATTACACATGAATGACCATCGACACGACGCAATATAACCGGAGTATTTGGATATAATTTATCTAATTCAAGAGCGGTTGGAAATCGTTTTTCAGCAATATTATTTTCATCAAAGTGGTAAGCAAAGATCTTGCCACTAACCGGAGAAGCCTCTTTTAATAACTGGGATACTTCATCCAGATTATCAACATTACCAAGATCTGCTCCTAAGCTATAAAGACCACCTTCAAAAGAATGTGTGTGAGTATCTACAAAGCCTGGATACACAAAGGCTCCGTTCAGGTTTATCTTTTCTACATTATCAAGTATGGGAACACTATTATATACATCTATAATCATGCCTTTTTTATCAATTAAAACAGCTGAGGAAAACTCACCTTCCTGCCGCATAGTATAAAATCTGGCATTATATAAAAGTTTCATTAAAACTCCCTTGATAATTTCAAAAAATCGATTTCTGTATTTTTTTGAGATCGAGATATCATATCATTTGAAAATCGATTATGATTATTTAAAAGATTGCCTAAATCCCCTTTGAATTGTTTATTCTCGACTCTAATTTTTCCGTTAACAATAAGATAATCAACAGGACTCATGCGCAAGTTAAATACCAGTGCAGCCAGAGGATCGGATTGAGCTCCAGCATATTCTACGCTGTTAATACTAAATAAGGCAAGATCTGCTTGCTTTCCAACAGAAAGTTCACCGATGTCATCTCTTCCTAAAGCAGCTGATCCACCTCTTGTTGCCATCCACAAAACTTCCCTTGCAGAAAGCCAATGATGTTCTTCTCTTAATCGTGAAATCAACATCGCTTGGCGAAGTTCTGCCAGCATATTTCCGGAGTCATTAGAAGCAGAACCATCTACAGCTAAACTTACAGTCACTCCTTCCCAAAGCATTTCTTTTATTCGAGCTATTCCCGATCCCAAACGCATATTAGAGGAAGGGCAATGAGATATCCCCATACCGCAATTTCCCATTTTAATAATTTCTTCATCGTTAAGGTGAACTGCATGAGCGACCCAGGCATTATCAGCAATCCATCCAAGACTATCCAGATAAGCTGCTGGACGAAAACCGAATTTTTCAATACAAAAATTCTCTTCATCAATTGTTTCTGCCAGATGGGTGTGCATCATTAAATTATTAGCTCTGGCAAATTCAGCAGTTCTCTTCATGGAATCTGCAGTTACACTAAATGGAGAGCAAGGTGCTAATGAAATTCTGGTCATTGCTCCTGGTGAATCATCGTGATATTTTTCTAACAGTCGATTTGTGTCTGCAATTATAGTTTCTTCTGTTTGAACCACATCATCCGGTGGTAATCCTCCAGCTGACTTGCCTAAACTCATTGAACCTCGAGTTGGCTGAAATCTTATACCCATTTCCTTTGCAGATTCTATTTCTGTATCTATTAGATTTGATCCAGCTTTTTGCGGAAAAAGATAGAGATGGTCACTGGTAGTTGTAGTACCACTCAGCATCAATTCCAGAATTCCAGTTTTCGTACTAATCGAAATTGCTTCATCTGTTAGTTCACGCCAAACCTCGTAATGATTTGTGAGCCAACCAAAAAGTGGTTGATCCTGCATCAGCGGGATATTCCTGGTTAAACTTTGAAAAAGGTGATGATGAGTGTTGATAAATCCAGGTAGAACTACCATCTGTGAAGCATCTATAATCTTATCAAAATTTCCTGTAATTTTATTTGGCCCGATTGAAGATATTTTGTCGTTTTCAATTAAAATATGACCACCACTGAATTCATTTTTAGTATCGTTCATCGTAGCAACAAGTAGCGGATTTTTTATTAAAATTGTACTCATTATGTTGTTTTATTGTGGCTGTTTGTTTGATGAAAATAACTGCTTTGTCATATCGTAAAATAATGAGACAGGAAATCCCATAACATTGAAATAACAACCACTTATTTTTTTTATGAACTGGCTTCCATACCCCTGGATGCCATAAGCACCAGCTTTATCCAATGGTTCTCTGGTTTTTATGTATTCTTCAATTTCAACCGCAGAAAGTTTGGTAAATTGTACCTTTGTCTTTTCATAATCTGAGATAATTTGATTCTTGTAGGCAATGGCAACCCCGGTATAAACATAGTGAATAGAATTGGAAAGGCGAGAGATGTAATCGGCAGCTTGATAAATATCAACCGGTTTTTCCAGAATAATATTATTATGATATACAATTGTATCGGCACCCACTATAATATGATCATTTTCAAATTGTTTTTTAATTTCAAGGGCTTTATTTTTTGCGTGATATTTAACAAGTTTTATCGGATTATTGTAGACCATTTCTTCTTCAATATGAGAGGGCATCTGTATTGCTTTAAGTCCGACTAATTTAAAGATTTCCATTCTACGTGGAGATGCTGAGGCCAGAATTATTTTCTTACCTCTTAATAGTTCATGGATCATATTTATTTCTTGTCGAAGATCTTTGCTACAAGATTTGTTTGTGTTACATACTCTCTAATCAGCACAAGGTCAGGATGGAAGTCTAACTCTCCCCAATCACCTGGGTTGCATTTAGAAAAATGTACAGGGAAGCCTTTATTGATGATTTCCTGAATAGCTTTCAGATAAAAGGAGCTTTTATTTTCTGGATGGCGAACCATCTCTTCTAATATGTTCACATAGATCTGAGGTCCACGTCCGCTAAATTTAATAATTCCAACAGATTCTCCGTTAGCATTGGTAGGATCAATCTGTTTGCTTACTTCTTCCACCAATCCATCATGATGGATTATCTTCATATCATCTTCATCGTATGATTCTTTCTCATCCATCACCATCGTTATGTTGTGCTTACTTTTCATAAGATCAGTAATTACCTTTGCCGTAAACATATCATCACCATTAATTGTAATGAATTCATCCTGCATAAGATGTCGAGCCATCCAAACAGAAATAAGATTATTTGATACATCGTAAAAAGGATTATAAATTGTGCTAATATTGAAATCTTTCTTATATTTGTGAAGTTTTGCCTCGATTTGTTCTGCTCTATAACCGACAATAATAGTTACATCAACAATTCCGGCTTCTTGTAAACTATGTAATTGTGCTTCCAACAATGTAAGCCCTTCGCCAACTTCTAAAAGACTTTTAGGGGTATTTTTTGTTAATGGATATAGCCTGGTTCCTTTCCCTGCTGAAATTAATATGGCTCTCATAATTAATCCTTTATTGTTTTTTTCTACTAACCAAAAAAAGGCAGTAAAGATTAATGTCTATAAATTTATTGCATACATTCTAACTTGACAAGAATCCTTTATAAATTTCTTTCACTGTAATTAAAAAAAAAATTTATATTGATCTTCGGAAAGGAAAAATGGATAAAACGGAAAAAGATACTAAAAGAACTATCAAAGAATTCAACCGTAAAGTATTCAAAGAATATAAACAATCTTTAAAACATATGGTTTTTGATGAAACCCTTACATTATATATTCTCAGGCCAATTGCATTTATTTTCGTTAAATTATTTTATCCTACCAATATAACTCCCAATCAAGTATCTTTAATGTCGATTGTCGTAGGAATGTTAAGTGGATATTTCTTTTCTCGTGGTGATGTTACCAGTTATATCATTGCAGGTGCACTATATTTCTTCTGTTTGGTTTTGGATTGTGTAGATGGAATGATCGCTCGGTTAAAAAAGAATGGAACACCTGTTGGAAGGATTGTTGACGGATTTGCGGATTACATTGTCGGAATTTCGGTTTATGTCGGATTGGCAATAGGTTTTTCTAAAGGAATCGTAAGCATTGAGTTCTGGCCGTATCATCCAACAATTCTATTATTGATCGCAGCAGCAAGCCATATATTTCATGCTATGATTGTCGATTATTATCGAGTGGAATTTATGAGTCATGGATTAGGGAAAGTTACTTCTGTTTGGGATGAACGTAAAATTTTTACAGAAGAAATGGAAAAGATCAAACATTTACCTGGTAAATGGTTAGATAAAACACTTATGACTTTCTATCTTGCATATACACATTTGCAGATCTTCCGCTTGGATGAAAAAGAACATTACAATCAAGAAGCATATTTTCAATCAAATAAATTAATGATACTTCTCTGGTTCTGGATCGGACCTACTGCCAGTGCGTTCATCATTATCATTTCTGCTTTTTTATTCCGACCAATAGTTTTTTTCTTTTTTACTATCGGAGTTGCTAATATTTACCTGATAATTTTATGGATAATTCAGGTGAAGATCAAACAAAGGTTGAGAAAGATAGCGATGTAGGAAAGAACTCATCTTTCTGACTATGTCGCTGTGGTTTGCCGAAGACTAGTCCCTCTCTTCTTCGCATTGCTCGTATAGGGGGAACATGGGATGCTGCAGGAAGATTGATTTACGATTTGATATTTTTACATATAAAGAAATATGTCATTCCCGCGAAAGCGGGAATCTTACTTCCGGAAACTATTGAAGAGAAGAGCAAGAAACAAAAATCGTTCACCAGATTAAATCTTTTCTTGTACCTTTTCGTGGCAATTTTCACAGAATTTTTCCAAGCACTATTGAGAAATTTCGAACTTGACAATATCACTCTCTCAAATTACTTCCAAAATGATTTTATATGTGAATAAGAAAGAGGCTGGGTGAAGACACGATAGCTGGATGTTAAAGATAATTCTTTAACCTAAAACTCTAAAATAGGAATTGAAAAAGAATGAAAAAACAAAATAAGTTTGATACTAGAATATTCAGGAAAGTTTACGCTGTTCTAAATACGCAAAACATTCCATTCTGGTTAGAGTCTGGTACATTACTGGGAATTATTAGAGATAACAAATGTATTCCTGAACATAAATTTATCGATATTGGAATTTCCGGAAAATATTTTAATAAATTCATGGAATTGAGTAAACAACTTTCACCTTTCTACAGAATCAAACCAGTAGTTGATCTCTCAAAAAGAAAATGGATTCCTAATGATTATCCTAAAGCTGTGATATTAAAGAATTTAATAAGAAGTAAATATTCAGGACAAAAAATTAGAATAACATTTAAATATAAAAAAGATGATAAATATATTTGGGTGGATAAGCGAAGCTGTAAATGGGTCAGCTCACATTTCTTTGAGAAATTGGATGTTATCAAAATTAATGGAATGGAGCTTTCTGTACCGAAAAATGTTGAAAATTATCTTACTGCACGTTATGGTAATTGGAAAGTTGTAAATAAGAAATGGCTAAGCAGTGTTAATGATCTCTCTATCGTTGACTCAGAGACGATTTGTAAGGTCCCTAAAAAAGAGAGAATCAAAAAGTATACAAAGAAACGGATAAAACTTGAAGGAAAATATTATAATAGAATGAAAAGATTGATTCTATTTGCCATAAAGATATTAGAAAAAAATAATATTCCTTACTGGATGGATGAAGGAACTTTGCTCGGGATAATCCGCGATGGAGATCTACTGCCCTGAGATCATGATGCCGATCTGGGAATTTCTGGTGAATACGCAGAAAAACGATGGAAGATCAGGTACAAGTTTTTTCCGCATTTTTTTGTAAAAAAGAATATGACAAATAGTAAATGGCTGCCGGGAAAATTTCGTTCCATCAAATTAAAAACTCCGCTGGAAAGATTATTCAGAATCAATTTCCACATTGATCTTTTCTGTAAATACAAGGTAAATGATAGATGTCACTGGATAATAATGAATGCTTTAAAACATTCCGAAAGTAGATTTTTTGATAATTTAGATAAGACTTCCTGGGAAGGTAGAGAAATTAATATTCCCTCTTATGTTAAAGAATATCTTAAAGCAAATTATGGAAATTGGGAAACACCTGATCCTGATTTTGATCCCAGTATGGATAATGGAACTATTGCTGAAAGAGGATTTTAGATGACTAAAAAGAATTCAAAATTGAGAGAATATAATAAACAGATATTCAATGAATATAAAAAATCGATAAAGCATGCAGTATTTGATGAGACACTGACTCTCTACATATTAAGGCCCATTGCATTCGTATTTGTAAAGATGCTTTATCCCACGAACATAACACCAAACCAGGTTTCCTTGGGGACAATAATTATCGGGTTATTCAGTGGTTATTTATTTGCTCAAGGAACTGTAACCAGCTTCATTGTTGGTGGAAGTCTTTATTTTTTATGTATGGTCACAGACTGCGTAGATGGTATGATTGCCCGTTTAAAAAACAATGGAACACTGGCAGGCAGAATAATTGATGGATTTGCCGATTACCTGGTGGGAATTTCTGTTTATATTGGAATGGGAATTGGTTTTGCAAAAGGGATTATCAACCTGGATTACTTGCATATTAATCCCTGGTGGATCATTGTAATTGCAGCTGTAAGCCATATCTTTCACGCCATGTTAGTAGATTATTACCGTGCAGAATTCATGTCACATGGCCTTGGAAAAGCAAGTTCAACTCGCGATGATAAAATAAAATTTACCGCAGAATTGGATAAGATAAAGCATCTGAGGGGCAAGTGGTTGGATAAGATTCTGATTAGCACATATTTGGGATATGCTCATCTTCAGATTTTCCATTTAGATGAAAAGGAAGAATATGATCGAGAAACCTATTTTAATGCAAATAAACTATTAATTAGATTATGGTTCTGGATAGGTCCTACTGCCGGAGCTTTTGTTATTATCATTTCTGCTCTTTTATTCAGACCGATAATTTTTTTTACATATACCATCGGTTTAGCAAATATTTATATGATCATTTTGTGGATAATTCAGGTGAAAGTAAACAAAAAAATCCTGATAAACAATAAATGATTATCAGAATTTTTTTAGAAATATACTAAGCTTGTTTTAGTTCATGTTTCCAGACAAATGTAATCATTATCGCAGCAAGAATTGCACCGGAAATCCAGAACCAGAAAGCGGCGTTCCAACTGTAATTATCTATCAGATAACCTGTTCCTACACCTGTTAAACTTGCTCCCACATAACCCATAGCATCGATAAAACCAGTTACAGAAGAAGCAGCTTTCCTAGAACCCAGATCAACTGGTAAAGCAGCTACTAGCAGCACATGAGGTCCAAAAGTAAAGAAGCCGATGAATAGCAGAATAACTAAACTCATTACCCAGCTTTCACCCGGAACTATTCGATATAGATAGCAGAACAAAGCAAGCAGTACAAGCATGATAAATGCCACTGGTGCTCTACGGTTCTTGAAGAGATTATCAGAAGCCCAACCAGCAAAGATTGCACCTAAACCTCCAGCCACAGGAAAAGCAATTGCTTTATACGCAGCCATTGAAATAGTAGCTCCCTGTTCTTCGAACATAAAAGTCGGAGCCCAACTCATAAAACCATAACGAACAATGTTTAAACCGAAAAGAGCCAAACCTGCAAACCATACATAAGGATTTAATAGCGTGATTTTCAAAGTTTCCTTAAAACCAATATGTTCATCCACTTTAACTTCAGATCTTTCAATACCCTGTTCTTGTTCTTCTAAACTTGGCAGACCAACTTCTTCCGGAGCATTACGGGCTCTAGTATACCAGTGAATTGCAAGTATTATACAGATCACGGCAGGAATGAAAAAAGTGAAACGCCAATTGAAATATTTTACAATTGTTCCAGCCAGAAACCAGGAAAGTGCTCCCCCGATAATATAGCTTGTACCAAGTCGACCGGAAATTTTGCCTCTTATTTTTTTAGGAAACCAATTTGCTTTTGCTTTAACTGTTGGTCCCCAGCCCATTGATTGAAAATACCCATTCAATCCCCAAATAACTGCCATCAGGACTAATGTGCCGGCAGTTAAACCAAAGATTATATTGAGAATTGCAGAAGTAATTAATCCGATAGTAATAATCCTTCGTGAATTAAGCTTATCTCCAAGCTGTCCATTGATGAATTGCCCCACAGCATAAGCAAAGAAAAGACTCGTTAGTACAACACCCATGTTGGTTTTGGTCAAACCAAATTCGCTCATAATGCTGGGCATTGCAATAGAGATATTTACACGTAAAAGATAAAAAGAGGCATAAGTAATCCACATCATCCAAAACATTTTTTTCTGCCATTGCTTAATTCTTAAACTTGTGTCAGAATTGTTTGTCACTTTTCTCCCCCTCCATTTTTTATATCATTTTTAATATTTGTAGATGATTGCGATGGATAATAAGGAACAACTACAACCCTTCCTCCAATACTGTCCATTACTTCCCGGGCTTCGTCGATCGCCTCATCTGTATGACTTGTACTTTCCATTAAAACGTCAGGTTTCATCTTTTTCACATTGGGCAGGGGTGAATATGTTTCCTGAGCAACAACAAGATCGACATACTTAATTGCATTTGCCAGATCAAATCTTTCATCAAAAGAAAGAATCGGCTTTCTTTTTTTCTCCATCACAGCTTCATCAGTCAAAATACCCACAACCAGTTTTCCGTCTTCTCCAGCAATAGCCTTGGCATTCTCCATCATCTTTAGATGACCTTTATGAACAATATCCAAGACATAATAAGAATAAACTATTTTCATAATATCTCCTTCTTTTCATTGTGTAGACTCAATTTAGAACCTACTTTCCTACTCTATCTTTCTTGAAATTTTGATAATACCAATTTCTAAATTTTGAAATATTTCTACGTAATCTTCGGTAAGTTACAGTAGTAAGAAATAACCACCAATATGGCATTTGCTCAAATCTTTTGTAGAATTCAATGATTGCTTCGGCCTGTCTTTCAGATGCATTTCCATCTGGTTGGAAAACAGTGTATTCGAAGATATTGTTGCGTTTTACCTGATAAATATCTTTTGCCAAGTTCCTTTGAACAAAAGGTAGAATCTCATCTATTTGATTGATAACGTCCCCAGCTTGCCAAGCATAAGTATTAGAGCCAATTTCACTTGAAGATTTGTATTGCTCTGGTGCAGGATTAGCGAATATGATCGGTTTATCAAAATGGAACCATTCATAACAGGCTGTGGAGATATCAGATATCATTAGATCAGCTTGATACATGAACGGTAAAATATTATCGTCTATACGAATTTTCACATGATCCTTCGCACCCAGTTCTTCAATCAACATTTCCACCTGATCGTAAATGTCTCCTTTTTTGCGATAAATTCGACTGTGATATTTGATAATTATGTTATATTCTTGGTATAGTGCATTGACGATTTCTTTTGCCCATAATTCCAAGGAACTTTCTCCAAATTGAGAAAATTTGATTATCTTAAAATTTACATTCTGACTTACCCAAGTAGGTGCATAAAGGATTGTTTTCCTGTTATTATCAAACAAAGGGTTCACATTCAGCGTTTCATTAATAAGTGGATCAAACTTAGGATAACCAATAATTTTCCATTCTGGCACATATTTCAAATATCCTGATCGTCTAACTTTATCTTTGGTTTTTTCTCCCGGGAAAAGAACATAATCATAAACAAGAATCTTCACTGATTCTACATAATTTTTATCGGAAAGTCCACCATGAAAAATTTCTATGGCTTTTCCTCCATAAAGTACATGGTAGCTTGGATAGATCATAACTCTAATTTTGTATTTCTTAATTAATTTCTGGATTTGAGTCCGACTTTTGCACAGGATTACTTTCATTTTATAATTAGCGTATTTTTCATTAATTCTGTCGAATATTTCTTTCTTTTTGGTGAATACAATTCCACCTAAATGCGGATAAAGCCGAATGACAGGTGGGATGTGCTGAATATCTGTAACCAAGTAGTAGCCTATGGCGTATTTCATTTTAGATGTTGATCGTTGAGAGTTAATCATGATAATTCCTTAGCAATTCTTTGAATGTTTTCAACTGAACGCTGCGTACTCTTGCCATCGTTAAAATAGAAAATCCTGGGAAGCATCTCAGCATATTCTTTCTTGAATTTCTGCGCAGATAAAGCATCTGAAAGTATTTTATTAATATCTTCCGATCCATTGTAAACATCGACATATTTCAGAATGTTCAGCTCATCCGGCATGTTGTGAAGTTTGGAGTATTTATTTTCTGCTACAATTATTGGTTTACCGGTTATCAAATACTCATAAAGTACTGATGAAGTATCGCTTATCATAGCATCTGATGCCACAAAATCCAACATTGTATCAGCTTTAATCAAATCTGAAGAATCTGAAAAGTAAAGGTTTTTTATGTTATTCATTTTTGCCCAAAGCTTAAGCTTCTGAAGACGCTTTGTATCGTGATAATGAGGTCGAATGATTAAGTTAAAATCTTTTGTTATTTCAGTTGCAAACTTATAGGCATATTTTTTGAAAGTTCCATTCCCAAATCGCCAAGTGGGAGCATATAGAACAACCGGTTTTGATCTGTCTTTCACTCCTAATCTATCTAAAACTTTTTCTTTTTTAATCGTTCCATTAACAATTGCATCAAAGCGTGGATTGCCAATTTTAATTAGTCTTTCCTTGGGGATATTTTTACCAACATCCAGCAGTTTTTCCTTCATTTTGGGGCCGGGTAGAAAATAGTAATCAAAGGAATCCATGTAGGCACCTTTACCGCCAAAAACTTTGTCTCCTGATCCATGACCGATATAAATCGTTTTACATTTCTTGGGATTTGTATTCAACTTTCGGGCAGAATGGGTTAACAGCACACCTTTAATATCACTCAAATTATTATAATCTCGCATCAGGACAGGTGGAGTATTCATTAAACTTTTATAGTTCGCATCGTTATTCATTCCCCGGAAATAATATTTATATTCAAACCAATTTCTAGCTTTATAAACAATAAATGTTCCACCAATTTCTTCGAATATCGGTTTGGAATAGGAAAATTGGTATATCTGTTTACCGTAATAATATACGTTCAACTCATTTCTCCTTTTCAGTTACAATTGCATTATCATCTTTCTTAAAATTCCACTCTTTCACAGGAATTTTCCAGGCACCATAGCGGTAGGTCAGATAACCATCATAATCTTTGGAGATCATATATTTTTTTCCTTCGAAAGTAGTCCAATCAAGTTCATCGTAATAAATTGCGGGAGATGATTTAAGCACCGGAGTTTTGATTCCAACTGTCCAGAAATAGTCATTTTTCACCTTTCTCTTCAGAAAAATATCCAGCATGACTTCACCTTTTTTCATGAATTTCTCGTAATTACGCACTTTGATCATGCGAAGTTCACCTTTTTTGAATGGCTCTAAATTCCGGTTGTAGAATCTTGTACTGATCCTGTATCCTTTGAAAAATAACTTAAATGCAACAAATACCAATCTCCAGCGATCTTTTATATACATGGAAATATCCATGTCATTATCCCAGGGCAGCAATCGATTTTCACGGATCACACCCAATAATGTGCCGCCTTCCAGCCAATAGTTTATTCCAGATTTTTCCAGTTCGCTGGTTACTTCTCGCAACATCTTTAAGGCTATCTCTACGTTTTTTCCTTCCAGTCTTGTTTTTCCTGCCACTAAACTTCCTCATTCATAATTTCATCAATTTTCAATTTCACTCTTTCAGCAGATCTTCCATCCAGACCTGTAAAGAAGTAATCTCGATATTCCTGTAATTTTTGTTCCATTTCATCAGTTGGATTCAAAGCTGATTCTACAGCAGGGAGCAAATCATCTGGATTAAGCATATGAGGAAAAGCTCCTTTCAACCAATCTTTGGGATCGATAGAAACAGATTCCATTCCATCTGAATGTTTCAATTTGGATTCCGGTAACACGTAAATAATCCCGTGTTTTCCCAGAGCCAAAAATTCATTTACCACACTGGAAGTATCACTTATCATTGTATCTGTTAAAAAAAGATATGGATATATATCGTAGTCTTCTTTATCGATCAAGAAAACATCTTTATTCTTTTTCGCTAATTTTTCGTAAAATCTATGCTGAGTGTGAGAAGCGTATTTTCCACCCCAACTGTATGGATGAAGTTTGATGATCAAGTTATAATCAGGTAGAAGCTCAGTAATTTTGGACTGCACAAAACTTATGCAGCTGGGTTTGTAAGATGGTGCAAAAAGCACAGTTTTTTTGTTTGGATCGAGTCCAATTTTTTTGATTAATTTAACATTATCGTAATATCCTTTCCAGAAAAACGGATCAAGTTTCGGCAGACCGGTCAGGTAGAAATCAGCTGTGTCTTCCCAGCCCAGACTTTTGATATAATCATACCAGCATTCGCCTTCCAAAAAGACATGGTAATGGTAATCCTGTTGTTTTTTAATGTTACGAATTCTCAGAGTTTTCGTGCCTACTCCATGATCCAGATGAACCCGAACAACATTTCCATATCGTTCCGGTTTCTTTAACACATCACCACATATTACCAGGTCAAATCCAGCAGTTTGATCAGTTATTTTCAAACCTTTTTCTCTCAATCTAGATTCAATTTCACTTCTCTGTTTGATTAGAAAAATTCCCAAAAATCTCTTGTGGTCTTTTCCAACATGAAAATATATATCGTAATTCGGATCTTTAGAAAGTTCCTTGTACACCGGATAAAGCGAAGTAAAATAATATTCTTTTTTCAGATCGAAAAGTACTTTTATCATTTTATCTCAAATAGCCTTTTTTGAATTTTTCATGGTATAGGATCTGCATTTTACGGAAAAGATTTAAAGGCTTTTTTACTTTGGAAAGTTGGTCTTTCTTCTCTATCAAAATGGAAATTAATCTTTCCGAAATCTTTCCATCTAGATAAGGATTTATTTCCTGGATGTGCTTCTTTCTTTGCTTACAGTGGTTACCGAGATTATGCATACTCCAATCGATTACATCTCTCAAAATTGAGGGATCAGTAATATTCAAACCCTTATCCAGCCTACTTTGAGTCTTGAAGGAAATCACCGGTTTATCCAGCAGCATAAATTCATAGAAAACCGAAGATGTGTCTGAGATGAGAAGATCGGCAGCATGCAAATATGGTGTGATATCATATTCTTCAATGAAATGAACATTCAATCCTAATTTTTGTTTGAACTCGCTTACAAGGTTTTTATCCATCAATTCATGAAATTTAATTAACCAGAATTCATCATCTCGTATACTTCCCGGAATAATCTCCATCAACTCACTGGCAGATTCCATTTTACGACTGTGGGTTGGAGCGAACAAAATGATCTTTTTATCAATTGGAATTTCTTGAAGCTTTACTAAATCCGCTACCGGAAAAGAAAGAATATGATCAACTTTCGGCCAACCAGTTTCAAGTATTTCAAAGTATTTATATTTCTTTTTCAGTTCCATAAAACGCTCAGTCACAAATGGACCTGAAGTACAATATACATCGAAGAAATGCCGGATTTTGTAGTGGGAAGGTTTTTCCACACCCAAACCATGAAATAGTTGAACCTTGATCCCAGGAATGCGAAAGTCCACAAAATTCCCTGGTACCAGCACAAAATCGGGATTGAACGTTTTAGCGGTCACTACAGAGATATGGACTTCATTATTCAGCCAGCTTTCCGGCAGATAGACTTGAACTTTGCCAGAAACAAAAAAGGCAAACTCATGATCTGTTGATTCCAAAAATTTTACGATCGGTTCAATGATGGGAATGGAATACTTTTTAGAAATATAAAACAGAAACTTCATTATTTATCTGAGAATTGGATTTCGTATAATGTTTGATAACGTTCACAGTTTTGCAGCAATTCTTGATGTGTTCCAATTCCAACTATTTTACCCTGATCTAGAACAACAATCTTATCGGAAGAAAGAATTGTTGATAATCGATGAGCAATGACAACAACAGTCCTGTTTTTGGTAGCCTGCTCAATAGCCAGTTGAACCTTTTGTTCCGATTCAGAATCTAGCGCACTGGTTGCTTCATCAAAGATTAAGATTGGTGGGTTGCCCACGATTGACCGAGCAATACATAACCTTTGTTTCTGACCTCCGGAAAGATTCGATCCTTTCGGTGAAAGTAAGGAATTATATTTCTCTGGCATTGTTTCAATGAATTCATCTGCAAAAGCAACTTGTGCTGCTTGCTGTATATCCAATTCTGTTAGTTGTTTCAAAGTTCCATAGCTTATATTGTTTGCTATAGTTTCATTAAATAATATAGATTCCTGAGTAACTGTTCCAAACAGGGTTCGCAGATCGCGCAGATTAATTTTATTTATCGGAACTCCGTCGATTAAAATCTCACCTGAGGAATAATCGTACATTCGTGAAAGAAGGTTTACAATTGTTGTTTTACCAGCACCACTTCCTCCCACTAACGCAACTTGTTCACCTTTTATGATGTTAAAATTAATATTTGATAATACTTCGTTTCCATCTTCATAAGAAAAGTATACATCTTTTAATTCTATTTTATCATCAAAACTCGATTTTGAAATTTGATCTGAACTGGACATAATCTCAGATTTACGATTCAGAATTAAATATATCCTATCTAAAGATACCATTGCTTTTCTGATATCTGCATATGCTTCGGTAATTTTTTTAATGGGGTGTAACATCGAAAAAATGGCTAATAGAAATGAAGTAAATGCTCCTAATGAGAACACTGCCGAGTCTGACAGAACTGCCCTTCCTCCGATCATAAGAACAATAATTCCCATAATTGTTCCGTTGAACTCAGAAAGTGGAACGTTCACAGCTCGGTAGATCATGGATTTTCGCCAGGATACGAAGTTTTTATGATTGATGCTGGCAAATTTACTCATCTCATGCTCTTCTCGGGAAAAAGCTTTCACAATCCTCATACTGTTTAGGGTTTCTTCCACATTAGAAAACAACTCTGATGATTGTTTTTGAATTCGTTTAGCATACTTCTTTATTTTGTTTCCCAAGTAACTAATTACCAAGCTGAAAACAGGCAGTAAAACTATGCTGATAAAAAATAATTTTGAGTTTAAAATAATAGCAAGCCACGCATACATACCTAGCAGTAAAATATTTCTTACAACAGCAAAAATTGATTTTATAAAGAAATTACTAACGATCCTAACGTCAGCGACCATGCGTACCAGCGAATCACCGACTTTATTTTTACCGAAAAATGCAAGTGATTGATAGAGATATTTTCTAAACATCTCATCTCTAACCTCTCGAACAGTAATTCCTCTTAAATTGGCAAACATAACTCTGTTAAAGAAAAAGAATATGTTCTTGAGTATTATAAGAGCCACTACTGCAAAACTGATAATCCAAAGCAAAAGGATAGGTTCAGTTTTAACAAGTATCGTTCCCAATCCATCAAGAAGATGTTTATAATTATCGTTCTCCATTAGTTTTCCAAACCCACCATGAGCTGCTAGGTAAGATTGAATATTGGAAGTGAGAGCATTCCAAAATACAGGAAATTTAGTTATGACGATTTTGGACGGATCTGTTTTGAAAACAAAATCAAAAAGAGGAATTGCCATGACCAGGCTTACGCTGCTGAAGGCTGCAAAACCAAACATAAAAAATATGCCGCCCAAAACATATCCCCAATGTCTTAGCATTATTTTATATAAATTTTTAAGATTTTTCATAATCACCTAAAATATAACTATTTACTCAGTCATAAATAATTCTGCGTTGATATTTATATGTCAACAATAAAGTCAATTAAATAAGCAAATATCTACAGCTTAAACCTAATATAAAAAATACTTTACAAAGAAAGCTTCAAATTTTCTGTTGCTCATGAAAATAAAGTGAATAGATTAATATCTACTATGATAGGTTAGACATAATAAATCTACGTAGCTGTTAGCTGTTCATACTAAAAACAGGAGGAAATGCATGGCATTATCATTAGAAGCCAAAAAGGCTATCATGGCAGAGTTTAAACTCCATGATTTAGACACTGGATCACCTGAAGTACAAGTTGCTTTATTGACAACGCGTATCAAAGAGATCACTGAACATTTGAAAATTCACAAAAAGGATTTTCACACACGTCGCGGTCTTCTCAAGCTTATCGGTCAAAGAAGACGTTTACTCGGTTATATCATGAAAAAAGATATTGATCGTTATCGTAAACTGATCAAGGCACTTGGTATCAGGAAATAATATATGTGCTTTTGTATAAGCACTCGTAGCTGATATGGAGTTTTGAAAAGGGGCTATGTCCCCTTTTCGTATTTATTAACCAACAAAACACAAACTATGAAGAGAATATCGAGCAATAAGCTAAACTCATCTGGAAAGAATTTATCGTTTAGCAATAAGCAACCTCGGCTGGTTTTAGCCTATTGCTTCTTGTTCTCTAAAATGCAAAAATCGGGATTAGTTTCGTAAAATCGAAACTTCCCTGTAAAAGGAGAAAAAATGCACAATTTTGACATTAAGAAGAAGTCAATCGAAATCGCTGGTAAAACCTTAACAATGGAAACCGGTAGAATGGCAAAACAGGCTAATGGTGCTGTATTCATCACTTATGGTGAAACCAGCGTATTAGTAACAGCAACAGCATCGAAAGATGTTCGGGAAGGAACGAATTTCTTTCCATTAACAGTAGATTATATCGAAAAAATGTATGCTTCAGGTAAAATCCCCGGTGGATTCTTTAAACGTGAAGCCAGACCAACAACTCAAGCTACTTTGAATGCTCGTCTTATTGACAGACCAATCAGACCACTATTTCCAAAAGGTTATAGAAATGCAGTTCATGTTGTGATAACCGTGCTTTCTTATGATGGTGAAAATGATCCAGGTGTATTGGGAATTTTAGGAGCTTCAGCTGCGCTTTCAATTTCTGATATTCCATTCCACGGTCCTTGTGCTGGTGTAAAAGTAGGTGTTGTGAATGATGAGATAATTATCAATCCTACAGTTCAGCAATTTGAAGAATCAATTCTGGATCTGGATGTTGCGGGTACAGAAGCTGCTGTAGTTATGATCGAAGCCGGAGCTAAAGAAGTTTCAGAAGAAATGATAATGAACTCCATCTACACAGGTCATGAAGTGGTAAAAGAACTTGTTGCTTTACAGCAGGAATTTGTAAAAGAAGTCGGCAAAGAAAAGATGGAAGTTGAACTAAAAGTAACTCCGGAAGAAATCGTTAAAAATGTTGCAGACAATTTTGGTGAAGCTATTGATAAAGCAGCTCATCTGCACGGAAAATTAGAACGTTATGAAGCAATAGATGCTATCAAAAAAGAAGTGATGGAAAAATATACTGAAGAACTCGGTGAAGAATTTGCTGAACAAGAAAAACATTATAAAGTTGCTTTTGACGAAGTTTTCGCAAAATCTGTCAGAAATGCAATCTTAAAAGATAATCACCGAGCTGATGGCAGAGGAATGGATGATATTCGTCCAATCACCTGCGAACTCGACATTCTTCCACGCGTTCACGGTTCCGCTCTTTTTACTCGTGGTGAAACTCAATCTTTGGGAACTGTAACTCTAGGAAACAGCCGTGATGAACAGATCATCGACGGTCTGGCAGAAGAATATAAAAAACCATATTATCTTCAATATAACTTCCCTCCATTCAGTGTTGGTGAAGCTGGATTCATGAGAGGCCCAGGACGTAGAGAATACGGTCATGGTGCTCTGGCAGAACGTGCCTTGCTTCCAATGATCCCTTCCAAAGATGACTTCCCATACACACTTCGTGTTGTTTCAGAAATTCTAGAATCAAACGGATCATCTTCAATGGCTACAGTTTGCAGTGGAACTTTGGCTCTGATGGCTGCTGGTGTTCCATTAAAAAAACCTGTGGCAGGAATTGCTAACGGACTTATCATGGATGGTGACGATTTTGTAGTTCTTACAGATATTCAAGGTTTGGAAGATCATTTAGGTGACATGGATTTCAAAGTGACTGGAACTAAAGATGGTATCACTGCCATGCAGATGGATATCAAAATTGAAGGAATCACAAAAGAGATAATGGGAATCGCTTTAGAAAAAGCACAAACTGCCCGTTTCTATATTTTAGATAAAATTATTGAAACTATTTCTGAACCACGTGCTGAACTTTCTGAACATGCACCAAAAATTGAATCAATAAAAATTGATCCCGATAAAATTGGTGCAGTGATTGGATCCGGTGGAAAAATGATCAAGCACATAATCGAAGTTAGTGGTGCTGATGTAAACATTGATGATGATGGAACTGTTAGTATTTCTTCTTCCGATAAGGAATCAATTGAAAAAGCTTTCGGTATTGTTAATGATATTGTATCTGATCCTGAAATGAATAAAATCTACGTTGGTGAAGTAACTCGTATTGAAGTTTATGGAGCTTTTGTGAAATTCATGAGCGCAACTAAAGAAGGTTTGGTTCATGTATCTCAACTTCACAGTGGCCGCATTGCAAATGTGGAAGATATGCTTAAGCTTGGTGACACAGTTAACGTAAAATTCATCGGTTTTGATCGCGGTAAAGTAAAACTCACTATGAAAGGCGTTGAAGGCAATCCAGAACCAAAGAAAGTTTCTGAATATGTAAAACGTGAAGATGGTGATAAACCTGAAGGCCGTCGAGATAATAATCGTGGATACGATCGTGACAGAAATCGTGGACGAGACAACCACAGTAGAGATAACAAAAAAAGATATTAACAAGGTGAAACTCTGAAAAGGTCTCTTATTCATTTCACGCAATTTACACTTTTAGAGTTGGAATAAATACCTTGAAAGTGCTAAAAAAGAAGAGAACAATAAAGAAGCCTTTTCAAAGTTAATGCAGGAGTAATCAATGATTGATTATAAAGTAAAAGATATTTCTCTGGCTGATTATGGCCGGAAGGAAATTACTATAGCTGAAATTGAAATGCCCGGTTTAATGGCTTTGCGAGAAAAATATCGCAAAGCCAAACCACTTATAGGTACCAGAATTATGGGTAGCCTTCACATGACTATCCAAACTGCTGTTCTTATTGAAACCCTGATTGAACTCGGTGCAGATGTACGCTGGGCAAGCTGCAATATATTCTCTACACAAGATCATGCTGCAGCTGCTATTGCTGAATCTGGAGTTCCGGTTTTTGCCTGGGAAGGTGAATCTATCGAGGAATACTGGTGGTGTACTTTGCAGGCACTTTCTTTCCCAAATGGAGAAGGACCTAATTTGATCGTTGATGATGGCGGCGATGCTACACTATTCGTTCATAAAGCTGTTGCCTATCAGGATGATGAATCTACAGTAGAGCAGAAAACTGACAATGAAGAATTACTGGCAACTTTTAAAATGTTGAAAACTTGCCGAGATCGTGATTGGAAACAAATTGCTGCCAATATAAAAGGTGTATCGGAAGAAACTACTACCGGCGTTCATCGTTTATACCAAATGATGGAAGAAGGTAAACTTCTCTTCCCTGCTATTAATGTTAATGATTCCGTAACCAAATCGAAATTCGATAATTTATACGGCTGCCGTGAATCTCTGGCAGACGGATTAAAACGGGCAACTGATGTAATGGTTGCTGGGAAAGTTGTTGTTGTTTGTGGATATGGTGATGTAGGTAAAGGTTGTGCTCAATCCATGCGTGGTTTGGGAGCTCGTGTTATCATTACCGAGATAGACCCAATTTGTGCTTTACAGGCAGCAATGGAAGGCTATGAAGTTACTGTTTTGGAAAATGTTTTGCACGAAGCGGATATTTTCGTTACAGCTACTGGTAATTGCGATGTAATCCGAGCAGATCATATGCAACAGATGAAGAATCAGGCAATTGTTTGTAATATTGGCCACTTTGATAACGAGATCCAGGTGAACCAATTATATAAACTTCCTGGTGTAAAAAAAATACTGATCAAACCTCAAGTTCATCAAATTTTCTTCCCGGAAGGAAATTCCATTATTCTTCTTTCAGAAGGAAGATTAGTTAATCTTGGCAATGCAACCGGACATCCTTCATTTGTTATGAGTAATTCTTTTTCAAATCAGGTTCTGGCCCAAATTGATCTGTGGCAAAATCCTAAAGAAATTGGTGTTTACTTTTTATCAAAAGAGTTAGATGAAGAAGTTGCAGGATTGCATTTAGAAAAACTCGGTGTGAAACTTACAAAAATGACAGACGAACAAGCAGAATATCTCGGAATTGATAAAAACGGACCGTATAAATCGGAACACTATAGATATTAAATTAAAAATATATAGAGGAAATTGTTAATGAAGTTAATTGAAAAAATCAAAGACAAAACTGCGATCGTAGGAATTGTTGGTCTTGGTTATGTGGGCCTTCCAATGGCGGTTACAGTTGCCCGAAAAGGCTACAAAGTAATTGGTATTGACGTAAGTGAATATGCTGTAAATCACGTAAATGCTGGTGATAATTACATTGGTGATGTTGATGATGCTGAGATGAAGGAATTGGTCGATGCTGGAATGTTGAAAGCCAGTTTTGATTATGCTGAAATGAAGCAGGCAGACGTGATCATGATCGCCGTGCCTACTCCGCTGGACAAATACCAGCAACCAGATTCATCTTATGTAAAAGCATCAGTAAATTCTCTTGTTGATAACGTATCACACGATACTCTTGTTATTCTGGAAAGTACAACTTATCCTGGAACAACTACTGAAATCGTTGCTCCAGCTTTCACAGAAAAAGGTTTTAAAATTGGAACTGATTTCTATGTTGCTTTCTCACCAGAACGTGTCGATCCTGGAAACAAAGATTATAAAACAAATAATACTCCCAAAGTTGTTGGTGGTATGACACCAAATTGTAACAAAGTTTCTGAAGTATTTTACAATCATATTTTAGATGCTCCTATTCATTTAGTTTCTTCTCCTGCCATTGCAGAGATGGAAAAGATCTATGAAAATACTTTCCGGAATATCAATATTGCTTTGGCTAATGAAATGACGATTCTGTGTGAAAGAATGGGATTAGACGTATGGGAAGTGATCGAAGCTGCCAAAACCAAGCCTTATGGTTTTATGGCTTTCTATCCCGGACCCGGAATTGGTGGACACTGTATTCCCCTTGATCCTTTCTATCTTACCTGGAAAGCTCGCGAATACGGCTATCACACTCGTTTAATTGAATTAGCTGGCGAGATCAATAATGCAATGCCCGAATTCGTTATCACAAAACTTGGTAAGCTTTTAAATAAGAAAGGCCTTGCTCTCTCTAAATCTAAAATACTTCTTCTTGGGGCTGCCTATAAAAAAGATATCGAAGATATGCGCGAATCTCCAATACAAGACCTAATAGTTTTGTTAGAGCAGAATGATGCTGATTTTGATTATAATGACCCTCATGTTCCAACTTTCCACAATGAACTTAATGATAAGCACTATAAATCTGTTGGCTTAGATGAAATTGAAAAATATGATGCAGTACTTATTGTAACTGATCACACTGCATACGATTATAATGATATTCTGAAAAGAGCTAAATTGGTTCTTGATACACGTCATGCCTGTAATGGTCATGTTTCAGAAAAACTTGTGAGAATGTAAGATAAATTTATTTAGGATGGGGCACTTCTGTGCCCCTTATTTTTATGGCAACACATAAACCAGTAGAAGTAGAAGAATTTTTTGGCGACCTGGAACCTGCATCCGGTGAATACAAATGGTTTGTAGTACGTACAAAACCTCGTCGCGAAAAAAAACTGGCTGAATATGCCGGGAAAACAGAAATCAATTACTATTTACCTTTAAGAGAAAGTGAAAGAATTTATGATAGACGCAAAATCATCTTCACAAAACCACTCTTTCCTGGTTATGTTTTTGTAAAATGCAATTATGCACAGAAAAGACAGCTAACGATTACCGGACACACAGCACATTTTATAAATGTAATAAATGATAGAGAACTTACAGATGAACTTAAGAATATCCATTTCGGCTTACAAAAGGGTGCCAAACTTAGCGAATCTGACTTCCTGGATAAAGGAATTAAAGTTAGAATTACATCAGGATCATTTGAAGGCTTGACAGGATTTGTTAAAGATCAGAAAAATATCAAGGAAGTAATTTTGCAGGTAAATCTAATGCAACAAGCTGTTTCCGTAGTAGTAGATCCTGAGAATGTCGAGATAGTTAGGTAATAGAAAATTAAAACCATCGAGATCATTAGATAGAGAATATCTGAGTTATCGAAAACTGAATGATAACCGTTTTATTAATTGAAATCAAGGAGCTAATATGCCAGATTTTGAAGAGATTAAAGCTCAAACAGACAAGTTAAAAAATATCACTCCCCGCAAATTTGTTACGATTGCTGTGATTATTGCTGTTGTGATATTTATTTTTACAGGATTATACACTGTGAATCCGGAAGAAGTTGGAGTTATCCAACGATTTGGTAAATATACAACAACTACTGAGCCGGGACTACATTTCAAAATTCCTTTTGGTGTAGATAAGCTTACCAAAGTTAAGGTGAAGCATGTTTACAAAGAAGAATTTGGATTCAGAACCTTACAGGCTGGTGTACAATCTAAATATGCAACTCGCGGCTATGACAATGAATCCATAATGTTAACAGGCGATTTGAACATCGGTGATGTTGAATGGATCGTACAATATCGTATCAAGGATCCGGTAAAATATCTTTTCAGGATCAGGAATATCGTAGAAACAATACGAGATCTTTCCGAGTCTGTAACTAGACAAATCGTTGGTGATCGTAGCGGTGATGAAGTTATTGTTCTCAGCAGGAAAGAAATTGCAGATCAAATCCAAGTTGAACTTCAAAAAAAATTGGATGATTACGAAGCAGGAATTGAAATCTATACTATCAATATGCAGAACGTAAATCCACCGGAACCTGTAAAGCCAGCTTTCAATGACGTGAACTCTGCTAAGCAGGAAAAGGAAAGAATTCTGAATGACGCCTGGCAAAATTATAATCAGATCATTCCCGAAGCTAAAGGTAAGGCCAAAAGAACTATTGAAGAGGCCGAAGGTTATGCCATAAATCGAGTGAATCGTGCTAACGGTGATGCTGAACGCTTTATATCAATGCACAATGAATATCGAAATGCAAAATCCGTAACAAAAAAAAGGATGTATCTGGAAACGATGCAAAAGATCTTACCTAAAGTAGAAAAAATATATATCGTTGATGAAAAATTGCAAGGGTTACTTCCACTTCTGAACCTGGATAAAGGAGGTAAATAATGAAACTAAATAAAAAAACACTCATCATTGTAGTTGTCCTTATTATTGTTGCAGCAAATTCCTTTTATGTATTAGATGAAAGGCACCAATCTATAATTACCAGATTTGGAGAACCAGTTGGTGGCGCGACTACAGAAGCAGGCCTTCACGTAAAAATACCGATATTCGATAAAGTTCATTATTTCGAAAAGCGAATCCTGGAATGGGATGGTGATCCAAAACAAATTCCGACTTCAGACAAGAGATATATCTGGCTTGATACTTTCTCTCGCTGGCAGATAATTGATCCGTTAAAATTCTACCAAACTGTAAGAAATGAAATTTTTGCTCACGGTCGATTAGATGATATTATTAGTGGAACAACTAGAGATATTGTAAGTTCAAACACTCTTATTGAGATTGTGCGAAATTCAAATAGAGAAATGACGTTTACAGAAGAATATAAATCCAGTTCTACTGGTATCGGCTCTATGGAAAGAGCTATAGTATCTGGCCGCAGTAAAATTGCAGAACAGATTTTTGAGACATCACTGGAATTGTGTGCAGAATATGGCATTAAATTGATCGATGTGAAGATCAAACGGATTAACTATGTACAGGAAGTACGCCAGAAAGTTTATGAACGTATGATCTCTGAGCGACAGAAAATTGCTGCTAAATATCGTTCTGAAGGCCAGGGAAACTCAGCTGAAATTCTGGGTCAGATGAAACGTGAACTAGATAGAATTCAATCTGAGGCTTATGAAACTGCTCAGGAGATCATCGGTCGAGCTGATGCGCAGGCAATCAAGATCTATGCAAAAGCCTATAATCGAGATCCCGGTTTCTATGAATTCTTAAAAACATTGGAAACCTATGAGGAAACTATTGATAAAAAGAATACACTAATCATGACAACCGATAGTGATTACTATAAATACATCAAGGATTCACGGGGAAATTAAAGTATGATTACTCAATATTCTGATGAATATTGGATGAATATAACTCTTGAACAAGCTCAATTGGCATTTCGTGAGAACGAAGTGCCAATTGGTGCTTTGTTAGTGAAAGACAATAATGTTATTGCCGCAAATCATAATCGAACCAACCAGCAAAACGATCCTTTAGCTCATGCCGAGAAACTTGTTGTTGAAGAGGTTATTAGTAATGGTGAGAAGTTCCTGCATGATTACACATTGTTTGTAACCGTAGAACCTTGTTTAATGTGTACGGGCAATATTATCTGGTCTAGAGTAGGAAAAGTTGTTTTTGGTTGTTACGATCCAAAAGCTGGAGCTGTTGGATCTATTTACAATGCTTTGCAAGATAAGAGTTTTAATCATAACCCGGAAGTTGTGAGTGGTGTTTTGGCAGAAGAATGTTCGGAACTGATTACACTATTTTTTAAAGAGAAGAGAATTTAGCGTAACGATTTTCTAAATTCTATTACAAAGACAGCACCTTGGGGCTTATTATCTTCTACAATCACTTTTTCCCCGTATCTTTCAATAGTATCTTTAACAATATGCAATCCAATACCGGTATTACCAGATTTCCCAAAAATAAATCCTTCATCAACAATCTTATTCTTAATTTTATCTGGTATCCCAATTCCGTTATCTGCAAAGTGAATTTCATAGTGATTTTCAAAAGTTTTAATATCAATTCCAACAGAGCTGGCCTTCCCATGTAGGAGAGAATTATTCAGCATGTTTTCAAATGCTGAATAAATAGCTTCGTCAGCATACACTTCACCTTTGCCGCTCACTTTAATCTCAATTTCTGGATGATTGTATGCAAGTTCTTCCCAAACCTCATCGAGATTATATTTATATAGATTTGAAACAGCATCTAATTTTTTTTCAAGATTTCGCTGATTTTCTATTGTACATATGCTTTTGTTAACTCTATTTTTTATTTCTTCCAATAAATTAACTTCAGATTTATTTCTGTAGAGTTTTACAGCACTTTTGATAACTGAGAGATCATTAGCTATATCATGCCGCAAAATCTTATTAAAGAGCAAGAGATCTTTTTTATAACCTTCCAATTCACTATTTTTCATTTGGATAATTTCATTGGCATTAACTAACTCTACATTCTTAAGCTTGTATATTTGTGTTTCTTTTTCTTTCTTTTCCAGATCAAATTTGGCTTTCATTTCAGAAATCGTTTTCTCACTATCGTTGTTGTAGATCTCATCAGATGTCTCTTTGAACTTTTGATGATATTCAAAAGCTTTGTTAAAATTCTCCAATTTTTCGTAAGCAATATATAGGGTTTGACAGGCAGAATTTTGTAATGGTAATTCACCCAATTCTTTGGCCAGGTTCAACCCAGTTTCAGCACTTCTGATGGCTTCATCAAATTCACCAAACTCAATATGGGTACTTGCAATATTTCCCACTACTAAAGCAGCATTATGTTTGTCATTCATCTGCAAAGAAAGTTCATAAGCTCGATTGAACCAGTTTAGTGCTTCTTCTGGTTTTTCCAAATCAAAATATACACCACCAATATTACTGCAGCATGCTATAGAGCCGCGTACATCATCTAATTTTTCTCTGATAGTTAGAGAATTTTGATAATGCTCTAATGCTTCATCATATTTCTTTTGGATATAATTTACCGCTCCCAAATTGTTATAAGAATAAGCTATCCCAGCCTTATCAGGCAATGTAAGTTTTATCTCCAGTGCTTTGGTAAAGAATTCTTCAGCTTTAGCATAATCACGTATTCGGTAATATACGGTTCCTATATTATTAAAACTTTTCGATATTTCTCGCGGATCTCCAGATTCTTCATCCAATTTCAATGCTTTCAGATAACAGAATAAGGTTTGGTCAAATGCTCCTTGATAATAATTAATTTCCCCTATCTGTGAATGACATTTCGACATTATTTTACTATCATTTATTTCACTAGCTATTTTAATTGCTTTTTTAAGTATAGGCATCGATTTTTCATACTTTCCCTGTTTGTTGTAAACATAAGCTAAATTACTATAACTTTCTGCTATCAATTTCGGTGAACTCAACTCTTTGGATATTTGCAATGCTTTATCATAAAAGAAAAAAGCTGTTTCAAGTTGATTTCTGCGATATTGATCGCCCAGATCAAAATAAAGTGTAACTATTCCCTCTGACAATGTATTTGATTTAGCTTCTATGATGATCTTCTCTGCTAATTTTATTCTTTCAGGTGAAACATCGAGTTTAGTCTGCATTTTTAGAAATTGCTTTCCCTGCTCAATACATTTTTCTTCATCATTTTCTAAATGCTGGGCTGATAATAGAAAATGTGTCTCTGCCTTTTCAAGTGAAGTTATTTGATTTGAACTAAGTATCTGCATCAATTCAGCTATTAATTTCATGATATTCTCACATTTTTTATTTTTTCAACAAACATTAGAAAAAAATTAATTCATCAATACAAGTCCATTTAAATCTGTTTTATTAAGAAAACATAAATTCCATCAATTAGGGTATTGATATTGGAGACTGTAATTGTTCGAAAATTAGATCATTTATGTTCTTAAGTTTCCAAAAATATAATTCAGTCATGAAAAAAACTTAAGTATTTTGCAAGAGGTGGTGAATAATTTGTAATGGTAAAAGAGTGTTGTATCTATGGAAATTAAAACAACACTAGCGAAGCCGACTCTTAAATGAAGTAAGAAGCGGAGATCGTTTCGCTTTAGCGAAGCCGACTCTTAAATGAAGTAAGAAGCGGAGATCGTTTCGCTTTAGCGAAGCCGACTCTTAAATGAAGTAAGAAGCGGAGATCGTTTCGCTTTAGCGAAGCCGACTCTTAATTGGCGGAGAGTCAGGGATTCGAACCCTGGGTAGGCGTAAACCCACAACGGTTTTCGAGACCGCCCCGTTCAACCGCTCCGGCAACTCTCCGCATCAAGAAGATCAAAGATTTCCAGCTACGTTTTTTCAGCAACAATTTTTATATTAGACATGAATAACAAAAAAGGCACCTGGATTTCCAAGTGCCTAATATCTCATTTCGGTTTGTTAGTCTTAACCTACCCGAAACTTATTTCAATAGAATCATCTTCTTCGATAACACATAATCTTTTGTTTGTAACTTATAGAAATATACTCCACTTGAAACGGATTTTCCTTTATCACTTTTTCCGTCCCAAACTACTTTATGAAGATTAGGTTCCATTTTTTCGTCTAGGAGTGTTCTTACTAACTGTCCTTTGACATTATAAACCTGGAGTTGGACTCTTCCTGCTTGTTGAATAGAGAAATCAATCTTTGTAATAGGATTAAAGGGATTGGGATAGTTACCTATTAGGCTAGTCATCAAAGGCAAAATTGAACTTGCATCTGTTCTACCTACATATGTGAATTCTATAGTCATCATATCCGATATACCATCATCATATACAGCTTCTACACCAGCAAGATAAACAATACTGCTATCTAAACCTGCAATTTCCCATTCAAAATCATCCGTATTGCCTAATAATTCATTATCCAAGAACACATTATAACCCATAAGCTCACGCGCTGTTTGTTGAGGAATAAACGAGTTAAAAGTTGGTAAGATGCTAGCAACTCTAGATTCTGCTGTACCAAATTCGGCAATTACTGTAGGAGCTTTCACAATATTATCAGTTTCAATACCAGATATCCAAAGTTCCATTAAAAAATCACCAATTCCTGATAAAGTTAAAGTAGAGTAATCGGGAAGTTGACCGTAGTAAGACATTCCATCAGGGCCAATTCCATCTGCATCCAAACAAGGATATGCGTCAGCTGGATTATTGCCCAAAGGTTCAAGAAATATACCCACTAAACCAGAAGCTGAAACTGATCCAAGGTCAATTCCTTCTTCCCAATTATCATCAACTGTAGTTTGTAGATCTTCTACAACAGCAATTTCGGTTTGGGTATCCCAATCTACAATATGAAGTGAATAATCCCAGATTCCTGTAAGTCCCCATGAAGAATGACGGAAATCAACCATTTCTAGTGTAACATTTGTGTAGGCTGAAACATCATAAACGACACCATAAACATCTCCATAACTTTGTGAATAAGCATTAATTGCATTCCCGTCATGCTGAAGTAATTCAAAATCACTCAATCCACTGCCCGGCGCTTCCCATGTGAATAGAGCAAAATCATCCTCTGGATCACTTTCAATAGCCAAATTTTCAGGTGGGTCAAGTTCGGGATTATAAAAATTAAGGGTATAATAAGTAACAACAATATTATCTAAAACCCACCAGTAATCCCAGGCAGGTTGAACACTTTCAAATCTAATAAGTACATTAGATTGAAGTGCAGCATAGTCTGTGATATTAACCATCTCATGCGTGGATCTAACGTCTTCACCATTGTAAGTAAGTACATTGTGCCAGGTTGATCCAGCATCATTACTCACATCAACATAACAGTAATCATCACCATTATTTGCTTTCCAATCAGAATCGAATTGTAGAAATACTGACTCATATGTACTCAGATCCAATCCTGTAGCCAATTCAAGAGTTGTTAAAGTTGAATTTCCTGCAATGTCGGCATCTGCAGCACAAACATTTCCTGAAGAAGTGGCAGGTAAGGTGTAAACATTCGCAAAAGGTTCACTGTACAAATCCCACTGCCCTGTACCGCCGTTGTTGGTAACAGTCCAGTTGTTCATACCTTCTTCAAAATCATCAATAAATACATCAGTACCAAGTCCTATAAAAGTGGAATCTGACGTTGCAACTTCTCCGTCTCCAATCAGATTATAAGGAACTACAGAATAGCTGTAAAACTCAACTGCAGGAAGAGTATTATCAATAAATATTGAATCCCTTTCGTTAATTTCAAATAGAGTATTGTCTGGTAATCTTGTGATATGATAACCTTGAACTGGATTATTATATGGTCCACTATTTAGTCCAGTTGAAGGATTAATCCAGGTAACATATCCACAACCTGAAACACTTTCTGCTAGCAATCCACTAACAGCAGCTGGTACATCTTCGCCGATCCACAACTCAACTTGATCTGATACGCCCTCACCGAATTGATTATATCCAGCAATTCGATAAACATACATACCTGAATTAGTAATCTGATCATCAAGATAAGAACCTTGTTGTCCTATTGTTGGATTTATATCAGTATAAACAAGAATTTCATCTCTATATACTCTCATTTCAAGTAATTCGGTTAAAGATCCACCTATCACGTTCAAATCTGGACATGTCCATTCTATTGTTGCTTCTAATAATCCATCTTCATTTGCTATTGCATTTACATTTGTTGGTATACCTGGTCTGGACGGATCTCCTATAGCTACAAGTTCATATAATCCAACAAGATTAGGATCCTGCTGAATATTTGCTATAAGAATAAAATCTCCGGCATTGCTATAATATGATGCTAATCCACCAGCTATACTTCCAGGTTCATATCCTGGTATATCTGTTGCATCATGCATTACATTTGTTAAAGACTGAGTTGCTATTTCGAATTGGTGAATTTCAGCTCCCGATCCATTTTGGAAGAATAACCAGAGATAAGGTCCCCCCTCTGTCCATTCGTCGTAAGCAGAACCATAACATGATGAACTTACATCAGGTATATATGGATAGATCTGAGAACCATCCATTTTTATTGCTCCAAGCTCGTTCCAATTACCTATCCAGAATCCTCCATTCCCATTATCTAATTCAGGATCATAAGCAATATGCCGAACACCTGTAATTCCTGAACAATTTACAGAAATTGTTCCTTCTAAATTTTCATTTGCTAAATCCATTATATAAATAGTCATTGCTACAGATCCACCGTAGAAATGTGAACCATCATAAGCCATGTCTCTTATATTGGAAACATCAGAGATTGTAAAATCTGCCTGATGTACACCATCCATATCGTATCGGGAGAAAGTATTACTATTCCAAGTTGTAGAGTAAATATTAGTTCCATCTGTTTCGATCCCCGGCATAGAATTTGCTGAAGTATTAAATACTGTATTTATATCCCACATATCATCATTAGGAGTTGTGTTCCCATTGATTCTTGCATTTGGGGAAATATCGAAAATACTATATTCATTTGAAGCAGAAAGAACTAAGCAAACTAGCACTATTGAAAGAGTTATTAATATTTTTTTCATTTTATCCTCACTTTAGTTTTTACTTAATTTATGGAACAATCTTCACTACCCTAAATCCAATAGATGTGCTAACTTTGTTGCTAAGATCTATCAAGGCATAGCTTCTATTTGTATTTCTTAGGAAACTCTCATCATATTCCCAACTACCACCACGAATAACTCGATAATCCCCATTGGGGTTTGACGAAGGACCAATTGGATCATCATCTGGACTACTAGCATAGTAATCTGCACCATACCAATCGTTGCACCATTCCCAAACATTACCACTCATATCTTTTGTTTCAAGTCCATTAGCAGTAAGTTCACCAACAGGATTGGTATCGCCATTTGCATTACCAATATACCAGGCAACGTCAGCTATAGCATTGCTACCACTATATGTGAATGAGTCGTTCCCTTCGTTTGTGGCAGTATATTCCCATTCAGCCTCCGTAGGCAATCTATATCCAGCAGAACCATATACTGTACAATCGAGTGAAGCGCCTGTATAAAGTGTATTTAAGCTTTTAACTGTGCTAAGCCAATTACAATAGTATGCAGCTCCTAAGAAAGAGACACCTTTAACAGGATAATTATCTTTATCAGTATCTGGTTTGAACATGTTTGAATTACTACTAAAGTCTATATCAGATTCATCTAATATCAGTAGATCTTCTAAGTTATAAGTTCTTCCTAAATAAATGGCATTGGCTCCGTAACCGGCTATGCCTACAATCATTCCTTTTCCAAGAGCCCAGTTGAGGATCTCACAAAATTCTGCATTTGTTATCTCATATTGACCAATTTCAAATGCATTGTTAAGTGTTACTGTATGTACAGGTGCTTCATCTGCATCACCAGTACTACTTCCCATTGAGAAATCACCACTTGTAACAGTGACTAAGTTAGGATCATTATCAAGTACAAAATCCTCTGTTGTAACAGAAATGTCCTCTGTATAATCACTAAATCCAAGAGGATATTTAGATTTTAATCTATACAAATAAGTAGTTGATAGATCTAAACCGAAATCAACATAATCAGTTACTGACTCTGGAACAGAATCTAATCTTTCCCAAGTAGTACCATTATCGTCTGATCTTTCAATAAAGAAATCAGTATATTGACCGTCTAAACAATCCCAAGAAATATCAACTTTATTTGGTGTTTCAGGAATGCACACAATTTCTACGTCATATGGAATTCCTGTTCTTACTACAAATGACCAAGGTAAAGTCATCTCGGTTCTGTCACTTCTAGCTCTCCAGTAATATGTTTCGCCTACAAATAGCATTTCATTCACATTTTCATCATTTAGTAAAGTATAGTTATTAGCTGTAACAACTTTGTTAAGTACAAGTGAATCAAAAGTTTCACTTGTTGATACTTGTAAACGGTAAAATTCTGCACTACCTGTAGCTGTCCATTTAAATTTAGCCAGAGGTACAACATTGTCCAATGCATCAGTTGGTTCTGTGAGGTCTGTTGTTGTAGCAGATAACTCTATAGTTGTTAACTCCCAGGTATCACTCCAGTCTGCACCTCTATGTTTTATTCTCCAGTAATACTTAGTTTCAGGAGTAAAATCTTCAATTAATTCTGGTATAAAGTTAATAATATCTGTATCATCCTCGTCAATTTCTATTAGTGAAGCTTCTGTACAATAAATTTCATCATCCATGAAATATACACGTGCATTTACAATTGGATCTACAAATGTGCTATCATCACTAACTTCAATGAAGTAAGAGCTTTCATTTCCATTAAATCTATGCCATTTGAATTCGCAAACAACGCCGACATCAACTGCTTCATGTTCTGGACTATAAGGGACAACTACTGTATTCGTATGGAATTTTAATGTATCACTCCAATCGACGACAACATCACTTTTTACTCTCCAATAATAGATTTCGTCCTCTAAAAGGTCATTTGCTACATGATGTGAATTTTCCATTGTACTATTAGATACTACATTAGTAAATAGGCTATCTTCTGCAATCTCTATTTCGTAGATCGTTGAATTCTGAAAGTCATTCCAATCGAATTCAACTGGTACTGGAACCCACATCTTCTCGTCATCTGGAACAGCATTAGCTACATTTATTCTGCCGCTTGTTGTAAAACTCCAGATCTCGCTCCAGTGATCACCAGAGTTATCACCCTTAACTTTCCAGAAATATTCTACATTTGGTTCTAGATTAGAATCAGGAGTAATCCTATTTACTGTTGATGTTTCCTCTAATAAGATTGTATCAAAATTAACATCTTGAGTTAGTTGTAGTGTATAATTAGTTGCACCATTTAGATTATCCCATTTGAATGTTGGTTTAAGACCGAGGTAACTATTATCTGTTGGCGCTGAAAGAAGTACTACTTCTTTGGTTACGAAATTCCAAATCTCACTCCAGTCGGATATCGAAGCTTTTACTCTCCAATAATAGTTCTCGAAGTTATCCAGATCAACAGAAGGCGTGAAATTGACAGATGTAAGAACTTCATTATAGATAAAGCCCGTTGTTTCATCAAAAAGTTCATCTTTTCTTAGTTGGAATGTATACTCTTCGCCTGGACCAATATACTGACTCCATTTAAATTTTGGTGTCAAATCATCGATTTCTTCATTTTCAGGATCAGGAACTATCCAGTCATCAGCTGGTTGAATTAAATCTAATGATGGTCCTTTCTCATATTTAAACAGAAGAGTAAATTCGTTAACATCGTATATTGGAACACCAAGACTATCAACTTCAAGTGGATCAACAGCCCACACAGTATCTGAAGTTGTTTCTTCGTGAAGCCATAATGCACCTGAACTTTCGTTGTAATAATAATCGTAATAATAGGTTATGTTTTCATCAATATCTTCTACCCATAACTGACTATTTTCCATGTGAAGACCTTCAATACTTTCGTCAGTTGAAGGATCAAGATTCAAAGGTGGTACACTATTGATCATAATTTTATGTGGTTCTATGGAAGCGTAGAATTCTTCTACTAACACAGGAAACATTTCTCCGTCTCTGCTTATACCTCGGTCTTTTCCAGCTACCGGAGATTTTGCTGCAGGAGCTTCGATAACCTGCATTTCCCATAAATCCCAGTCATCTATCAATAATACTTCTACGACATCTTTATCTAAAATCTCTTCAACATTCGTACTCTTCTTATCTTCACATCCAGATACCAACAGCAAAGTTAATAAAAGGGATGTCATAATCAGTGTTAGAATAATATTTTTTCTCATTTTATCTCCTTTCAGCCAGCTATTCAGCTTCAATATCTTGGATGATCTTCATCATCATTTCATTAACTTGTTCCCATTGCATGTAAGAAAGTGGGAACCCAAAGATGTAGCATTGGCTTGTATCAGTAACTTTCTTCAAACCAATAGCCATAGAAGTGAAATAGTCATATTCATACTGGGTAGGGTCGCCATCGCCATCGCCTACCGGACGACAATCGAATTTATAAATTATCTCTGTACCTTCGGTGAGATTATCCGGATCAAAATATGACACAGGTCCTAAGCCATCTACATTATTTACCAAAGCGTTAAAACTAGGTAACTGAAGATCAATATCCTGTGTAAAGGAATTATCTGCAGTTGCACCAATAAAGTAAGCAAGTTCAAAGAAAGTTGCGCCAACATCTCCTTTGGTTACAAACTGAATCGCATCATCTTCGTTCTGGGTTATTCCAAAATACTTTTCCAGTATGGGAAAACCATAGTTATTGCAATCAATATCAACCTTAAGGGCAATATTCTTTCCACCAGAGAAGATCATGTTGCCGCCACCTCGTAAATATAGATTCATTACGTCGTATTCGCTGGCAAAGTTGTTATTTGCTTCCAGAGGGTTATCAGAGTGATAAACGATAGTTTTGTAACCCTGAAGGTCTGTTGGAGAAAACACATCCTTAGAGAAATGTAGTGCACTATTCCAAATAGTTTCTATAAGTTCTCTTCTATTCAGCATGTCAATTCTGCCGTTATAACCATTGAAATAATATTGGTTGGAATAAAGAACATTAACAGAATCTTCCGGACTCATCAATGCATTTCCTGGATCGTCGTCAATTATTAAAATTCCATCTTTCTGATCTACTGGAATGGGTGCTATAATTTCAAATACAAACTCAGTAGGAGTTGCATCAACAACATCCTGAAGGTCAACAGCTCTTACTTCAAATCTATGAGTTCCTACATTTAAACCAGTTAAAACTGCTTCTGTAGCAATATCATGAGATATTGGAACACGTAACCATTGTTTTCCTGTTATATCATCTTCGATGTTATATTGAGAAGCTGGAAGTGGGGCATAATGATATGGTTCACCGTCTAATCGCAGGTCATAGAATTTAATTTCTGAATAGTAATTCCCACCAGAGATTTCGTCAAATACGATACCATTCAATTTTGCTCCAGCACTATTACCGGCAAATTCTCCAGCATATCCCCAATGCATATAAACTTTAAGATCGTTGCTATGAATTGCCACATAGTCTTCTGCTATATCAATCCAGAATGGTGTTGCATAGTGTGTACCATCTAATGTTGAAACACTTGGTAATAACTGTCCCAAAGCTTCATCAATATAAGTAACAAAATGGTTTTCGCCTAATACATAAATATCATTTGCAGTTCCAAAATTGTCTTGCTGAATTCCATTATAAATTACTGTTGCAGGATAAAATCCTTCTTTTACTGCAAAACCGATTTCATTCGGTTCAGATACAATACCAGCAATATCAACAGTTCGAGATATCAAATATGTAGAATCTTGAGGTTCACCACCAAGGAATGTATTTATTTTAAGAGCAGCTCTAGTTCCTACAAAATCATTTAATGTAACTAGATATTCGTTGATTCTGGGTTCATCAATTGTAGAGTACCAAGCATCGGGGTCAAGAGGATCGTAGACAGGATAACCACCTTCTTCTTCAGGAATAAATATTCCCAAAAGATTTCTTTTTTCCAACCTGAATTCAAAATGATCTGCTATAGCTCCCACAAAGGGATCATCATCATTAATATTGAAACTTAGAACCATGCCTGTTCCAACTTCTTTCCCATTGATAGCTCCCCGGGTTGAACCAGCGGTACATCTAGGAATTCTAGATTCGGCATTGTAAAATTTTCTAGCAGGTACTAAACACACATCCCCATCGTTATCTTTACATTTCACTTCAAACACGCTAACAACTTTTGCACTATCTCCATTCACATTTGCAGGAAAATTAATAGTTGCATAAACTTGATCAGTCCAAATGGATCTTTGAGTAGTTACATCTAATGGAATTGATTCATCAGCTCCATCATTATAATGGTATACCCAACCAGAATCACTAACTACACTATAACCATTAACACCAACATAAGCTCCATGATTGTTGGTAAACGGATCCAAGTTCTCTTTAACCACTCTAAACGCATATTTGTCTACAGTTCCATCAATGTCATTTGCTTCCCAATAAACATCTTGCTGGAAAAGTATTGAGCTGGTGGTATCCACTACAACCGAACCTTCATAAGAAGTAATGGCAATCGTAGGCTCTTGGTTAGGATATTCATTACCTTTCCTTCCACATGCAGTAAATGCAATCATGATGACAATCAAAACAGTGATTAGAACTAATGCATTTCTAAACTTTAACATCAAATCCTCCCATATTATACTTAAATATTAATACATTCTCTCCGAAGTCTCTATTTACTATAAAGTCTATTTCCGTCAATTAAATTTTCCTTTTGGTGCAGATTTTTTGACCGAGAGTAAAACGTTGTGCAATAACATGGCTGTTGTTACTGTACCCACCCCTCCCGGCACAGGAGTTATCATGTCTGCTTTTTCGAAACACCCATCATAATCTACATCACCCACATAACGCATACCTTTGTCAGCATCTTCTACTTGATTTACACCTACATCCAAAATTATAACACCATCTTTTAACATATTTTCTGTTACAAAAAGTGGTTGTCCAATAGCTGCAATAAGGATATCTGCTTGTCTTGTTATTGATGGTAAATCCATGGTTCTACTATGACAGATAGTCACTGTAGCATTACCTGTCTCGTTTTTCCTTAGAAGTAAATTTGCCATCGGTTTCCCAACAATATTACTTCTACCAAGAACCACTACATGCTTTCCGGATGTTTTTATTTGATAATACTTTATCAATTCCAAAACAGCAGCAGGAGTAGAAGGAATATAGCTTTGATGATCTAAAACCATGTTCCCTATGTTGCTGGGATGAAAAGCATCCATATCTTTTTGAGGATCAATAATAAGAGTTATTTCAGATTCATCAATATGGGATGGTAAGGGTTTCTGGATCATTATCCCATGAATATTTTCGTCCTGATTACATTTAGTTATCTCTTCAACTAACTTTTGCTGAGATACATCGGAGGTAAATTCTATGGTTTGAACCAGAATGCCAACTTTACTCCCCCGCTTTTCAAGGTTCTGAACATAATATTTGGCTGCCGGATCTTCTCCAGCTATTAAAATTACAAGTTTGGGGTTAAGTGAGTTGTTATCAATTTCTGTTCTTATTTTGGAGTAAATTTCTTTTGTTACAGGTCTTCCTTTTAAAATTTGAGTCATTTATATTTCCTGCGAATTCTCTCTATATGCAGAGCATTTCCACTTTCATTATCAATTTGAATGAATACCGCATTTATCTGTAAACCATCTTTTGCGATTTCGAATCTTTGTGGCATTCCTGTTGTCATTTTTTGTAAAATGATATCTTTTTCTGTTCCGATCACGGAATCATGAGGGCCGGTCATCCCTACATCTGTTATGTAAGCGGTTCCCGCTGGTAGAAGTTCTTCGTCTGCAGTTTGAATGTGCGTATGTGTACCGACGATCACACTAACTCTGCCATCGAAATAATGAGCTAAAGCCCTCTTTTCGGCAGTAGCTTCTGCATGAACATCGATAAATATACAATTTGCCTGTTGTTTTAATTCTGGAAGAAGTGAATCAAGCTTGTCAAAAGGTGAATCGGCAGGACCCATAAATACCTGGCCTACAACACAAGCAATAGCTAATTTACTGCCTGAATCTAAAGTTATAATATGATAATTATTTCCTAAGGCTTGTTCTGAAAAGTTTATCGGTTTTACAATTCTGTTTTCTTCAGAGATAAAATCAAGACCTTCTTTTTTATCCCAAAGATGATTACCACTTGTAAAGGCATCGATTCCGGCTATAAAGAGTTCATTAGCAGTTTTTTCAGTTATGCCGCGACCTTGAGCAACATTCTCGCCGTTTGCTAAACAAACATCGACTTTAAATTCCTGTTTTAACTTGTGCAAATGTTCTTTGATCAATTGCCGACCGGGTTTACCAACGATATCACCGATAAATAAAACATTCATTATTTAGTTTCCATATTTATCTGGATTCAGATTATTTTGCTACCGCAGTTTGTCGGGTTTCCCTTATCACCATTACTTTTATTTGTCCTGGATATTGCATTTCTGCTTCAATTTTATCAGCAATATCAGAAGCAATAAATGCTGTTTTCTTATCATCAACTGAAACAGGGTCTACGATGATACGTAATTCACGACCAGCCTGAATTGCAAAGGATTTATTTACACCTTCTATTGAATTGGCGATTTCTTCCATTTTGTTAAGACGCTTCATATATGTTTCCAGCATTTCGCGGCGAGCACCAGGCCGTGCTCCGCTAATGGCATCTGCTACCTGAGTTAAGACAGAGTAAACACTTTGATATTCCACTTCTTCGTGATGAGCAGCAATTGCATTTACAATTATTTTATTCTCACCATTTTTTCTGGCTACATTAGCACCAAGACTGGCGTGTGAGCCATCAAATTCATGATCGATAGCTTTTCCTAAATCATGCAGGAAACCGGCTCTGCGAGCTAATTCCTGATCCAAGCCTAATTCTTCAGCTAGAATTCCGCAAATCCAGGCAGCTTCTATAGAATGCTGCAAAATATTTTGTCCATAACTAGTACGATATCTTAAACGACCAATTAGTTTTACAATATTTGCTGAGAGATTGTGTATATTAGTTTCCATGCAGGCTTTTTCACCAATTTTTACAAGATTCTCATCCATTTCTTTCGCAGTTTTTTCGATTACCTGTTCAATTCTACCAGGATGTATCCTACCATCAGAAATAAGTTTCTCCAAAGAAAGTCTAGCTATTTCTCTACGGACAGGATCAAAACCGGATAGCACAACTGCTTCAGGCGTATCATCTATTATCAGGTCTATACCAGATGCTTTTTCGAAAGCACGAATATTTCTTCCTTCGCGGCCGATTATCCGACCTTTCATCTCATCGTCTGGAAGTGAAACGACAGAAACTGTAGATTCAGATACATAATCTACGGCCATTCTTTGGATAGCTGTAGAAAGAATGCTGGCAGAAAGTTTATTAGCCTCAGCTTTGGTTTGCTCTGCAATAATTCTAATTTCTTTGGCAGCTTCGTTGCGAGCTTTATTCTTTAGATTGTTCTTTAATATTTGAACTGCCTCTTCTCGTGAAAGTCGAGCGATTTCAGATAATTTTTGATTTTGCTGTTCGATTAATTCTTCCAGTTCAGTTTTCTTCTGTTTTATTTCAACTTCCTGGATCTTTACTTTTTTCTCAAAATCCTGCAGATTATTCTCTTTGCGATCCAGATTTTCCAGCCTTGTATCCAATTTGGAAACTCGTTCATTATATTCTTTTTCCAAAGTATGGATCTCTCTTTTGCGACTGTTAATCTCGTCTTCGTAACCTTTTTGAATTTTATACCATCCTTCTTTAGCTTCCAAGGTTGCAGCTTTCTTTAAATTAACCACTTCGCCTTGAGCATCATCGATGATCTTCTTGGCCAATTCAGTAGATTTGAGAATGTTTTTATCGGCAGTTGTTTTCTTTACATAATTTATAATAAGGGCAAAAATACCACCTAAGATAAAACCTGCTATGATATATATATATTGTTGCATTGTTACCTTCCTTTAAATTTATATAAACCCGCGATACCGTGTATAGATTGTTTACTCGAACCCTATTACAAGGGTGGAAACCTACCTTATAAACTTTGCAAATCCAGATCTTGTCCGGCCCATGCGCCGCAAATGGCTCGGTCTCCGAATAATATTTAGTTCAGAAACAATATAATATCACGAATACCGCAGGAAGTTTTTTACCTGGATATTAATTTCACAAATGTGTTAAATCTCGTTTTCCGAAATAACACCACTGAGCAGTTTATTTATCTGCTCTATTTCACTATTCAACTTTTTATTATTTTCTTTTTCAGTAAAGTAATTTTCCGTTATCATGAGCGAATACATGGCAAATAGTTTCATCTGGTCTACTGTATTGAACCGCTCATTCAATTCTAAAAGCTGTTGGTCAAGATATTTGGCTGTATTTTTAAGATCTTCAGGATTATCACTTTTGAAAAAATATTTTCTTCCTAACAGCTCGATCTCAACAGATTTCATACTTTCTAAAAAAATCTTATATATCTTTTAACTGATCAAAAATGCTATCGATTTTTGTGGATGCCTCTTTCATTTTATTATCATAATTATCAACTTGGATACGCAAACTTTTATTTTCATCTCTCAGAAACTCAATTTCTTCACTTTGTTTATGTGAAGAAGTTTCCAGTTCCATCAATTTTGTGCCGTTTATAGTTTTGTAATTTCTAAGTTCATCAAGTTCTTTTTCCAGTTCGGCATTAGATAAAACCAAATTGGCATATTTATTTTTTAATTCTGTATAATTATTAATTAGCTTCTGTATCTTTTCATCAAGATTCAAGGCAGTTCTCTCTTCCATAAATTCCCTCAGTGCAAATAATTTGCATTTATCTCATTTCTATGCTGAATTCGTTTTCTAATCTCTTTTTAATATTTTGTAGAATCTTGTTTATCACATCATCCGTCAAGGTTTTTGTATTCGAACTGAACATAATGCTAAATGTAAGACTACGAGAACCTGATTTAATATTCTTCCCTTTGTATTCATCAAACAATTCAACCTTTCTAATGATCTTGGGATTCGCAGAAAATATAATTTTCGCAATATCTTCATAATGATGTTCATTTGAGATCACAAATGACAGATCTCTAAGTACAGCAGGATATTTAGGAATAGCTTCAAATATTGGATCAGCAAATCCAGCTGTCTGGAACACATTTTCCAGATCAAGGTCAAAGGCAAAGACATCTTGTTCGATATCAAATTCACCAGCAATTTTTGTATCAAGTTTTCCCAAACTTCCCAACTTACTTTTCTTCCACATAATATCTGCAGCCTGTCCCGGTTGATAGAAAGCTTCGTTGCTTTGCACAAATTTCACTTTAGAAATCCTAAGTTCTTCAAAGATTTCTTCTATTGTGCCTTTTACATCGAAAAAATCAACATTTTTAGGTTCTTCTTTCCAATAAACCGAATTGATTGTTCCCGTTACAATACCACTAACATGCAAGCTCTCTGAAGCAAGCTTCTGATCTATTCTCGTGAATGTTTTTGCCATTTCAAATAGCTTAAGGTTTTTCTGACCATGATTAATATTATGCAAAGCATTTTTAAGAATTTGCGGAATTAAAATTGGTCTCATTATCGAGAATCTGCTTCCCAGTGGATTGATCAATTTCGCATAATTCCTTCGATCGTCATTTTCAGTAATCTTAAGTTTATCCAAATCTTCTGGATCACCAAAATTCCAGTTTAGAACTTCGGAAAAACCATTAGCAGTTAATATATCAGAGATCTTTCTGCGAGCATAAAATACTTCCCTGTTCATAACGCTTTGCGTTTTTAAGAAAGTATCAACGTTGTTATAGCCATGCAGGCGAATTATCTCTTCAATCAAATCTATTTCTCGACTAAGATCTTTTCTATAAGCAGGAATTACAAATTTCAACAGATCATCTTTTTCTGAATTCAATTCCAAACCTAGAGCTTCCAAATAATTGATCAAGTTCTGATTAGTTACATCAATGGTTAAAAGTTTTTTCACTCTGGAAGGACGAACTCCAACTATAACCTCACCTTTGGGTTTTGGATAAGCATCAAGTTTCCCTTCTAAAAGTTTACCACCAGCTACTTCCAAAATTAGAGCGGCTGCTCTTTGGCTAACCAAATCGGCTGTTTCGTCAGAAATATCTCTTTCAAAACGATAAGAGGAATCTGTGGAAATATTCAATCTTCCAGCAGATTTTCGAACAGAGGAGTAGAGGAAATTTGCAGCTTCTAGAACAATGTTTTTAGTAGTGTCTGTGATGTGAGAATTCTCACCACCGATAATTCCAGCCAGAGCAACAGGTTTATTTGAATCTGCTATTACCAGATCAGTATCAGCTAATGTATAAGTTTCTTCATCAAGAGCTGGAAATTTTTCACCGTTCTCCGCTTGTCGAACTATAATTTCTTTGTTTTCTAGCAGATGATAATCAAAAGCATGAAGCGGATGTCCATATTCCATCATTACAAAATTGGTAACATCCACGACGTTGTTAATCGGTCTTAAGCCAACTGAGATTAGCCTTTCTTTAAGCCAATCCGGTGATTCTTTAACGTTAACACCTTTGATAATTCTGGCAGTGTATCGAGTACAAAAGTTTGGAGCGATGTTCTGCAGTTTCAAACTATCTGAGATTGGTTCATCGCTTTCAATTAATTTTATTTCAGGAAGCTTAATCGGAATATGTAATAATGCCGAAAGATCTTTGGCAACACCGATCATTCCTAATAAGTCTGGACGATTGGGTGTGATCTCTACATCAAAAACTGTATCTTCCATTTTTAGAAAAGATGCTAAAGATTCACCTATTGGAGCCGATTCTGGTAGAATCATGATACCATCATGATTGTCTGATATTCCCAGTTCCTGTTCCGAACAGATCATACCGAAAGAAGCTTCACCTCTCAGCTTGGCTTTCTTAATTTTAAAATCACCAATTTGTGTACCGACAGGTGCGAAAGCTATTTTCTGCCCTGTTGCGCAATTTGGCGCTCCGCAGATAACCTGAACTGTTTCATTGCCATCATCTACCTGACAGATAGAAAGATGATCTGATCCCGGGTGATCTTTGCGATCTAATATCTTAGCAACTTTAATCTGGTTGAGTTCTTCGCCCAACTTTTCTACAGATTCGACCTCGATTCCAGCAAAAGTAAGCTTATCTTCCAGCTGATCTGGAGATATATTTATATCTAAATAATCTTTTAGCCAGTTATAACTGATTTTCATAATAATACCAAAAAAAACTTCTGAGCAGGCTCTGAAACCTGCATTTTATTTAAACTGTTTTAAAAATCTAATATCGTTTTCGAACATCGTTCTGATATCGGGAATTTTGTATTTGAGCATGGCAATACGGTCCATTCCCAAACCAAAAGCATAACCGGTATATTTTTCAGAATCAATTCCCAACATATCAAATACATTAGGATCCACCATACCAGCTCCGCCCATTTCTAACCAACCGCTACCTTTACAAAGATTGCAGCCTTCACCATAACATTTTACACAAATAATATCTATCTCTGCACTTGGCTCTGTAAATGGAAAGAAATGCGGTCTAATTCGAGACTCAATCTTATCGTCAAAAAGTTTTTTTACGAAGATATTAAGCATATCTCTTAAATCGGCAAAAGTAACTCCTTCATCTACAACTAAAGCTTCTACCTGGTGAAACATAGGTGAATGTGAAGCATCGTTTTCGTTTCGATAACAACTGCCTGGAGATATGATCTTGATGGGAGGTTTATGATTTTCCATAACCCGAACCTGAACCGTAGAAGTTTGTGTTCTAAGAAGTACGTCTTTATCAAGATAAAATGTATCCGACAGGTCTCTTGCAGGATGATCTGCCGGTGTATTCAGGGCGTCAAAATTGTGGAATTCATCTTCGACATCCGGTCCTTCTGCTACATCAAATCCCATAGAGATAAACACATCTTCAATCTCCCGCCAAACTCTGGTAAGCGGATGCAATGCTCCAACTTCCCGTTTTCGGCCTGGCATTGTGAAATCGATCGCATCAGATTGAACTGATTTCTGATATTCAGAATTTTTGATCTCCATTTCCCGAGATACCAAAATTTCAGCAATTTCAGATTTTACGACATTCACTGTTTGCCCAAAAGCCGGTCTTTCTTCTTTGGGAAGGGAACCAATCTTCTGCATAAAACTATTCAATACACTTTTCTTGCCGGTGTATCGAGATTTCAATTGCATCAGATCATGCATTGAACCTGCTTGAACAATATCAACTTTGGCCGATTCTAAAACCTTCTGTAATTCCTCTTTCAAAATGAAATCCTTATTATACTAAGAATTAATTAATATGTTTTTTGGCTAAATCACAAAGTTTGGTAAAGGCTTCCATGTCGTGAAATGCTAAATGCGCTAACACTTTTCTATCAATTTCAACTTCAGCTTTTTTTAATCCATTAATAAGTCTACTATAGGTAAGTTCGTGCATTCTGGCTGCAGCATTAATACGTATGATCCAAAGTTTTCTAAATTCTCTTTTCTTGGCTTTTCTGTCTCTGTAGGCGTATAGCCAGCCTTTTTCTACTGCCTGGCGTGCTGTTCTATATAGTTTACTGCGACCACCAACATAACCCTTGGCTGCTTTAAGTACTTTTTTTCTTCTATTTTTTGCTGCTACATTATTTACTGAACGTGGCATATTACATTCTCCTTAATTAAAATTAGATACCCAGCATTCTTTTCATTCTAGCTTCATCATTTCTGTGAACCAGACCTGAACTTCTGAGGTTTCTTTTACGTTTGGTAGATTTCTTAGTCATTATATGACCTGCAAATGCGTGTGATCTTTTTAATTTACCTTTTCCGGTAACTTTAAATCGCTTTGCTACCGCTCTTCTTGTTTTGAGTTTAGGCATTTTTCCTCCTACTCTATATATTTTTTATTCTTCGTTTTCTTCTAATTTTGTGCCGAGAAGTTTATCGATATCTTTTTTAGGTGAAACTATAGTAAAGATTGTACGTCCTTCACTTCTTGGTGTGTGTTCAACATCAACATATTCTTTTATTTCTTCAATCAGCTTTTCCAATAATTTGAAGCCAATTTCTTTATGTGCTAACTGACGTCCTCTAAATCTTACGGTAAATTTTACTTTGTGATGCTGTGCTAGAAATTTTAAGGCATTGTTTTTCTTGAAAGTATAATCGTGCTCTTCTGTATTAGGGCCAAATTTCACTTCTTTAGTTTGAACGATATGTTGTTTCTTTCTGGATTCTCGCATTTTTCGTTCTTTTTGATAGTGATATTGACCAAACACCATAATCTTGCATACAGGTGGTTGTGCATTAGGTGAAATCTCAACAAGATCCATATTTGCTCGATCTGCTTTACTCAACGCTTCTCCTAATGATACTACACCTACTTGATTACCATTTTCATCAATCAAACGTACCGATGTTGCTTTGATCTCCCTGTTGATCCTTTCTTTGGGAACTACAGGTTTCATTTTTGCTTTACTTCTACTTCTCCAGCCCAAAAAGCCTCCTTGTTTTTGCTCACCGGCATTAAATTTCCACCGGTTCATAGATAAAAAAAAGCGAGTAGAAATCTACTCGCTAATATTATCTCAATACGATAATTTATTGATTTATCGAACCTTACAAGTATTCATTAAGAAACCGCAAGGTAGAAGCGAGTAGCCTCTTTCATTTACATTTTCATCAATTGATGCAAGGAATAAATCAGCAGATATCGAGTCAAGTATTTTGTTTTATGTTAAGTTACAAGCATGGTTCCTCAATCTCAGAACTCGTATCAATTTGAGATTAATTTTACATTTATATTATAAGCTTTTTAAAAATCACTTGCCAATATAAAAAAAATATTGATTTTCGAATTACTTTGTAAAAATGTATAGAAAAATGGAGTATGTATGAAAATTATATTACTGACAACGTGCACCAGGTAGTGATTTGCATGAATTATCAAATTATTAAGACAAAATCGAAAATGAATATCAAAATTATGGTAAATATCCTAGAACATCAAACAAAAATGAAAAATTAAAAATTAATTTAAAGAGAAAATGGAGGAAAAGATGAAAGGGAAAATGTTGTTAGTGTTAGCTGTAGCTGTAGTAATATCTACTCTCAGCATCGTTAGTATGACCAGAAGTAATGATAATGATTCATTACAATCGTATTTATGCAGCATGGAATGTAATGTTCAAGGTGACTTCATGCCAGAACCTTATGAAAGCAATTTAATGGCACCAGCCAATGAAACAGATGAACAGCTATGCGTTGCCCAGGGAGACATAAAACCAACAACCTGGGAAAAAACTAATAATTAGGAGAACGAAATGAAAAGAAATATTCTTGTTGTATTTATAGCCTTTGCTCTAGTATCAACTATTAGTGTGTTTAGTTTAGTAAGAAATAGTGGGATTAATTCTTTTAATGGAATCGAATGTAATGCTCAAGGCGATATTATGCCTGAACCATATAATCAACTATCTGATATGACATTAAACTCAACTATATGCAGTGGTCAAGGCGACATTAAACCTACTCCTTGGATTGTAGAAGAAGACGAAGAAGAAGATAAGAAAACATCGATTCCTGTAGAAACATTATT
>SWBY01004677.1_pt1 | contig 62000 bp, 35 predicted proteins | sample 4693071 | NCBI WGS metagenome assembly SWBY01 (sample SAMN10267273, study PRJNA491770) | bioreactor metagenome | isolation source: DHS bioreactor inoculated with marine methane seep sediment | place: Japan: Omine Ridge, Nankai Trough | collected 2006-05-06 | reverse complement strand
ACAGCCGCGCTGATCATCTCCACGGACATCACTCAGCGGAAACGAATGGAACTGGCGCTTCAGCACAGCCGGGAACGATTGAAAAAACAGTTCCAGGGCCTTCCCATTCCCACCTATATCTGGCGATATGAGAATGATAAATTCATACTGAAAGAGTATAACGAGGCGGCATTTGAAATCACCAAGGGGGTTATTGCATCCCGTATCGGGAAAACAGCTGAGGAGATATTTGAGCACATTCCGGATATAACAGATGATATTTATACCTGTTACAGGCAGAAAACCACTCGGATTCGCGAAATGTCTTATCCATTTCAGAGTACGGGTCAGATACGAAATTTTGTCGCCACCTATGCGTACATCCCTCCTGATACCATCCTCGTGCATACAGAAGATGTCACTGATAAACGCCGGGTTGAAGAAGAACTGCAGAAAGCGCTCCGCCTGGAAGCCATCGGTGTGCTCGCCGGTGGGATCGCTCATGATTTCAACAATCTTCTTCTGGGAATTACAGGCAATTTATCCATGGTTCGAAAAGAGATAGCATCTCCGGACAACGTGCTGAAACGTCTGGACCTTGCTGAAACCGCCTGTGATCGAGCCGGACTGTTAACGAAACAGCTTCTGACTTTTGCCCGGGGAGGAGAACCGGTCCGAATCACTATGTATGTTGAACAGGTGATTCGGGATTCCGTTGAGTTTGCGCTGAGTGATTCCGGAATCACCTGCGATATTGCTGTTTGCCCAAACCCAAAACCGGTATCCATTGACCCGGGGCAATTTACTCAGGTCTTGGCTAATCTCATATCCAATGCCCGCCATGCCATGTCTGACAATGGGAATATTACCATACAGATAAGGAATTTTTCCCATGATCTAACCGGCGGACCTGAATCCGGGAGCCTTCCCCCCGGCCAGTACGTTACCGTCGCAATTCAGGATAGCGGCAGCGGGATCACCCCCGAACATGTTCATAAAATTTTCGATCCCTATTATACCACAAAATCGGAAGGAATCGGTCTGGGTCTGGCCATATCATACTCCATCATCAAGAAACATGACGGGGTTATTACCGTTGATTCCATTCCGGACCAGGGAACAACATTTACCCTCTATTTACCGGTATCAGACGAAAAGATCGACCCGGTTATACCTGTCTCTCAACCTTCTTCCGATGGAGAAAAGGGTCGCATACTTTTTATGGATGACAACGATATAGTCCGAGAAGCCACGAGCAGCATGCTTCAGACCCTGGGATATCAGGTGGTACTCACCCAAACCGGTGCCGAAACCGTGGATATTGTCCGTCAATCAGCGTCTGAGGGTCAGTCCTTCGATATTCTCCTGCTGGATATTACGATCCCCGGCGGGATGGGCGGTGTGGAAACAATGAAAGAACTCCTGAAAATTTCCCCGGATATATGCGCGGTCGTTACAAGCGGGTATTCCGATGACCCGGTTCTCTCCAATTTCCGGGATTACGGATTCTCCGGCTGTATCGCAAAACCCTTTTCTCTGGAAGAACTCCGGTCTGTACTTGAACGTGTACGATCTTCACCGCATTAACCCGGTGGTTTCACAAAAACTGATCAATAATTTCAGTTGGATTCTGACGTCTCTGTATCCATCCATTGCTCATACAATTCGTCCAACCGGGCATTGATTCGTTCAAGTTTCCGGCTGAGATTTCTGCCTTCCCTGTAATCATTACTTTCGAATGCATTATTGATGAGCCGTTCCAGATCAGTTTTTTCAGACTCGGCCGCATTGATTTTTTTCTCCATTACTGCCGGATCACCCATAGATTTCCCGGAAGTTTTTCTGGGAGAAGTGCGTTCCTGGCGGCGTTTACTGATCCGACCTCCGGACCGGGTTTTTGTCTGTTGACTTGCTATCCAGTATTCTGAAAAGCTTCCAGGATAGGAGACGAATTTTCCATTTTCGATAGCCACGACACGCTGTATGATTTTATCCAGGAAATACCGGTCATGGGACACAACCAGGATGGTTGCGTCCAGATCCAGCAATGCCTCTTCCACAGCTTCCCGCGTGGGTATATCCAGATGATTGGTCGGCTCATCCAGAATCAAAAAATTCGGTTTATTCAACACCATAAGTGCCAGTTGCACACGGTTTCTCTCACCGCCGGAAAGCATCTTGATTTGTTTCTGAAGATCATGCCAGCCGAACTGAAATTTCGACATGAATTTAGCGGATTCGTCCCGGCTCAGGGGTGCCGTATTCCGGATTTCCTCAAGAATAGTCCGTTGAGGATCCATGATTTCCTGTTCCTGAGCACAGTAATACATACGCAGGCTGGGACCTATTCGTATTTCCGTGGAATCCCAACTCCCCCGGGACACCACGTCCCGCAAAAATGTTGATTTCCCAGATCCGTTGGGTCCGATAAGCGCCACCTGCTCCCCGCATCGGATTTCCAGATCCGCTTCATTCAGTAATACCCGGTCCCCAAATGACCGGGTGTAATCTTTCACCTGGAGGGCAATATCCGCCCGGGACCCCTGAGATGTGAATTGAAGTTTAATGGCCGGAGCATCCCCCACGGGTCGCTCCACAGCACCGGCTTTCTCCCGCTTCAATTGCGAACGCCGCGCCCGGAGCCGTTTTCCCCAGGCAGGATCAGAATTGACCCGGGCAATCTGTTCAAACCGTTTCACGAGTTGTTCAAGCTGGTCCAACCGTTTCTGGTTCGCTGCATAATCAGATTGCTGTGCCAGAAGTTCCCGAAGCCGGGTTTCACGGAATGCGGAATACCCGCCGTCATAATAGCGGACCGAACCATTATCCAGATGATAAATACCTTCTGCAACACGATCCAGAAGGTACCGATTATGTGAGACGATAAGGACGGCGCCGCGGAAATTTACCAGAAATGATTCCAGCCATGCCACACCATTGTAGTCGAGATGATTCCCCGGTTCATCCAGAACCAGAAGATCCGGTTCGATAAGCAGAGCCCGGGCCAGGGAGAGCACGTTTTTCTCACCGCCTGAAAGTGTCTGTACAGGCTGATCAAATTTTCCGGCCAGCCCCAGGGCGTCCAACATCCCCCGGGCACGATCTTCAAAATAATCACCCTGCAGCCGATCATACGCGTCCCGAACCCTCTGATACGACTCCAGTGCCTTTTCAATAGCGCTTTCCGGTGTAGCCGCCAGACTCAGTTCTTCAGCTTTCAGGGCCTTGACAATCGAAAGGTAATCGTCCAATGCATATTCAAGAACCGTTTTACCATCCGGAACATCCACGTGCTGGCAGACATGACCGATACGAATATCCCCGGCACGATACACCGTACCCGCGGTGGCCGGATCATCGCCGGTAAGCACACGAATGAGGGTCGATTTCCCGGAACCATTGGGACCGATGAGACCCAACTTCCGCCCGGTGCTGATCTTTAAAGTTATATCAGTAAGAATAGTATCAGCACCATAATCTTTTCGAACACCGGTGAGACTGGCTAAAAGCATGATTTATCCCTTCGAATCAACATCTCCTTCGTGCTGATCATTAGAACCGTTCCCTCTGAGAATATAGACCAGAACATGAATTTTAAAAAATGAATTTTTTTGAGATTGGATCGAGCTGTACTTCATGCTACAGTCGGATTCGTCAGGTTCCGGCAGCACGATCCTGTTGCTGCTCTATCCTGTTTGCTGGAGGAAGATGGAGTACATTACCTGCCCAAAACGGAAGAACAGACCCCAGATTCATATCTCCGTCTGTGAAAAAAAATGCCGGTATCGTCACCGGTGCCCGGCACTCCGTGATCATCAGCAACCCTACCTGTTCAATATTGCTCCGTTTGAATCCCGGGTCCGGTAAGATCAGGGCAGCGGATCCAGACAGTCGTCCATTTCCAGAGCCGCGCCAAATATCGATTGGGCATCGCCTGATGTAATGGAACCATCTCCGTTACAATCTGCAGCACATGCTTCCTCCGGTGTCGGGGAAATCATGGAGAGAATGATAAAAAACGCAAACTGCGCATCACCCGTCGAAATGATGCCGTCCAGATTGACATCACCGTGATGGACACATCCCGGTACCGGCGAAGGGGTCGGGGCCGGTGTCGGAGTGTCCAGCAGCCGGCATCCCCTCACGGTCATATCCATGCTGATATCTGAACTCGTTCCGCTGATCTGGTGAATTTCCACAGCCATTAAATTCCAGCCATCCACAACCAAAGCGGGATCAACGGCAAACTCATGCCAACTCGATTCAGAAGCACCACCTACGGCAACAAGAGCCGTCGTCATAAAATCCACCGGATCACCGGGCATGTTGGTCCGGGCAATCTCGTTTCCGTTTAAATAAACAATCCCACCATCATCCCGAAGCAGTTCAAGGGTCAGCACGTTGATCTCTGAAACGGCTGTCACCTCAAACCAATGCCGAAAATATGTCGTGATAAATTTTTGGTTGGGATCCGGTCCATAGCTCACGACAGTCGCCTCATCACCATCTCCGTAACCCAGTTGGGAGGGTCCGAAAACCCAGCCGGTATCATCAAACAGCAGATCCCGCCATGCCGTTCCCTGATCCGATCCGTCGTCCCGGTAAAACCAGTAATCTCCCGTATTTATAAAAGATTCCATGGTGCAGAGCGGCGTGGGTGTGGGCGTGGGTCCACCGGTAAGATATCCGGTATGCATCAGCGTATAATCTCCCCCGGCGGCATCATCCCGGTATGTGTCGTAGGAGACCACATCATTATTGATATTGATCATGATGAACGTGCTGCGTGCACCGGTATCACCCAGACCCCGGACATGACCGGCATCCACCTGCCACACACCGGTTATATCCACAATACTGTAATTATGTGTATGACCGGTAAGATATGCCAAAACATTCATATCGTAAAGAAGACTCCAGAACCGGTCCCGGTTCACCGGAAACTGATCCAGACTGTCCCCGAGATGTCGGATCCGTCCGTTATCGGCATCAGGCTGCGGATAAGCCGGTTCATGACCGATGACAAAAACATGGGTTTTATCCGTCCAGAGCAGATCGTTTACCAGCCAGAAATAGATGGCATCACCGATATCCCCGAGGGTGGCCGTATCACTCACGCCATCGAAATACTCATTGATCACAACAAAATGGCTGTTGTCAAAATCGAACGAATACATCGTCTCAACACAATTCGGAGGGCCTGTATTGACGATATATGGCAGGGCATTACCTCCGGCGTTATAGTTTCGCAGCCAGGTCATATCGGCTGGAGTCTCTTTCTCATGATTCCCCACAGCCGGGTACCAGATATATTGTGTGCCAATATAGGTGTCCAGGGTGTAGCGAACCCCGGCGGGCGGATCGAGATCACCCGGCGTGATCATGAATTCACCGGGACCCACAAGATTGATCGCTTCGCAGGCGCCCCGGAAATACTGTGGTGTGTCGTACACGCCGGCACCGGCAAACTCCCGCATATCCACAGCGATGGCAAACGAGAAAACATCTCTGTCGTCAGCGATACAATCCGAGACTGATAGACCGGCTGTCATAATGAGTAACATGAGAATTACGCCGGATAACCGGATCTTGGGATCCGTCATCTATGCCCTCCCCTGGAAAGCGGTCTTCTATTAGTATACTAAATTGTACCCGACAATCGAAAACTTGCCATTATTCTTGTTTCGGATCTGTCCTTTTCAGTACGCTTAGTTGTAAACTTTTTCTCTTGATGTAGCTGGGTGTTATCCTTTTTCACCCAACAATATTATTGCCACCTCGCCATCTTTTTCCACTTATCATGGAAAATCCAACGGTTGTCAACGTAATCGGCACACATGATGACAAGAAAAACAGATCACTTTTGAAGAATCGTCAGGATTTCCTCCAGACTCATCTTTTCCCCTTCTTTGAGCCGAAGCTGGAACGTTTCCCGATCCATCCCGCTGCGCAGATCCGTCAGAATGGATCGAGCCATCTGACGGGTATCATCGGTGATCACACCATGATCGGCCGCAAATCCCAGGGTTGAAACCAGCGCTTCATCAGAAAGAATTTTCTTTTGTTTCATCAGTGTCAGGAGTCCCACCACCGCTTCCAGAACCAGAGGCTGGTGATCGTATTCCAGAGCCAGTTTCAATGCGTCCCTGAACATCGTTTCTGATGTTTCGATCTGATCGAGACTTAACTCACCATAACCCTGATTAATTCGGCATTGTGCGATCCCGATTCGATCATCAATATCCCGGAAAATAGTCAGACCTCTTTCGATGTATTCCGAAGCCTTTTCGTAGCCCACCCGGAACCGGTAAAGATCCCCCATTCGATTCAGGGTACGAGCGATTCCCCGGCGGTAATCAATTTCCTGAAACAGTACCAGGCTTTCCCTGAAAAGTTGAAGTGCCTCTTCCTCTTCACCCATTGATTTGAAAATACTTGCCAGATTCAGAAGCGAGGATGCCATACCCCATCGATCCCCGATATCACGGCGCAGATCCAGACTTTTCTGAATCGTTTGCCGGGCAGATGGCAGGTTCCCGGTGAAGTGTTCGAGAAACCCCAGCATTTCCAGTGAACCGGCGACACCGGGCTGATCATTGAGACTGGTTCGAATATCCAGGCTTTCCTGAAGCATTTTCTTTTGAGAAACTAAATCTCCGATTTTCCCCTGGGATACACCCAGGTCAAGGAGTAAGTTTGCAATCTGAGTCCGATCAGTACCTTTCCGGAAGATATCCAGGCTTTTACGATATGCGGTTACAGCATCCCGGTTCCGGCCGATGAAATTCAGGACTTTACCCATCTTATGCAACGTGGTGGCCACACCCACATCATCACCCATGGATTCGTACCGTTCCAGACTCTCCTCATGCAGCGTTTCGGCTTTCTGTGTGTTGCCCAATCGGCGGTATACACTCCCCAACCCATTCAGAGCAACGGCAATTCGTCTTGAGTCCTTCAGCCTTCTATAAATCGACAATCCTGTTTCGAATAATTCAAGGGACTCCTCGTATTTCGCGGCGTTATAGAGAAATATTCCCCGATGCACCAACAGATCCGCCATAAGACGCTGAATATGGCCACCCAGGTCCGAAGTATCCTTTAATCGCTCATCCAATTTTTCGGTACTTTTCCGAAAAAGATGTTCCCCTTCCTGAAACGCGCCGGTATCCAGAAAATATCGAGCCAGTCCGTCAATATATTTATCCAGTATTTCAAAATCCTCATGGGCCATCGCCAACCACCAACCGTCCCGGATATTGTCAATTTCATCAGAAATCGCTTCCATTCCACCGGGCTGCCCTGCCTTCTCCTTCCGGACCGCTTCCAGGATATACTCACCGAAATATTGCGCGTGCCGGAGTTGAAGTTGTTCCTGCAGTTGGGGATCATCTTCAAGCTTGGACAAAATAATACGCCGGATCGTCTCCAGAAGATAAAACTTATTAGACGCCCATCTCTGAACCAGTGATTTTAAAGAGAGCGCATGCAGAACCGAAAGGGATGCACCGGCAACAGCTTCCGCTGATGTTCGCGTAAATCCCCCTCTGAAAATCGTCAATTTCTGTATAATAACTTTTTCTTCTTCTGTTATGAGGGTCCACACGAAGTGGATCAGGGCGAGGATCCCCGGTTCCTGTTTTCCGGTATTTCCGTTTTGTTGCTGAAGAATATCTTCGACACCCCGGGCAATTTCCTGACATTCCAGTACCGGAGTCCACGCGGCAGCAAGTTCAATGGCCAGAGGATTACCCGAAACCGCCCGACAGATCTTGTAAATGGCGTCCCGGTTTTCCGGGGTCATATTGAATCCCGGATGAAGTCTCCCGGCTGTATCCGCAAACAGATCCACCGCAGCAATTTCATTCAGACCACTCCGGGATGAATCCCCGGATTCCAGCATGCTTTTTACACCAAATCCGATCTCATCGGATACTCCCAGCCGTTTATTGGCGGTGACAATTATCTTCACTGCCGGACAACGATCAAGAATATTGCAGATTATTTCCGCACCTTCCATGAGCCAGTCAAACTTGTCCAGAACAAACAGAATCTTTTTCTCCCGCAGATAATTGATCAACTGTTCCCCGGTGGACAGCTGTCCATAAAATGTAAAATTCAAACCTTTGGCCATGGCGGGAATAATGATATCCGGCGATTGGAGAGATGCCAGAGGAACGATGAAAACACCGTCCTCAAACTGATGGAGATTATTTTCTGCCACTTGAAGAGCCAACCGGGTTTTACCCACACCTTCCGCACCTTCAAGTGTTATGAGCCGATGGGTCTGAAGCAGCCGGGTAATCTCCTGAATTTCATGTTTCCGACCAATAAACCGCGACTTTTGTTCCGGTAGATTATTCGGAGGGCTTGGTGATGGAAATCCCAGACGCTCACCCAGATTCATCCCCCGGTAATGATCCAGGAGCTGCCAGTGATCGTTTTCTGCGATCGCAAGGGTGCCCCGTTTAATGAGGTATGTCAGGGCTTTCTGAACATAGGAAGGCAAACCCCGGGTTTCCCGATGGAGCCAGTTTGAAAAATCCAGCGGCGGTTCCCAGCGAAGCAGACTCCGCAGCCAGATACGAATTCCGTGAGGTGACAGGGGTGATAGTTCCAGAGAAGCCCGGCAGTGCGTCTTTTCAAATTCGATTTCCTCATCCCCACCGGACAGATACACAAGACCCAATCGAAGACAGTCCGTACCTTGAAAAAGATCCCGGATATACGCCATCATCTTCCGATTCATCAGATGAAGATCATCAACGATAAAAAGAAGAGAATCGATATTCTGTTCCCGGATAAACGTCTGAAACCGCGTCACCTGTGATAAATCGGCTGACTCCGGACCGGGAACAAAACCGATGGATTCAAATGCCCGGGACAGAATCCCATGGGAATCCATCCGGCCTTCATCCAGAACACGGAACGGTAATACCCGGAAACCATTCATCCTTGCCGAGGATCCAACTTCTTTGAGGAACCGTGATCCACCCGTGCCGCGAACACTTTTTATCTCCAGTATTCCCCGATTCCGGGTCTTGAGACAACTGATAAACGTGTTGGCAACCTTGATCTCATTCTCCCTCTCCAGCAACCGGGAGAGTTTATCAAAAGGCAACTCCTTTAACGGTTCCGTATCATCACATATGATGCGATCCCGGCCCTGGTTCTTCGCTTCCAGAAGCCGCTGGTCAGCAATGTCAAAAAGGTCTTCGTGATTCCGGGTATCCCCGGGAAAATCCGCCAGTCCCAGACTGACCGTCAGGGAGAGAGGTGGCGATCCCTCAAACTCACGATTTCGAATCTTGTCCGCAAGCCGCTGCGCCACCTTCCGGGCAACATCCTTTCCGATACCCGGTAGAATAATAAGGAATTCATCTCCGCCATACCGGAACAGTGAATCATATTCCCGAATAACGGATTCAATCCGGTGCACCATTTCACATAAAACAGTATCTCCCCGGAGGTGACCGAACGCATCATTGACGCTCTTAAAATGATCGATATCCAGGATTGCCAGCACCAGGTTGCTGTTCTCTCTTCGAGCCCGTTGGATTTCCCGAAGAAAAATCGCCCGGTAATGTAATCGGGAGTATACTCCTGTGAGAGGATCGCGAATTTGCTGGTCATTATTCAACGTCTTACACCTTCCGGAAAGCCGGGATTCAGATCACGAACCGGTAGTCTCGTCTGGAAGTTCACCGTGGATAAGGGTACCTCCGGCTTCAAAAGTTTCAACTGCTTTGGTCAGGGAATGGATGTGTTCCTGGAGCAGGCCTTTTGATCCCAGACTGTACTCTTCCTGGATCTGCAAGGCTTCCTCCAGAAATGGCCGGCCTGAATTTCCGAGGGCCATGACCAGGTGCCCCTCCTGACACGCACACAGACACAGGACGAGGTGATCATTAACTTTTTCAGAGTATAAACGTGCTTCTTTCAGCAGTTTACCGGACTCGGAATACTTTTTTCGCATCTTTCGATTGATTCTGGCCAGTCCCAGAAGGGCGGATCGGGAATAATGTTCTAAATTCAGGTCATGAAACAGATCGATGGCTTTCTGGTAGTTCTCCGCAGATTCACCGATGCGATGCATAGCAAAATAAACGCGACCCAATTTTTCCCGGATCATGCCCTCGGCTACGCGATCGCCATATTCACTTCGGATTTTCAGCGATTTTTCATACAGGTCCCGGGCGGCCGCCATCTCCCCCATAGCATAATTGATCCCAGCCAGCTGGTAAGCAAGCTGACCTTCATGATTCCGTTCCCCGACTTCCCTGACAATGGACAACGCTTCCTCGCACACCTGTTTTGCCAGAGAATAATTACCCCGGGCCAGGTAGACCATGGCCAGGTTTTTCAGGTTGCGCGCTTCCAGATGCCGGTTACCCAGTTTTCGCTGGATCTCAAGCGCCTTTTTTTGGTTTTCCAGCGCGTCATCCCACCGATTTTCCTTGAACAGCAGATATCCGAAATCCGACAGCACGGAAGCCTCGCTATTTCTGTCCCCGGAATCGCGACAGATTTGAAGTGCCTGTGTGAGTAATTTCTTTGCCGCCTTAAAATCACCTTCGCGCATGGTTATGAAACCCAGGCGTTTCAACGCTTTCGTTTCACCGGAGGATGAATTTTGCTCTTTGTAAATTTCCAGGCATTTTTCCAGCAACAGCCGGGCTCGCCTGTGCTTACCTGATATCACCTGGTATTGGGTTATGCCAATGATGCTGTCCGCAATATCGATGGGACTGTTGAGGCGGCGGGCATTCCGTAAAGCAATCCGGTGCTCCTTCAGCGCCTCTTCCGGACGCGCCTGCAGCCGCAGGACATTCCGGGCATACTCATTGCGCGCACGCACTGTTTCATGTGTGGGTATTTCACAGAGATTGAAATAGGATTGATAGAGTTTTCCCGCATTAATCAATGCGTAGTTTACTACGGCTTTTCTGGCGGCGGACAGGAAATAGGATCGTGCTTTATCAGAATCTCCGGCCTGCTCCCAGTGTCTGGCCAGAACCGCCAGATTGTCGTCAACAAGATGAGGAAACACCAATTCCAGGGACTCAGCAATCTTATGATGAAGCTGCCTCCGCTTTTCGTCCTCGATACGCTCATACGTCAACTGATGGATAATATCGTGGAGAAAATGCAGAATACCCGGTGTGGTCTCAGCCAGGATCTGACACCGAAGAAGTTCATCCATGGCATCGAGAACATCGGCCTGAAATGACACGATATTCCAAAGAATCATCATATCGATTTCCCGGCCGATTACCGCCGCGGTGTATGCCAGATCCCGGGCCGTGTCTGAAAGAAGGTCCAGTCGGCGGCTGATAAGGACTATCAATGTCTGCGGCACGGGAAGCTTGGTTATCTCTTTGTCAGTGACCAGTGTCTCGCCTTCCGGCGTTATCTGCCACCGCCCCTCATTGTCCCAGAACAGTAAATTCTCCTCGATACACGCCCGAAGATACTCGGATACCAGAAATGGATTGCCATCGGAAAACCGGGAGAGAAAACGGATAAACTTTTCTGATGGCGATGTCTTGGCCAGCATATCCGAAACCATCTCACCAACGGCGGACTCATCCAGGCAGGGAAGTTCCATTTGGACGGCGCTGGTGGATCGGATCAATCGGTCGATGGATTGCAATGCTTCTTCTTTCCGGTAGGTCCCGATAATGAGGATTGGGAACCTGTCGATAATCCCGGTTCTCAGAAGAAACATCATAAAGTCCCGGGTCACCTCATCGACCCATTGCAGGTCATCCAGAAGCAGCATCACCGGGTTGGTCCGGGCGATTTCAGACAGGGTCTGAGTCAGGAAATTGAAAAGACGGAGCCGGGCGGCATCATGTTTTAAATCAGGTGGTTCCGGGTGTGTCATAAGTGTATTGAGTGATGCCATTTCCGGAAAAAAATTTGCCAGAATCGGTCCCCGGGGTCCGATGATTCGCTCCCGTTCCGCTGGTTCCACAGATAGACAATACTCTACGATTTCGCGAAATGTCTTTCTCAAGACCATGAGTGGTGTCTGGCTCTGACGTTCTTCCAGAGACGGTGTTGCGCTGCCGGGCATGCATTCACCGGAAAAGATTCTGATTTTCAAACGATTTCCCATTCGCCAGATTTCCTGAAGAAATCGTGTTTTACCGATTCCGCCTTCACCGCCAATGAGGATACATCCGCTTTGTCCATGTTCCAGGTCCTGGACCCGCGAACCGATACTCTCCAACAGATCAATCCTGCCTCTGAAACGAGGGCGGTACAGATATGCCCGGGATTTGGGAAGATCTACGGGATAATGGGTATCCGCCCCCAGTCGGGTCAGAATCGTCGCGATACCATCGGCATGACCGATTCGGTCCCGGGGCCGTTTTTTCAGTAAATTCAGAATCAGTTCATCCAGTTCCCCGGGCACACCATCCACCAGACTGGACGGTGGAACCGGCACAAGCTTCATATGTGCCTGAACAGCCTGTGACACCGAGGTTACAATGAAGGGCAACTGCCCGGTGACAAACTCATACATGATGCAACCCAGGGTGTACAAATCCGCCCGGGCATCCGTGATTTCACCGGAAATTTGTTCAGGGGGTATATACAGGAGTGTGCCACCGGTGTGACGGAATGATTCCAGATCCTCACGACCGGCGGTTCCCTGGAATTCCAGCATCAAACCAAAATCCATTATAACGGGAAATCCATCGGATCGGATGAAAATATTGGATGGTTTCAAATCCCTGTGAACAATCCCCTGACCATGAAGATACGCCAGAGATCGACATATCCGATAAAACAGGGTGATCACCTCGGCTAAATGACCGCCGGCGGCTGGAATGGGGTTCTGACGGGATGATGTGGGAATTTTGATGGATTCAAGATTCTCATCGGAAATACCATCAACAAGCTCATCCACTGAATCAACGGTTGTCCCCAGAAGTTTTTTCCACCAGACCGGCTCAGAAGTTGAAGTGCCTGTCACAAATTGGCGCTCTGTGGCGGATGTCCAATGCCGTGAAAACGGTGCGCTCTCCCAGATGACCTCTGAACAGTAGGTATCCAGAGTGACCCCGGTGATGAGTTCCATGGCATACCATGGTTTCCCGTCGGCGATGCCCTCTTCAATAATCCGGATAATACCGGGATGGGAGATATTGGCCAGGGCACGAATTTCACGGCGTATACTCGCAAGCTGCCGTTCCCGGGAAACAAAGACGGTTTTTAATGCAGCCGGTTCACCGGTCTCTATGTGCTCAGCACGATAAACCACACCCATGCCGCCTTTTCCCAATACCTCCGAAATACGGTATGGTCCGATCTGCTGCGGAATTTTATCGGCAATATTATTCAAAGATATGACGCCCTCCCCTCCCGGAACGTAATCTGATTATGACAAGATTACTGTATTTTATGCAAATAGATTTAGGAAAAACTAGTACCCGGTTACAGAAGATACAATAATCATCAATGTAATCGATTTAAGTATTACCCGCATGAAATCCTCCCATGATAAGCGTGCCTCGGACATTCACCCGATATTTCTATATTCGTTACCATTCAACCGTCTTAACCCGGTCCCAGTCACCATTGACGGATTCCAGTAACTGCGCCAGCGCCTTGCTTTTCTTTCGGTAACCCCGGGCATCGGCATCCCACCGGTCCCGGACGGATTGGTGGACCGGTCCGGTAATGGTTCGGGTATGCTTTCCCCGGACCCGGTAAATGCCTTTTCGTTCATTGTGCTGCCGGTCGGAAAAATCGGGAGTGAGTGCATCCGTCAGATGAGATTCAAACACCAGTCCGTACTGTGCAGCCTCCCGAATCATCCACCGGCATGCACAGTGGCTCAGACCGTGTTCCCTGTACCCGCCTCCCACATCGGAATGGACACCGGCAAACCAGACCTGCTGAAGATCAAGACCCGGTTTGGTTTTCCAGAGAGTGGGCTCGAAATCCTCCCGGTTTTCATCGATGGATACGGCATGACGGGCGTGCTGAATGATTTTACTGGGTTCGGTGTCATGGAACAGGAACTCCCTTTCACCCAGTGTGCCCCAGAACGGAACCGGGATACCCAGAGCACCTACGGTGTCCCAGACCCCGACAAATTCGATGGGTGTGATATCCGCCACAGCGTACTTCCCGCGGAACGCCGTAGCTTCAGCCGCATTGGGATTACTGGACCGGGACCGTTTGCGGTACAACCGGAAGGCATCGGGTGTCCGGTGCGCCTCCTCTCGCCGGAGCAACCCGCAGTTTCGGATAAATCCCGCCAGGGATCGGGCCGTGTATGCTCCCCGACTGAACCCGAAAAAGTAAAGCAAATCTCCGGGCTGATAATTGTGTACAATAAACCGGTAACAGTCCATGATATTTTTGTTGATTCCCGCCCCGGAGATTCCTCCGGCGATTTTCTTCCGGTCTGTTCCGACACCCCAGTCGTAAAAAGCGACCTGCTCGGTGCCGCCGGCAGACGGTTGGACCGCCCGGGCCATTTTCAACACATTTGTGGCGCCGCCTTTTTCCGGGGAATTCCATGTTCCGTCTGCAAATATTGCAATGCGTTTCATGGCAGCCTCCATAGTTTCATATCTTATTGGTTAATACCACATATAGGTTATCCGGTATGATGGAGACTTAACACAAAACAGATCCGCTGATTCATAACCCAATCCCTTCATGGCTCAAACTAATGTTTCAGCTAATTAATTGATATGGATTATAGCAATCAAATCTGTTTCAGACAAACCGCATGAATAATCACCATCACACGGTTTCATTTCAATAATTTAGTCGTCGAAATCGCCTGCGGGACCCTTATCAGAATCGATGAATTTCGCTTTTTCCCGGATTTTTTCTTCGGTCCATTCCGCCGGATCCTCGATCTGTTCCGCAGCCGGCCCCACATCATGGGATCCGGCATTGAGCAGGGCTTCCACAACCAGAGGCGCCGTATCTTTTGCATTAAACACGTTCACCAGAAGATCGTACACGAATGTTTCCACCCGTGCCGCCATCCGTTCCCGGATTTCCCGGGGCTGGCCCAGGAGTTTGTTTTCGAACGGCAGATTCAGTTTTTTGTAATCCCCTTTTTTCAGATCCCGGACATCGGCATAAGCCGTCATCTCCGCCCACATTTTTTCACTCATTCCCTCGTTAGGCACCTTGATGAACCGACCATCTTCCTGGAGGATGGCATTGCCGTATTCATTGACTTCCAGCCCCCATGAGATCATCTGCAGAGCGGTGGCGACGTTGGCTTTTGTCGTTTGAGTCAGGGATGCGATTTCCCGGAGTCGATCTGTATTGTTTCCCGATGTTCCGTGCTGTGCCCCGGAGACACGATATGGTTTACATGCCTCGTGGATTTCCCGGGTAAGTTCCACCTGGATACCGGCATCGCTGGCTTCAATACCGTGAGTGGTGCCGTTGTTCAGGGCGATCCAGTCAGGGAAAATACCGTGAGCATTAAGACCTTTGATCAGGAACAGGGCTTCTTCTTTTGTGGAGAGTCCGAATTTCCCTTTGATTTCCCCTACTTCTGTCTCATACCCGGCCCAATCAGGCACGAACCTGTGAAGATGAAGACTGGTGATCAGGTTATCCTCATCCGGTAAATGTGATGCATCGATGGCAATGGATGTAATTCCGGCGTCAAACAGGGTGGGAATTTCCACTTCCGCCGCAGGAATATCCGATAATTGTTTGATTCCGTAATGATCAGCATGTATGGCCACAGGAATGGTAATGCCCATTTCATTGCAGAAAGCATCCACAATCCGAGCCATATTCCAGAAATTCACGGGGCAGTAAGCACTAGCGCCACCTTCGGAACGGGCGATCTCGATAATAATGCCGGCATTAGCCCGTTGAGCAGCCATCAGGGCGCCTCGAATGACGAGACTGTTCCGGCCGTTTGCAGCGATTGTCAGGGCTTTCCCTTTCATGGTCATAGCCCGGTCAATGACCCGGCCACTGACGATCAGAGCCCTGGAATGGGGAAACAGGTTCCGGATATTAGGCGGTCGACCAATCTCAATCGCCCTTAAAAAATCATCGGAATATGAAAATTTGCTCATTATTAACTCCTTCTGAAGAAGATAAGGGACACGTTCCGGTTCTTCACCTTTCATAGTGTATTTTTGTCTGCTTTTCAATGGCGGCGTGTGAATTTCACCGTCGCGACGGCCATGAATATTCCTCAAACCATTTCCGGGGCCTGAGAAACCGAGGATCCCGCTGACCATCCTTAAGTTCCACGCCCACGGCAAAACCCCGGAGCCGGGCATAAAATATTCCGACGGTATCGTTTTTCATGAGGCGTAAATGGGAACGAATCTCCAGCCGCTCACCAGTCAGGTTCAAGTCATCGATACGTGTAAGTCCGCTCTGGAGTTTAACATTCGCCGTCCCCTGAATGTCGTCAATTTCCAGGAGATCCCGGAAGATTTTTACCCACTTTTTTTTCTCCTGGAAAAGCGCGATGACAGGCCGGGTATCCTGCATCCGAATCTCGGTTTCCGCATGAAGATCAAGCGGACGCGTTACCTCCACGGTGCCCCGGGAAATACGGAGACTGCCCCACCACGGTGCGATCATGGGTTCTTTTGAGCCGGTACCGGCAAACATGAGATGGGATCCGGAGATATCAAAGATCCGGGAATCGATCCTTGGATTTTTCAGGTGAATTTTCAGGGTAATATCCCCTGTAAACGGCTGATCATGAAACGAAAAATGTGCAGACCGGCAATCCAGAGAAAACAGACCCTCCGCTGATCCGTCTTTGATATCCAGTTTCAATTTAGCCCGACCCGATGAAAACGGTTTGAAAGAAAATCCCGATGAATCAGGAATATAACCGTTGAATACACTGAGATCATTGATTGGTGTTTCCGGCAGCTCAAAATTTAATGAAAGATTCTGCCAGCCCTCTCGAAAATCAAGACTTGCACAGTTCACGCCTACCTGGAGTTGTCCTATATTGAGGTGCTGCGGAAGGGTGCCTTCACCTGTGATGGCCAGATTCACCAGTTTCATCGCTTCACCATCCATATTGAACCGACCGGTGCCCCGCACATTATGAAAGATCAGGTATTCATGGAACCATCGGCCATCCGTCCGGGTAAACAGTCCGGCCAGTGCACTGGAATCCGTCACGGTGAGTTGAGCATGACCATCCAGAATCATAGGTCGGTTCAATTCCATAATCGCATCACGGAACACCAGATTCATAGCCCAGTCCGGCGTGTCTGCACGTGTTCCGGCACGATGAAGATCTGTGACATGGATTTCCATCTCCGGAATATCAAATCGTCGGAGGTTGGGATCATCGGAGCTTATCCGGGCATCCAGGCGCATCTGTCCCCGCATGGAACGATCGCGCATCCGGAATCCGATATCTCCCCCGTCAATGACAAGACGACACTCACCCCGGTTACCGGCAATATCCAGCCGGGCTCCCACACGCCCGGCGCTATCCGGCAGGATTCGGAACCCCGAGGATTCAGGGAAGAGATCGTTATATATGCTGAGATCCGGGATTTCCGTATCGGGAATTTCCACTGTGACCGCAATTTCCGGCAGTGATTTTTCCAGGCGAAACGGGCCGGATCGGGTTTCCACATGAAGTGAGGGTCCCTGAATCGGCGATTTGAACCGGTCCGGTTTATCCACAGCAATATCTTTGAGGTCAAGATTAAACCGGGTCTCTGAATCGAGTCCGAAACCTGTGATGCGGCCATGGAGAATCCCGTTTCCCCGGACAGTGATATCCCGAAGCTGCGCGGTGAATGTATCCGATTCAAGATCAAGACGGCTGCTATCAGTAAAAGTGCCGCGGTTCAGTTTGAGGTGAGTGGAAATTTCTCCGGAACCATCGATCCTGAGCCAGGGCATGTCCCGGAAATAGTAATCCAAAAAATCCACTGTAGTGATCTCGCCTTCCAGGAGCAGTTCTCCTGATAGAAATTCACAGGATTTGATGCCACGATAGTCCCGGGGAATGTATGGCCCAAGCTCCACCTCCCGACAGATGATGTTCAGATCCGTACCCACCGCACGGTTCCGGAACTGTAAATCACCGTTTTCCAGTGTCACTTCCGTATCGTACACCTGCATGGTGCTCCGGGTCAGATACCGCATATTGCCCCGGATACGGCCCCGGGTCACCAGGGCATACTCTGCGATGCGAATCCCGGTGATATCACGGATACTGACATTCTTGAGGTGAATCAGCCACCGGGGTCTGGATTCATCATCAGACTGCGCTCCCGAGGGGCGTCCCGAGTCCTTCGACTTTACGCTGGACAGACTGCCCAAGGGTCGTCCTGACTCCTTCGACTTTACGCTGGACAGGCTGCCCAAGGGTCGTCCTGAGTCCTTCGACTTTACGCTGGACAGGCTGCCCAAGGGTCGTCCTGAGCGGAGTCGAAGGGCACCCTTGGTATCAGAAATCCCTCCAGGCTCCGGAAATGGTTCCCGTGGAATCAGTTTCAACTGAAATTCACCACCAGAACCTTCCAGACCCGTGACATGAAACGTACGACGGAGAAGTGCTGTGAGGGTCATGTTGAAGGTTGCCCGGGCCAGGCGCACTTCCCAATCCGTGCGAATCGTCCGGTTATGGATTTCGAATCCCCGCACCGTGACGCGGCCTGGAAAAACCGTATACGCCGCCGTCCAATTCACGACAAGTTTTTCCGGTCGGCGGTTGAGGATATTTTTCAGGACACCAGTGGAAAGCATGATATTCCCGGCCAGGATATAGATCAGTTCCACCACGATAAAGCAGAACAGAATTCTTATCAGCCATTTTCGCATGGGAAATTTTTGCAGTGATTCACCCATTGAAACATCTTAATCATGAAGGACGGGGTTTTCAATAAATCATGGCAGAATCACAATCAATAATTCCGGGGATACAATGTCAATGTACCCCCTGATACAGCCGTTTCATATCCTCGATATAAATTTCCATGAACCGGGTCATCTCATGAACTTCTTTGGGATTATCAAAATTGATACTCAAACCCACCTGGTCATTGAGTTCCGTCAGGAACCATCTGCCACTGCTGTCCCGCATGACATCCACGGAAAACACGCCATACTCCAGTGATTCCGCAAGCCGGTCGGCAATGGGATTGACCACTTCAAAGGGATCGGAGAATTCGAACCTGTCAAGGGGCACATATTCCATACCGTGGAGGGTTTTGACATATAGCATGATGAATTCGGCTTCCCCGGGTTCATTAATGTGAAAGATGAAGCGTACATCGTGAATCTCACCTTCATAACCTACGCCGGGGATACCGGCGCCGGTGTTGACCCATGCCTGGATCAGGTAGGGTACACGTGACATGGTATGAAGATTGTGCTCAACACTCTCATCGTTCATCTGGCCCCCGAACAGCATGTGCATTTCCAGGCCGTGAGGTGTCCGTGAGATCAGGTGGATGCCGCGGCTCTGGAACCCCGCCAGAGGTTTAACCACCACCCGGTTTTCATGATGAGCGTAAGTCTGATCCATAGCATCAAAGAACCGGTAAATATCGTCTACCAGTTCATCGGGATCCTGAGTCAGCAGTGCGGACAACGCACTGTACTCCTTGAAAATCTGATACATCCGCCATTTGTCATTACACAGCCGCCCCAGTGCCGGGGGACCGTAAACAGGTATCTGTTTCGCCTCAAGGTGCTGCATCACCGCCGTGCAATGGGGGTCAGCGCCCACGGCCTTATCAAATATAAATACGGGTTCAACAGGACCCGGAACAGGCGAAAAGCCTTCACCTTCAGGCACCCAGCAGCCGTTGAGTGTACCGGTTTCCCAATTGAAATCGTAGGGTGAGCAGAAATGGAGCGGGAACCCATGCTCCCGGGAAAGATTGTAAAAGAACTGGTATGATTGTGTGTAACTGCCGTGCTGCCAGGGACGGTCCCCGGAATGGATCAACGGCAGATCGTTATTGAGCATGACTGGTTGACGGTTCATTGATTTCTCCTGTTGGTCACGAAATAATCGATTCTTATTCCGCCGTACCCTGGTTAATTTTATTGGGAAAAATGATTTCGAATCGGGAACCGGTATCCCGATGATATGAAAATGTGCCATCGATCTGATTGGTAAGACTTGTTACGAGTTGCAGTCCCAGTGATTCCAGTGAATCAAAATCAAAATCCTCGGGAAGACCGATTCCATTATCACTGATATTCAACTCAATCAGGCTATCGGATTTTTGATCCAGAACCACCCGGATTGTACCCGAATTATTGCCGGGGAATGCGTATTTCATGGCGTTTGTCATCAGTTCGTTGACAATAAGGCCCAGAGGGATGGCGGTATCAAGGTCAACAAGAATTCCGGGACACTCAACTTCGATCCCGATCCCGATATTCCCGTACATACTGAGCAGATCGGATGACAGGCTTTCCAGATACTCACCGAAATCGATGAATCCGAGATTATCGGACTGATAGAGTTTGGTATGAATCAGAGCAATGGAGTGGATCCTGTTCTGACACTCCGTAAACAAAAAACGGATATGTTCCTCCGGAATACTCATGGCCTGAAGATCCAGCAAACCGGAAACAACAGCCAGATTATTTTTCACACGGTGGTGAATTTCTTTCAGAAGGATTTCTTTTTCATTGAGCGACTCTTTTAATTTTTTTTCAACTTCTTTTCGCTCAGTAATGTCTTCCTTGACCGCTATAAAATGTGTAACTTTTCCAGCCTGATCCATCACCGGGGAGATGGATGCCTGTTCCCAGTACAGTGATCCATCTTTTCTTTTATTCCGGAACTCCCCTTTCCAGGATTCTCCCAGAGTGACGGCTTTCCAGAGTGATTTGTAAAACCCATCATCGTGGTGACCGGATTTCAGCACTCGGGGATTTGCACCCATGACCTCTTTAATCGAATAACCGGTCATTTCTTCAAACCGGGAATTGGCAAATTCGATATTACCCTTGTCATCTGTAATGACAATGGCATTTCCACTGCATTGAACCGCGTGCTCTAACCTTTTTAACTCTTCATTCCGCAATACCAACCGTTCCTGATGTTCTTTCAGTGAATTTTCCAGGATCTTCTGTTCTGTAATATCCGTTTTTATCCCCACCAGTCTCACACGTTTTCCCGTCTCGTCCGGTAACAATTTGACCCGGGCATTGAGCCACACCGATGATCCATCTTTATGGATCATCCGGTGAATATGATTAACTTCCGAAATCTCACCATTGACAAGGGATTTCACCCTGTTTGTAACATCATCTTTGTCCTCGGGATGCAGGTGACTGTCAAACGCTTCCAAATCATTCTCAATTTCATCATCATCATAACCGATCAAACGCTTAATCGTCGAATCCAGATGTAGCTTCCGGGTCTCAAGATTCAATTCTCCAAAACCAACTTTAGCAACCTGAAATGCCATGAGAAACATCTCTTTTTTTTCTCTGAGATCTTGTTCAATCCGCTTCCGCTTTTTGATCTCATCATTTAACGATTGAGTCTCATGAATGACCTGAAGAGATATCAACTTTTTCATGGCACTCTCATTAACAATCTCTTCCCGAATGTGATGTCCCTTCTCGAGGTGAATGCACGCTTCTTCCCACTTTTTTTGTAACTTTAGAACATCGGCCAGAAGCTGATGGTAGGTTGCTGTCCTGGATTTTCTTCCGATTTCCCGGGATATTTCCAGCGCTTTTTCGTAACAGTGTTGAGCCGTCTCATAATCAGATTCAGCCTGGTGCGTTTCACCCAGAGCAGCCGTAGCGGCCATAACAAATCGTTTTGAACCAAATTCGTCTGCCACCACCAGACTTTTATTGAATTCTTCCCGGGCTTCAGTATTCCGGTTAATTCCCATCAGGGCTTTTCCAAGATTAATCCTCAGTGACGCTTCCACTCGGATATCCGGTTTTATCTGAAGGATATCCAGGGCTTCCCGGGTGAGATCAATGGTACGATTGTATTTCTTGATCTCAAGATGCTCAGCCGCAAGATTATTCAGCGCATAAGATCTGAGTGTGGGAACCCATTCTTCATCCATGGAACCAAGCAGGTCCAATGATTTTTGATAGGTTTCCACTGCTTTCCCGTGATCACCGGAATCGGCATAGAGCGATCCCAGAGCACTCAATATTGCATGGAGATTCGGTTTGAGATCCAGCTCCTGGAAAATAGCCTGCGCTTTCAATAAATACTCGAGTGCTCCGGGGTATTCATTGAGATCACTTAACAGGATGCCGATCTCTGACATTGCCATGGCAATCAACTCTTTATCGGCGATCTCTTCATAAATCTTCAGTGCTTCCATTTGCGATTTCAGAGCGTCAGCATAGTTTGACAGCGATCGCTCAATCATACCGAGATTGAACAAATAATCGGCATGACCCAACGGATGTTCTGCGAGAATACCTGTAAATTCATTTGTTTCCAGGCACAGTCGTTTAGCCTGGTCAGGATTTTCAGGGATCATCTCGAAAATAAATTTATTCCAGACCTGCAAACGATCCTCGGAATCATCCACACCTTCCAACCGGGAATGAAGGTGGTTGAGAGATTCATCGTATGTCATGGATTCCTCCAGATAATACACGGTGTCATCAGGATTTTTTAGATTTCTGAACCCGATATTTAATGACATGTTTGGGAACACCCAGTTGTCTGGCGGTTTCTGATTGATTACCGTTATTTTGATCAAGTGCCCGGTCGATGATGCTTTTTTCCAGGTCGGTCAGGTACTGCTTCAGATCCACACCGGATTGCAAAAAATCACTTACCGCACCATCCTGATCCTGTTTGCGATGACGGGTACCGGTGGTAAATGATCGGGTGTCCGGCAATTGTTGTGTCGAAATTTCCGCGCCGTCGGATGTCAGCAGAACCGCACGTTCAATGACGTTTCTTAATTCCCTCAAATTTCCCGGCCAGGTATATTGATTAAGCATATTCATGGCTGTCTCTGTAATTCCGGACACTTTTTTACGCAGTTTTTTATTAAACTCCCCGATAAAATGCAGGGTGTAAATGGGGATATCCTCTTTTCGTGAGCGCAGGGGAGGCACCTGGAGCGTCACAACATTCAGCCGGTAAAGCAGATCTGACCGGAAATTACCCTTCTCAATTTCTTCATCCAGATCTTTATTGGTCGCTGCGATAATCCAGATATCCATTGAGATATCATTTAATCCGCCAACGCGTTTGAACTTTTTACTTTCCAGAACCTGCAGCAATTTTGCCTGGGCAGGCGAACTCAAATCCCCGATCTCATCCAGAAAAAACATACCGCCGTCTGCAAGCTCCAACAGACCTTTTTTTGTTTTTTGAGCACCCGTAAATGCGCCGGCCTGGTACCCGAACAGTTCGCTCTCCACCAGTGAATCCGGCACAGCAGCACAGTTCAGTTGAAGAAGCGGTCGATCGCTTTTAGGTGAGTTGTCGTGGATGAACTGCGCAAGATATCCTTTCCCTACACCGGTTTCGCCCTGAATGAGAAATGATGTTGAAGCGGATTGAGCCAGAGTAAGCGCCATTTCATACACTGCGTTCATGGATTCAGATTCACCGGGAACAAATTTTGAGTCGCCACTTTGCTGGGCGACGGCTTTTAGAATGGATATCTCCTTTTGTAACGATTTCTTTTGAAGCAATCGATCCAGAATGAGTTTCAGAGAATCGGATTTAAACGGTTTTGTAATAAAATCCACCGCACCCAGTTTCATCGCTTTAACCGCATACTCCACGGATCCGTATGCGGTTGCCACGATAATATCGCAATCATCCCGTTTTCCACGTATCTGCTTTAAAACGTCCAGACCACTGCCATCGGGAAGATGAAGATCCAGCACCACCAGATCAAAATTCCCGCCCAGAATTTTTTCCAACCCTTTTTCTGCCGTAAACGCTGTTTCAACATCAAAACCCTGACTCCTGAGCGATTGACTCAACAGCGTCGCAAAGGTCCTTTCATCATCAACAATACAGATTTTCGATTTCAAACTGATTCCTCCGTTACAAAGAAGAAATATAAGAGAAAATTCTCCCAAATGGAAGGAATTTCTCATTTCTTTAACATATGCGCCACCTGCCATGCATGGGTAGCCCGGGGGTTACGGCATATCTAACGTATTGGCATAGGCGTTGCAATGTTTCTCACTGGCGGGGAATGGTTCGATACAATATGAGATCATCGGAGGACCCATGGAAGGAATGAGAAAGAGTATTCACAGCATGAATTCTCTACAGAAAGAAATTTACCGGTATCAAATGCAGGTAGCGGAACTGGAGGACAAGACGAGTCAACTTCAGGTGGAAAATCAGTATCTGCTTACTGTGTTGAATAATGTATCCGACATTGTTTACCGGCTTGATAAGAACGGAAATATCACTTACATAAGCAACTCCATCCAGCGGTACGGTTATGACCCCCGGACGCTGCTGGGCACTCAACTTCTGGACCTTATACACCCGGAAGACCGGAAATCTGCAATTTACATCGCAAAAGAAAGACGGACCGGGGAACGGAGAGCCAGAAATAAAAAACTGCGCCTGATACCGGCTGATGAATCGGATCAACTCATCGGAATTATTCATCCGGTCTTCCTGTTCAGCTCAGAGGGTCTTTACCGAATGGAACAGGATGAAGAGCAGTTTACAGGCACCCATGGAATTGCAAAAGATATTACCGATCACGAATCCGTCAAGGAGGAACTGCTGTTAGCCCGGGATCGTCTGCAAACCATTCTGGATACCGTTCCCGGCAATATTTCATGGATTTCATCAGATATGAGTTATCTGGGAGTCAATAAGAACCTGGCCGCTCAATTCGACAAGTCACCGGAGGAATTCATCGGGGCAAAAGCCGGATTTGAATCACGTACCAGCGAATTTGCTACCCTGATACGATTATTTTTCAAAGCCGATTCATCACGGTTTGAAAAAGAGGTCAGTCTCTTACAAAATGAGGTGATCAAACATTATCTTTTCGCCGGTCAAAAATACAAAAATGACCGGGCGGCAGTATTTGTCTCCATTGACATTTCCAAGTTAAAACAGTCCGAAGAGCGTACCCGGGTTGTGTTGAATGAAAAAGTTGAACTTTTGCAGGAGGTCCATCACCGGGTCAATAATAATCTGCAAATCCTCATGTGCCTGCTGGATATGCAGGTGGCATCCGGTGTTCACCCTGAAATGCAGACGTTTTTCATGAGTTTCCAATGCCGGATCTGGTCCATGCTGACCATTCATGAACTGGTATGCCGAAATCCCAATTCGGATCAAGTACCTGTATCCGAATATTTTGAGTCTCTATTTAAATTTTATATTTCAAAAGGCTTTTTGAATCCCGCTCAAATTTCAGTGAACCTGGATGTGGAAATTTTCGAGGTGCAAGTGAGTCAACTCGTTCCTCTGGGTATCATCGCCAACGAACTCATCTGCAATGCACTGCAACACGGTTTTCCAGACTCCCGGCCGGGGTGTCTGGATGTCAAACTCCATGTAAAGAACACGAATGACACGGAATTGACCGTCTCAGATGATGGTGTGGGAATACCGACCGGCCTTGATATGAAAACATCTGATACCAACGGATTTCAACTGATAGGATCTCTTGCAGAACAAATCGAAGGCACCGTTTACTGGGATCGTGACCAGGGAACACAATTCAGACTTGAATTTCCATCCGATTTGAGGGAACAATAAATGGGAAAGTCATAGTGATTGATTAGGGAGAGTGTCATGTCAAAAGGAAAAATTTTCATAGTGGAAGACGAAGTTATCGTCGCCCTGGGAATAAAGAAAACACTGATGAGTCTCGAATATCAGATTGCCGGAATTGCGGATACCGGAGAAAAAGCTCTCGCGTCCATAGAAGCAAACCGGCCGGATCTGATCCTTATGGATATCCAGTTGAAAGGGCGGATGGACGGTATTCAGACGGCAGCCAAAGTAAAGGAATTATATGGTCTGCCGGTGATTTTTCTGACCGCTTTTTCTGATAGTGTAACCCTGGGTAGAGCAAAGATTACTGAACCTTATGGATATTTAGTCAAACCGTTCCAGAAACGGGAATTGAGCATCGCAGTTGATATGGCTTTGTATAAGTACCGGATAGAGCGGAAACTCCGGGAAAGCGAAACACGATTTCGTCATCTGGCGGAGAGTATTCCGGACGGTATCACCATCATTGAAAACGGGAAAATCACCTTTATTAATGACCAGGCATGTCACTTGTTTAACCGATCCCGGGAAAATCTGATGAATATGGATATCTCCAGAAATACAGGGATCGGCTTGGAAGATGACGCCCTTGATCTGGAAGAGACCGGAGATCTGGTCATTACGCCCATGGGTGTCGGGGTGTGGATGAAAGACAGAGACGGGAATCAAAGGTGCATTCAGAAACGTAATGCATACTGCCGGAAGGGTGGTCAGATTATCAGTCGATATGTGATCACAACGGATATTACTGATTGTATCAACATGAAAACAGAGATCAGCCTCCCGGATACACTAATTGAAGATTCATTTTCTGGTCCGGTACTCAAAAAAGAAGTGAAAGCAGAATCCCTGGAAGAGTTGATGGATTTCCTGGATGGGTTTGATGAATACAACGGGATCATTCGCCAGAGGGATCATGCGGCACTGAAAAACCGCATGAATTTGAGTAAACAGGCCATCTTTGTTCCGTTTCTGATATCTGGTGAAAGTCCACTTTCAAAATGGATGATCGGACAGGCAAAACAGTACAAGCAAGTTGTTCCCGAAGAATTTCTGAACTCATTTTCCGGCGAAACTTCTCCATTATTCCTCCCGTTATCAGACGATCTGGCACCACCGGTGTATGCCGTTTTGTTTGAAGTCTATCCCGAGATCATCGATGATCTGGCCCTGATTCAGGATGTGATACCTTTCTCGGTTATTCTGACACCTGAACTGTCCGAATCGGAGTTTGCCAAGGTGAAGATTATTGCTGAATCCATCACTCATGCTATTTCATCACCCTTATTTCTTCTCATCGCCCATCATGACCGATTTGCTCGTATCCCCGCTAAAGATATTCCAACCATTGATAAAATCATGGGTTCAGAATTGAAATGGCAACCGGCTTTCCTGGGCAAACAAACCATGGAATTTTTTTCTATTGCCATTCCGAATCTTGAAAGCTAATGCCTGTTATGACATTAAAATCCAAGAAAAAATCTCAAAAGCCTTCCGGTATTTCTATAGAACACCTGATGCAGCAGATCTCAGAGGAACCAGATGCCTTTAAAAAAGGTAAACTGTTAAATGCTCTCGGCATTCAACTCACACAGAAGGAACATTATCAGGATGCACTCGAAACGCTGCAGAATGCCGTCAAATCATTCGAAACTGCTGAGTTAAGCGCCGAAAATGAAATTGCCATGGTTTTCAATAACATCGGTTTATTGTTTCTGCACCTGGAAGATAATGGGAAGGCACTGCAATATTTTTCTCAATCCCTTGCAGAAAAACAAAAAGCCGGAATCTTGCAGGATTCAACATATGCCACAACATTGAGTAATATCGGTCTGATCCATTACTACAAACGTGAAGTTTCCCGGGCAGACGAGTATTGCAGAAAAGCCATTGAAATATACGAAATTAATCATGATTACAATTTGCCATACGCGGGTGTGCTGATCATGCAGGGCGCATTGAAGGTGGAATTATCTGAATTTGAGGAAGCACTTGTACTTTTCCACCGTGCCCTTCCCATATATGAAAAATTGAATCACAGGAGCGGGATACTGGATGTGTACATCAATATCGGTTGGGCACGATTTCAACAGGGGAAAATCCTTGAGTCACTGTCTGCATTCAATATGGCGTTGGATTTGATTGATGAAACGGAGGATTCGTTTCATCTGCGGAGAATTTACGATCAGATGTCGAAAATATATGAATCTGAATCTGATTTTGAAGCCGCCCTGAAATACCGGAACCTGGAACGCGATTTACATACACGCATTATCAATGAAGATCTGAAGAAACGTATTGCTGATACAGATATCAAATTCGAACTTACGGCAAAGAGCCGGGAGTTGGAAAACTGGAAGAATCAGAATAAAGGGCTTCGTGAAATCAAGAAACAACTCGAATTGGAAATCACCCATCGGAGTGATATCGAGAAAGTTCTGCGCGACCAGAATTATGAATTGCAAAAAGTAAAACAAGCGGTGGAACATAGTGCGAGCACCGTTGTGATTACCGATCAGGAAGGTGCGATCGAATACGTCAATCCCAAGTTTGTGGAAATGACGGGCTATACCTGTGAGGAAGCCATTGGTCAGAATCCCCGCATTTTGAAGTCAGATTTACAGGATGACGGTTTTTACAAAGATATGTGGGAAACAATATCTTCCGGGAAACCATGGACCGGTGAGTTCCATAACATCCGGAAAAACGGAGAACCATTCTGGGAACAGGCATCCATTTCTCCGGTAATCGATGAAACCGGTAAAATCACACATTATATTGCAGTAAAAGAGGATATTACCGAACTTAAAGAATACAAAAATCAGCTTGAAGAATCACTCAATGAAAAGGAAACCCTGCTCAGAGAGATACATCACCGGATAAAAAATAACCTGGCCATCGTCTCCAGCCTTCTTTCTCTTCAGAGTATGGAAATCGAGGATGAATCGATACGGAAAATGTGCCAGCAAAGTCAAAACCGGATTAAAGTGATTGCAACGATTCATGAAAAATTGTACCGGTCCGTTAATTTCAAACATATTAATTTCAAAGATTATATCGAATCTCTAGTGAATGATATCAGTGAGATGTATGCCAATATTTTTGTCCAGATCGATGTATCGGTGAGCAACATCTTCGGGGTCGCAGAAACCGCAACTTCATGTGGACTGATCATAAATGAGTTACTGACCAATGCGCTGAAATACGCGTTTCCCCGAGGAAAAAGTAACGGTAAAATCACGGTTTCCATGAACCAACGGGATGATTCCATTGAGTTGATTGTCAGTGACAATGGTGTCGGCCTTCCTGAAGATTTTGATATTGAACAATCACACACGTTGGGGCTGCAGCTTGTAAACAGTCTGATCGAAAAGATCGATGGAACACTAAAAATTGTATCGGAAAACGGCACCACGTTTCAGATTAATTTCAAGTTACCGGAATGAGGGTTTAATTTTGGAAAACAACAAAACAGTTCTTGTAGCGGAAGATGAAGTCATCTTGCGCATGCATTTCTGTAAAGCACTGAACAGGAACGGTATTCAAACCGTGTGTGCCACCAACGGCAGAAAAGCCCTGGACCTGCTGAAACAAAATAAAGTCGACCTCATTATTTCCGATATCAATATGCCGGATATGGACGGGTACGAATTCCTGGAACGCATCAGGGAAAATCCGGTCACTTCAGGTATTCCGTTTATTTTTGTTACCGCCCGAGCGACATCTGAAGACAAGTTAACCGGTCTGAAACTCGGAGTCCGGGACTACATCACAAAACCGGTAAATACTGAGGAGATGGTTTTACGTGTCAAGAATGTTCTGGAAACAACATCCCGATCCAATGGATGTCTCCAGAGTTCCTCTTCCTTAGCTGGAATGATAAAACCCGGAACCCTTATGGATATCATTCAGTTTATCTGCCAGTCTAAACAGGCAGGAAGTTTAAAGATTGAATGGCAGGCAGGTTCCGGCGCGATTTGGAGCCGTGACGGTGAGATACAGTCAGCCTTCACCAGCGATGGTTCCGAAGGTGAAAACGCTGTCCAGAAATTACTCCAGGTATCTGAAGGACACTTTTACTTTCTGGATTCAAATGACCCGCCACAACCCAATATTGATGCTGATATTATGCAGATTCTACTTAAAGGATCTGTCACTCTGGATGCGCAGCTCAATGAGAGTCTCAAAATCGCTGTTATCCGTTACAAAGCGCTCTGCAGGAAAATGTCTGAATTTCATCTTGATTCATCCCCGGGAACATTTGATCCAAAAGACGTTTCATCTATTGAGACACACATCTCGGAGATCGATTTTTCCAAAGTCAGGGATCTCACTGAACTGTTGGTCGTGAACAACCGGCTTGACGATCTTGAAGTCGCTCTTGGGGCGTTGTTTTCCCGGTCAGGTGATAAAGCCCTGGACCTGTTTTCCCGGGAAGAGGAACTCAATATTGAAACGGCCACCATCCGTCTGTTCATGAAAAAACCGGATTTCCCGGAATCCTTGAGGAAACAGGTTCAGAACCGGTTGGATTCGCTTGATCCCCAACCACGACACTCTGAAGCCAATTCCGATCCCGAGCAGATCGTTGCCGATATCTACAACCCGGAAAAAACCACCACTCCCCGGGAAATCAATTTCACCCATCTTCAATCGGTTTTTTCTCAGCTCCCGGCAATAGTAAAATCGAAAGAGCCCTGCCGTCTCGTGCATCTGTCAAAATTAAAAAAGTATTTCCATCAACTCACGGCAATTTCAGATGATTCCCCAGACATTCGAATTGGATTTATTGGACTGTACAATCACCTGATTTCATTGTTCAAAAGTTTTTCAAATGTTCCTCAGACTATAACGAAATTAAAGGATAATCCGGAAGATCCGGTTCTGCTTATGACACGGCTCACCGATGATGACGGTAATTATATATACCTGATCGGTTTACCAATGCTCGCCGAAGAACAGGAGACTCATGGGTTCATCAATGAGATCGATATGGGGGTTCTTGTTCATAAAATGGTTGATTCAGAGAAAGCGTTCAACCGGGAAATACTCCTGAGATTGATATCGGAACTTCCTGAAAATCGAATCATCCTGATGAAAAATACCGGCCAGGAGAAAGTGTCTATTCCTGTGTTTGAACGTTTCAAAAACTGGGAAAACCAGCGCACCGTTTCAAGCCACACATTTGGAAAACAGAGTTTTATGAATGTTATGAAATTCTGTTCAGAACGAGGATAAATTCCTTCTTTTTTCTGTTACCGTAAACCCAATATTTCGAATTCTCAAATGTCATCTCAAGTATAAAACATGTCATTTCGATACGAAGTGAGAAATCTACCCCGTAACAGCAACGATACGGTTTGTACCGAAGTTGTGCCTTGAGATTTTTCCTTGCTTCGGAAATGGAAGATCTTATGAACTGTTACATTTGATTTTAATACCGGGAAGATCAGGACATCACAGAAATGGCCCGCGTGCGTTTCCGGATAAAATGCAGCCATGCGGATTCAAAAATTGACTCACTGTCGGTAATTCCTTCAGGAACCCGTTTCCGGAAATTTTCTCTGGCATCCGCCAATTGTTTATTCAAACGTATATCGAGATCGTTATTTTTAATTCCCTCATCAATTTCACTGGAATTATAGAGCAACAATTCTGATACCATGAGATTGGCCATTTCCCGTAAATCATTCACGACTGTTGCGTGCTGCAAGCCGGATTTGAGATCTTTCCCCGGTCGGAACCGTAATCTGAATTTTGCCGAAATCCTGATATTGTCCCCTGTCTGCGGATTTCTACCGATGCGTTTTTTGGATTTCACAGGAGTAAAGGTTCCCAACCCATATATCCGGCACGGGTTTTCATCCGCAAGTTCGTCTTTGATCACACAATTGAGCGCTTTTAAAATTGATCTAACTGTAGCGGGATCTGTATCGGTGTTACCGGCGATAGTGTCGATAATTTCTTTATATTTCAGCATGTTAATCTCCTTTTATAGCACTTATACCAGTTCATCCTGAATACTGGTCATGGTAAGTTTCGTAACTTCACGGAAAGTCTCTGAAACTCCGGTTCCATTAACCGCAACGGCTTCGAAATCAGGAACTTTAAGATAGTTTAAATCAATTCTCATATCGTCAATATCCATTGTGACGTCCAGATCCCGTTTATTATACTGAACGACCAGGGGGATTTTTCGAATATCCATATCATAGATTTCCAGGTTTCTCTGGAGGTCGGTCATGCTTTCTTCATTGGCCGCCTGTCGTGCCGGGTGAGAATCTGCAACAAAGACGACACCATCAGCATCCTTGAGGATGACCTTCCGACTTTCCTCATAAAACACCTGTCCCGGAACCGTAAACAGGTGCAGGCGTAAGTTATATCCACCAACTTTCTTAAACATCATCGGCATAAAATCAAAGAAAAGGGTCCGATCCGTTTCCGTGGCCAGTGAAACAAGATCACCTCTGAATTTGGGATGTGCTTTTTGATGGAGATATTCCATATTCGTGGTCTTCCCACCCAGTCCGGGTCCATAATAAACAATTTTCCCGATAATTTCTTTTTCTCGTATTCTTACTTTCGGCATGACAGTGGATCTCCTTGACAGTTTATACGGTTACGATTTTCCGGCAGGCATTGAGCAGCTTCATGCTTTTATCGAATGACAGCCCGGTAACATCGCTGATTTCATTTACAGACGCGACTTTCAGTTTATCCCGTGAATTGATACCGACTTCCACCAGCGTCTGAACCATCCAGTCGTCGATTTCAGTATCCACGGTAAGAGCAAGCAGAAAGGAGGAATCCGCCATATCCAGATCGATAAGATCCATGAGTCCGCTGGACTTCCCCGAGTCCGGAAGATGTTTCTTCAACTCTCCGTAGGCTTGAATGGTCGCTATTCGCAGCTTCGAATTCATCGCACCCTTTTCGGCAGCTCTTGTGAGCAGGGTATCCAACCGGGCCAGAGCGGTTCCCATCTGTACAAAACCCATTGTTTCAGCAGAGCGCAAAAGCGGCCGCAGGGATGCCAGCAGCGCATTGAACAGTTCAGTGGATTTATTCCCGCCCATGGCTGACCGTAAACCGACTACTATGGGTTCGATATAGCCATCCATAATATGGAGGAACAACTCGTTTAAAACCCAGCGATCCTCTTCTTCATATTGAGAATCATACAACTCATCCCCTTCTTCGTAATCGGCGAAAATATCAATTGAATCAAAATCAGCGATCACATCATCAATATCAAGAGATGAGGCATCCTCCGGGGTTTCATCATCCTCAGAAACCGTTTCAAGTTCGGTTATACTCTGGATGGAAGTTTTGAAGGATTCCAGGCTGTTAAACAATGTGATGAGATCGTTGATACCGCTGAAAAGGTCCAGATGCCTGATACCTTCCAACAGTTCGTCGTTTGTGAATTCACCGGTAAACACTCTCAGCAGAATCTCGTCCATCACATCTGCCAGTTTTTCAAAAAGCCGTTTAAGGGCCGGATTGATCGGTACACCCTCATGGCCGGATCCTGACAAACCCTCCAGACGTTTCAAATAATCATCTTTCACCTTGATATAAAGCTTCTCGGCAATTCGTCCATGTCGGGTTTCAAGGCGTGTCAGAAATATTTCAAGTTCGTTCCGGATTTTATTTTCCAAGGTTACCTCTTTACATCTCATGTGGGTGATAGCGGAAAATTCGCATCCGCCGTGATTAACTCGCCTTCACCATTGAGTAGTAGCAATTTGTGTGCCAGAAAAAATGGGGTGTAAACCCTTGATCCGGCACGAAGACATACGGGATGTTCATAAAAAACAGGAGAAAATTCATCTCCCGGAACAAAATTATACCGTGATTGACACCGGCTACCCTAAAAGTGCACGGTGTTGACTGCCAGTGGCTGTTCGGCAAGCCTGGTACGGAAATTGCTGATTTAAGATGAGAGTATATTCCGTGGACAGTCTTTTCCCGGAATTACACGTGAAAGAATAGCTTTCAAAGGTCTTGGTTTCAGATTGTCAGGTAACCGGGTTAGAAGGAATACAAATGAAAACTTCCAGATTGTTAATTGTTGAGGATGAATACATCATCGCAATGAATATTTCTCAGACGCTGAAACGGCAGGGATATGAACCGCTTGCCATCGTATCGACAGGTAAGGAAGCGATATCAAAAGCAGAGGAGTACCATCCTGATCTGATCCTTATGGATATAAATCTAAAAGGAGAAATGGACGGCATAGAAGCTGCGGATTGCATCCATAAACGCCTGGATATCCCCATTGTTTTTCTGACGGCTTTTTCCGACACCAAAACACTGGAACGCGCCAAGGAAACAGCACCATTCGGTTATATTCTCAAACCATTCGAGGAAAGAGAATTGTTTATTGTAGTGGAAATGGCACTTCACAAGCACCAACTGGAACGGGAGCTTCGAGAAGCCCGGGATGAGTTGGAAATACGTGTCCGGGAACGCACGAAGGAATTGATTGAAACCAACAAAAAGCTTGAATCAGAAGTCCGGGAAAGACAACGAGCAGAAGAGGTCATTAAACATCGCTTCGAATACGAGGGCGTTCTTTTTGAATTATCGTCCCGATTTGTGGGGACCTCAGATATCAGCCATGCAATCCAGTTGTCTCTCGCCGATATCCTGCGTGCCTGCAAAGCGGACCGGGCAGGAATATACCGCTTCAGGGATAACGACACAAAAATAGATAATACACACGAATGCTGCAGCATGAATGTAATTTCAACTAAGGAACAGCAGCAAGATATTTCACTGGATAATTTTCCCTGGTGGATGAATCAATTGAAAGAAGCCGAAGTGATTCATATCAGGGATACCAACGAAATGCCTGGTGAAGCCGGTTTGGAACAGACATTTATAAAAGAGCAGGGAATACGTTCAATTCTGGCTGTCCCGTTATATCTCAAGCATAATCTTGCTGGATTTATCAGTCTGAATAATGGGAAAAAGACCGGGGAGTGGAGTGAAGATGATCTGTCTTTGCTCATCATGTCTTCCGAAATAATCGGGACCGCCATTGAGCGGCAGAGATCGGAAGAGTTATTGTGCTGGTATCAGGAACACTACCCGGCTGAACAGAACTAATTCAGTGTTTCAGGATAGATTCAAATCGATCCTTCGCCCAATGCAGAACGGACTGCAGATCAGCACGTTTTGTTCGATCAGACTCCAATGCCAGTTCATTGAAACTCATGCGGATTTCCGATGTGGAAAACGCCGTTATTTCAGTCGGTAAAATCATATCAGCCTGTAATAATCTGAGTTTTAGAAGATCTCCCAGCATCGCCTGCTGATGTTCCCGATACACTTTACCTTCCAATCGGATCTTCGCCTTGGAAAAATATTCAACTGCATCCCGTCGATTCCCAACACAACGCATGGCAATCGCTTTGTTCATGTAACCTTCAGCCAGACAGGCATCCAGATAATCCCGTCCCTCAGAGTACACTTCAGTTTCAAGAATCCTGATCGCTTTATCACAAAGGTTCACCGCATTTTCATTAAAGCCAAGTGTTCGCAATGCCACTGATTTTTCCATGTAAGCAGCAGCGAGATGTGTAATGCCTTCAAACCATTGTTCCATATAGACTTTGTTTTCCAGAATCTTGATTGCCCGGTCAAACAGCTTTATTGATTTCATGTTTTTGCCGAGATGGTTCAAAGAAATGGCTTTTTTATAATAAGCGATCCCAATCTCCGTATTCACCTGCCCCTCAACAGTTGGGAAAACCAACTTTTCCTGGATAGAAATGGCGGCGTCATAAATGGGGATAGAATCGCTGTAGGCACCCAGATATCTTAATATATCCGCCTTTGTGGAATATGCACGGGCAAGCCCGATTGACGTATTTCTCTGTGATCCATTTTCTGTTTTATGAGTGAGCAATTCAATTGCGTGATCACTGATGCCGGAAGCTTCAGTAAGATTGCCTGCAAATGCGAGTGCTTTGGATTTTTCAAGATATGCATCCGGCATGACCCCTGAATTTTCTTCTTCCCCGGCACTCAGATGCGTATCCCGGATCGACAGAGATTTATCCAATTGATCAATGGCGGCATGATATTCCCCGCTTCTAAGCAGGACGCGTCCTTTTGCCAGGTATACAGCGGCCAAATCCCCGGACAGATCCCGTCTGTCATTAAATAAAACCAATCGTTCCAATATTTCCTGTGCATTGTTGTAAAGCGTCACAGCGCCACTCAGGTTCCCGAGTTGTTCATGCACTCTCGCTTTTTTATACAAGATCAAAGCCAGATCATCCTCAACATCGTGGGTGTCATCTCGAACCAACCAGGAATAGATGTGCTGCGCCTTTTCATACCGTTCCAGGTCCATCAACAAATTGGATTTAACGGATCCGTCGTGAATCATACGCTGTTCCAGCGGTTCCGACATCTTGTTTCCCATCAGTTTTTTGTAAGCGAGTTTCAAACATTGCAAGGAATCCCGCTCAAGGATACTCATCCCCTCTGCCCCGGCCTGACCAGTGTTTCCGGCTTTTGTCTGTGGTTTCGTTACCGGCTTTATCCGAGGGTACGGATGCCCGGTCTCTGCCGTATAGATCTCCAGGATCGCAGATTCCAGATCACTCAAACACTCCCAGCGATCCTGAGGATTAAGTTTAAAACATCGGCTGAGGATCGGCGTCAGTTGCGCCGCCAACTGCTTAAAAGGTTTATAACTGATAGTTTCCGACAGAATATCCAGGGCAGCAGGAGCGAGCATTCCATACTGACACGAAGACTTGCCCATGAGCATTTCCATCACCGTAATTCCCCAACTCCAGATATCTGTCTGCCAGGTTATTCGCTCACCATTTGCCTGTTCCGGCGAACAATATGCCGGTGTCAAACCGATACCGGTCATTCCAAGAGCTTCCTTCTGAACGTCCGAGACCGACTCAACTCTCCTGTCAATTCGATCGGTTGTCGCCAAACCAAAATCCGTGATTTTTGCGATGCCTGCCTGTATCATTAATACATTCGAAGGCTTGACATCCTGATGAATAACGCCGGCATCATATGCAGCCTGCAAACCCCACACGAGTTGAATGCTGATATCCAGTATCTTTTCCGCTGTTAAAATTTTATGAGCCCGGATCCATTCACTCAGGGTTCCCCCATCAACGTATTCAGCAAATATGGCGATATAATCCTGAGCACTTCGGATGAAATAGCAGGATGTCAGATTGGGATGTTTCGGCAGATCCATCCAGATCCGAATTTCACGCAGATACGCCAGGCTTGACGCTGTGCTTATCAATGCATTTTTGCACAGAATTTTTACAGCAAATACGTCCTGGTCAAAAGATAAATGTTCGACAAGATAAACATCCGCCACACCCCCGGAACCCAAAAGGTCTTTAACCTCATAATGATTCATCATGATGTGTCCGGTATCCAGATGACAACTGTTTTTCTGATCATACGCTTCTATATGTGTTTCAATCCTGTCAATTTCTTTCAACTTTTCCGCCTTTTCTGATTCAGGTCGCACAATCCTCAGAGGCTAATCGTGCAAATACCACGCCATTTCACGCAACTTTCACATCCATACCGTTTAGCAGTACATTGAATCGTGTAAAAAAGGGGCCGTAACCCCTTGATTAAGCGTACAGGTACCCGGAGGGATCCTTCAAAGCGGGAGAATATTCGTCGTTACAGAACAAATTTATACCACAATCAACACTGACGACTCCGGATAAACAACGGTAAAGAGTCTCTGCGGTTGATTGTCAACCATGGCACGGTAATTGCTTCATAAGAACTCGAGTGAGTTCCGTGGATATGATTCCAATGGAAAAACATTTGAGAGTCACGATATGCCAAAGACGTTGAAAAGGAGGCGGGTATGAGTAAAGCAAATGAATTTATTGAAATGATACGCACTGAAGAAGGCATTGGAGATGCGTTGATGATTTCACACCAGGGGGAAGTGATCACAAAACCGGTAAAAAAAGATACCGCCAGATTTGTATCAATGATTTCCTATCTGGCAATGTCGGCTATTGAACTGAAAAAATTGATCGGCTTCACATCACCCAGCTATATCACTGTCAATCTGGAATTGGAGCAACGCATTCTGTTGGTGTTCGGCCGGAATGCACATCTGGTTGTTGAATTGGAGTATGGTCTGTCTCCGGATTCTCTAATTGCCAAATTATCCGGACCCCTTAAAAATGCGGCATTTTGAGCGTAAAGGAGTTATTCAATGGAAAAACTTTTAAATGAAATCAAGTCAATTCCCGGTGTGACCGGTTCTTATGTATTCTCCCGGAAACATGGCATTATGGCAAAACAAATGCCTGATATTTTCAAGGCGGAGAGACTGGAAAAAATGGGCACTCAGCTGAACCGCTCATTTACCATCGGCAAGAAAAGCAAAACGGGGATAGAATCGCTTGAGATCGGGTTTGAGAGTATTAAAATTTTGGGATACGGAATCGATGAATCCACCTGTTTTTATGTATTCTGTCAGCCCAATTCCAATATGGCGCTAATCAAAATGTCTCTTGACGTAATTTGCATGGATATTCTGGAGGCAGTACAAAATTACTCAGCCTCTCTGGTAAAACAAGAAGCGGCTGCTCCCGCTGAGAAAACACCGGCTGAAAAAGTCTCACCGAAGATACTCATGGCATCATCGGCCCTGGGAAAGGAACTGGGCAGCCTGAAACATGCATTTACACTTGCCATGGGACCGATGGCTGAAATCATAATGATGAAAGTCATGAAAAAATGGATTGCCGCAGGTAATGCAGATAAATCAGGGTTGAACAAATTGGTCGATCTTCTTCAGGAGCAGATCGATGATCCCAACACCATCACGGAGTTCAAGGAAAACACAAAGTCAATTCTGTGAACAATAAAACGATAGCGTATTTCGTGTGTTTTATCGTGATGGGTCACAAAATATAATCTGCTATTTTTTGTCTTTCAGGAATTGAGCCATTTTATCGAGCCTTTTTGATTGCTCATCCGGTTCCGGCGCTGCATTCAGTTTCTTTGATGCCAGATAATCATCCAATCCTGACTTTTCCTTGATCTGTCCCGGACCATCTGTTGCAGAACGATCGGTCTCCACCGGTTCCGTAATCCCTGTTTCGATTCCCGGCTCGGTTTCCTGATTCAAGGCTTTTGCGATGAGCGTATCCCGGCCTTTTTCGTCCACCTGTTTGAGCGCTTCCAGGATGAGAGCATAATTTCGCTTTTTAATGGGGTCCGTAACATGGATATCCGTCTTTGTGATGAAATGGAATGCTCCGGACTCCAGCGCTACCAGGGAATAAAACGCATCCATACCCCTGAGGGAACCAAAGGATACCGACACTATCTGCCCCTGCTTAATATCAATCCTGCCTTCCCGGCCTTTGAAGTCAATCAAAAAGTGGCCGGTATGTTTCGCAATCTCAAGAAACTGTATAATATCAGCAACACCCTGGTCTTCCAGTCGCCCTGAAAGTATGGATTCTGAAAAATCACTTTTTTTATCTGCTGGTTTGTTCATCGTCTTCAATTCCATCAATTTAACCCAAAAATTATACTGGTCAGATTCTTTGCATAAAATCATTTGAAAAGCAAATGTCGGTATGAATTTCAGTGGAAAAAGACAATTGGAACGAAATTCACCCGGGGTGGTAGAAGTTTCTCCTGTGTCACAATGGGTTTTTCCTGATGAATTCAGGACTTCCGACTCTAGAACACTGTGTTTACAGCACTGACTCAAGTTGGCACGCCGCTTGCTTTAAACAGCGACGGAGTTGGTTTGAATTATGAATTATATCTTACAGGAGGAACAGAAATGAAGTTAACCACGAAATTATTTTTGCCGGTTGTGATTGTGTGTGTACTGGTAGTTGCAGTTGCGGGTACCATGTTGCGCACCGCACAGGTTGGGATGATGGAAACTGAAATGCATCGCCAGGCCGAATCGGTTGCAAATCTGTTTATTGATATCAGACACGTAATGGCTGTCAATCAGGATCGAATAAACACGGACTCTCTTGGCAACTTTGAATTTAAAGCGCTGAATCCGGCACGGGTCGGTAACATGGTGGCTTCACTGGTCAATACCAGAGCAGAGATCAAAGTTAAACAGACAAGTTTACAGGTCCGGAATGCTGAAATGGACACGCCGGATGAGTTTGAGAAACGTCATCTGAATGACTATCAGACAACGAAGAGTGAAGAAGTTGTTGCGGAACGATCCTTAATCGGCGGTCGTGAATACTACCGGTATATGAAACCTCTGAAAGTCAAACAGGCATGTTTAAAGTGCCACGGCGATCCCGCCGGTGAGATTGACATATCCGGGTATCCGAAAGAAGGGTACAAACTGGGTGAAATCAGAGGCGCTATCAGTGTCGCCCTTCCCATCGAAGAAAACCTCGCAGCAATCAATAAGAACAACATGTTCCTGGCAGGGACCGGTGTGATTATTTGTGTGCTGGTCATCGGCTGTATCATATTCTTTGGTCAGAAACACGTTGTGAAACCTATTCTGAACCTGGTGGATAATGCCGACAAGATCAGTATGGGCGATTTCAGTACGACCATTGAACCTGAGGCCAACGATGAAATCGGGAAATTGGCTAAATCGTTTGAACGGATGAGAACTTCATTGAAGAAGAGTATGGAGTTATTGAAGGGCGATGATTAATCAGGTCCTTCATCCGGAAATGGCTGAGAGCCAAAAAGGAGAATAGCCAATGAAACGAATTTTTACCTTAATACTCTTCACCTGCATACTGAGTGTCGGGTGGCATATCCAGGGGATTGGCATCAGTATCGTGTCAGCCCAGACAGCGACCACTGGTAACTCCCAGGGGGAAACTCAGATACTGCTTGAAAAAGCCAATAAACAGGTCAGGAAAAAGAAATTGACCACTCCATATCGCGACAATGCATATGAAACCCTGCAAAAAGTCCTGAAACTCAACCCGGAGAATGCCGAAGTCCCCAAAATCATTGAGACGATCAAGAAGCAGTATCTCGTGTGGATTGAAGCCGCCGAAAAAGATAACAAAAAAGCGTATGCCAGACTATTCTGCTACCGTTATCTCATTGTCGATCCCGGAAATAAAACCATTTTGAAAAAACTGGAACGGCTCGACACAGGACAGAAGGGCGAAGAGACGGGCACCTCAGAGCTAGAAGTGAAACCCTTTTCTGAATTGATTGAAAATATGATTCAGATACCCGGTGGCGAGTTTAAAATGGGTGCCAAGGAATCCTGGCCCCCGGATCGTCATCCCGTACATTCCGTTACCCTGCCTGATTATTACATCGACATGCATGAAACAACAAATGCTGAGTTTGTTGATTTTCTTAACGCTCAGGGTAATCCGGAGAGCGCCTACATCAATGCAGAAAACACACCGTTTATTATCTCCGATGGAAACCTCTTTTCCGTTGTTCCCGGGAAAGAAAATTATCCCGTGAGTTTTGTAAGCTGGTATGGCGCCGATGCGTATTGCAGATGGCAGGGAAAACGGCTCCTCACGGAAGCCGAGTGGGAAAAAGCCTCACGTGGACCCTCCGAGTTAAAATATACCTGGGGTATGGCTGAGCCCAATCCGTCATATTTGAATTTTACAACTGAGAGTGACTGGATGCTGGTTCTGAAGCCGGTGGGCTCATTTAAAGATGGAAAAAGCCCTTTCGGCGTATATGACATGGCCGGAAATGTCTGGGAATGGTGTTCGGACTGGTATGGCGCCCGATATTATCAGACGTCTCCCTCAATTAATCCTCCGGGTGAAAAACAGGGGGATCATCGTATATTGAGAGGCGGTCAGGTTGGAGAACGGAAATTGTTCCTGGAATCAACCTATCGGAACCATAATGTTCCGGGTCTTCAAAGCCCTTACACCGGCTGCCGTTGCGGTTTAACAGAACCCGAATAAAGGAGAAAGTAATGCGAAGTAAAAGATTTATCACAGGACTGTTTATTTTCTCACTGTGTCTGATGTTTTCAAACACAACCCGGGCACTTCCCACTGCTGAACAGTACGGCAAAATTATCAATATTGCCGGCCGGCAGCGAATGCTGACACAAAAAATGACCAAGCAGGCGGCTGAAATTTCTCTGGGTATTAACGCCTCCCGAAACCGCCTGATCATGCGGTCGGACCTCAACCTGTTTGACAGTGCCCTGAAATCCCTGGTTTCCGGGAATCCAGAGAACGGTATGCCCGCTGCAGAAGGCGCCGACATTATCGCTCAACTTGATAAAGTAAAGGAAATCTGGCAGCAGTTCCGTAAACCCATCCAGACGATTATTGACGGAGCCGTTCTGGATAAGGCAGCGCTGAAGCAGGCCGATGAAATCGGACTGACCCTGCTGAAGGAATCGAACCAGGCAGTCAAACTATTTGTTGAACAATCAAAACAGGTTAACGGCCATGGAAAATCTACTTTTGCAACGGCCGTGAACCTGGCTGGCAGGCAACGGATGCTCAGTCAGAAAATGACCAAGGAATTCCTGCTGATTGCACTGGGTGTTGATGACACGGGTAATCGATCCAAACTGTCTGCTACCTATCAGTTATTCGATAAAACACATCTCGGACTGAAATCCGGAGACGAAGAACTGGGTCTGGTTAAGAGTGATAATCCAAAAATCGCGGGATTCCTGAGTAAAGTTGATCGGGTATGGCAGCATTTTCTCCCCCGGATGGAGTCGGTTTCCCAGGGATCCAAACCCCTGCAGGAAGATTTAAATATCGTTGCCAATTACAATCTGCAACTCCTTATTAACTGCAATGAAGCGGTAAAACTTTATGAAAAAGAAAGTACTAACTGAAAGGAAATACTATGAAATCAATTGAAAAGTGGATAGGTTTAACGGTCTGCATTATTATAGCCTCTTTAATGACTCCTGCTGTGTGTCAGGGATCTTTCATTGAAGCATTGAAGGATGGGGACGTCTCCCTGACCTTGAGATATCGATTTGAATTTGTTGATCAGGACGGGTTGGATAAAGATGCAAAAGCATCCACCCTGCGAACAGCTCTGGGATACAAAACCGGTGATTTTTACGGTTTCAGCGCCATGCTCGAGTTTGAAAACACGACGGTTATCGGTGATGAGGATTATAACAATACCATCAATGGAAAAACCGAATTTCCTGTTGTGGCTGATCCGGAGCATACGGAAGTCAACCAGGTTTACCTGAGTTATAACGGCCTGGATAAAACAACCATGAGACTGGGTCGGCAGCGAATTATCCTGGACAATGCACGATTTGTCGGCAATGTCGGTTGGCGTCAGGCCGAGCAGACCTATGATGCTTTTTCGGTAAAAACAGGGGCAATACCTGATACCACCCTGTATTACGCCTATATTCAGAATGTAAACCGGATTTTCACGGATGAACATCCCACCAAGAGTGATCTGCGGATGAATTCGCACTTGATAAATGCCGCTTATTCCGGTTTAAAATGGTTGAAAATCACTGGCTATGCCTATTTAATCGACTTTGATGATACACCGGATAATTCATCGAAAACCTTTGGCCTTCGATTGAATGGCGCTGTGGCGGTTTCAGACAGTTTTAAGGTGGTATATGCCGGTGAATACGCTGATCAGAGTGAATTTGCAGATGGGGCATCTTATATCGATGCTGATTATATCCGGGGTGAACTGGGGTTTGCAGCGGGTATGGTGTCTGCGAAAGCCGGTTATGAACTACTGAGTGGTGATGGCAATTATGGGTTCTCAACACCCCTGGCAACACTCCATGCATTCAACGGTTGGGCTGACAAATTTCTGGGGACACCCGGATCGGGACTCCAGGATATATTTGTTGAAGGAAAACTGCAGGTGAAGGGATTTAAATTACTCTCTGTGTATCACCTCTTTTCTTCTGATAACGGCAGTTATGATTATGGATCAGAACTTGACATCGTCCTGACCAAAAAATTCGGTAAACACTATCTTGCCGGCGCCAAATATGCCGGATACTTTGCAGATGACAATTCCGACAACACCGGCGGACCATCAATTGATACTGACAAATTCTGGTTGTTTTTCCAGTTAAAAATCTGATTGCGGAAACCGCCATGATCTCCCACTGACACGATTCAGTGGACATCTCACCCGGCGTTCAGGGAAACTGCGTGAAAAGAGCGTCATTCATGCAGCGAACTGCCGTCGGGTGATCTTTGTACAGCAGTCCCTTGTATATCTGCTGATTCAGAACAATGATTTGGTCCCGGGTGTAAAGATATGCTCAACTGACCAATCTAACTGATTTAAAGCGCTCTGTCACCGGACTTCAGGTCAAGATTTATTCCGGGATCTGTTAAGCAGAACCCTGAGCACGACAGCAATGACCAGCACCGGTATCCAGACCCATAAAAATTCCGCCCATAGAATCTCCCATGCCCGACCTGTAAAAAACCGTTCCGGATTGATGGGCGCTGCCGGAATGGGTCGCCATGGGAAGAAGATGCGCCGGGGAGAAAACGGTGAAAAGAGCGCGATACCAAGACCACCGGATGTAAAAGCGTCCAGAACATCGTGAATTCCGATAAGAATTGAGAAATACAGAGTATAAAACACCGGATTTCCGTGTTTTCTGAAAAAGAGGATGGCAATGAATGTTCCCAGAATACCTGCAAACACCAGGGAGTGAAAGAAACCCCGATGACCGAAAAAATGCCCGTATGAGATGCCGAATTTGAAGGCGATTACATCGGCGTCGGGTATGATGGAACACAGGACAGAGAAAACCCAGAACCGGATTGGGAGACTTCTTTTCCCTATTGCGCCGGCAGATGCCAGACCCACTACGGTATGTGTGAAAATAGTCGGCAAAAAGGAACCTCCTCTATCGAATCGTCCCTGAATGGAAATCAGGGGGTGTTGCTGCGCAGCATCCGTTGGATTAAACCGCCCGTGAGTATCAGGCATATCAGAATCCCCAGAGAATTTATGGCAGGTAATGCGGGACCTGATGCGGTTTTACTCGCGGTGCCGGTATTGCCAAACGCTCCCATATTTATACGGCTGCCGTTGGGAATCGGTTCCAGATTATAGTCTGCACCGGGATCTCCGGTATCAATGGCCGGACTATTCACCCCATCCAGCACCCAGATACCACCCGCCGAGTACCATCTTCCACCGGTTGATTTCAGGTGATAATCACTCACACCATCAGCGAAAAGCGGATCCATTGTGATATTGCCCGTCCCGGTGATGGACTCAAAACTCAGGGAATAAGTCACCAAAATGGCCGAATCCGGGGAATGATAGAAATCATCACTGTTACCCCATAAAATGCAGTTGATAAGAGTGGCTGACGATTCACCCTCTACGTAGACACCATTGCCGCCGGAACTCCCGGGAGATATATTGTCGGCAATGGTGCAATTTATGATATCTGCGTGAGACGGACCTGCGCCGCCGTCCACATACACGGCCGCGCCCCCTTTATCGAACACTGATGTGGTATTGCCATAGATCAACTCGTTCCGCATCACCGCCTGGCCGCCTTCATCTACAAAAACGCCACCGCCGATGGATGGTGCATGATTATAAGCAAACGTATTTCCTGTGAGCATTGCCGTACCAAAAATGACGACACCGCCGCCCCATCCATACCCCATCCCCTCACCGGTCCGGTTATTCTCAACAAAATTCCCTGTGAGAGTCACAATGCCGGACAGATACAATCCGCCTCCGTGGTCATCGTAACTGATATTACTGGAAATTGTGTTTTCATGGAATGTGACGTTATCCCCTTCTGAAGATATCCCGGCGCCCCGGCCGGAATTGTTGAATTGGATGGTATTACTTTCCACGATATGATCATCACCGGTGAGATAAAGACCGCCGCCGCGATGTGCGGGATTACCGGACTCACCATTATTCTGAATGATATTATCTGAGATCGTAACGTGGGTGATCAGCGGCCACGTATAATCATCGTCAATCTCAATACCCCGATATCCACCCTGAACAACCATTCCATTGATGAGTGAGCCCGATGCACCGGTATAGATAAGTTGCACGGCCGGGGATGTTCCGACGGCATCGATTTGTGATTCATAAGTGGCAGGCGATTGCATACTGAAATCACCACCTGTTCCCCCGGTGTAGTCAGCGGGGGTCCCCCCGGGGAATCCCCCCAGGAGTTGGATGGATTTATCGTTGATCACAATATTTTCACCATAGATTCCCGCTGCCACATAGACGGCATCGGAGGTTGCCGCAGCATTGAGGGCGGTCTGAATGGATGTATAAGGATAAAGTATTGAACCGTCTTCTGTCCCGGTAAGGTTATCATCATCGACATACCATACGGTGAGTCGTTCAAACGCGCCGATATCCAACTGCCCGTCCCCGGGACGAATCTCCGCGGAACCGGGGAGATCCACAATGTGTTCCGGCGGATGATAACCAGGTGGAAACAGGGGTTGCGGGAACAGGAATCCCGGCGGTCCCGCCAACACGGCGGCGCCGGCATTCACCAGAGGACTGCCCGAACCGGGACGTACATCATTGTTCCCGGGATCTGAAAAACCGGGATCCGCACCGGAAACCGTGCCGGTCCACTGCACCGGGATATTAAGGGCGCTGTTAAGCACCCAGTTGTTCTGTCCGGCGATCTGCTCCCCGGACGCCCACGCAACCTCCACTGCTCGAATAATATTCAGGTCGGCACCGCTTTCCCGGGTAAATACATTATTGTGCATTTCAATGCTCTCGATACCATCAAAAAGCCTGAATGCGGCGCTGGTCCCACAGATGAAAGTGTTATTTACAAACCGGTACCGACCGAAAGTCTCACCTGTGCCGTCTCCGCCAACCCGGGTAATATAGAAGGTATTTCGTTTCCAGAGTACATTGCCAACAACATCGGAATCTTCCCGGTACGCTCCGGGATCGTGTTCTTCGGGACCAATCATCTCCAGTTCATGATAATACGCACCCTCGATCCAGTTGTAATAGATCTCATTGCGTTCCGACCGGGATTTCACGTTGTTGCCGCCATTTCCGTCGTGGATATAACAGTACTGCATCCGGAATATGCTCCCGGGCTTGTTGGTTTCATCGGTTGCCATATAGATCTGGTGCTGGCTGCCACCATTACCGCAGTGATGAACTTCCGAATATTCCAGCAGAAGTGATCCCGACCCGAAATCAGCTCCCAGAATACCATGAGCAGGGCAGTCATGGACCAGAACATCACGAATGACAAGATCACTCGCCTGGTGATAGATGCCCCTGAAAGACCCGGCAGTGATTTCAAACCCCTCAAATTCGTAATGATCCCCTCCCGGACCGGAATATGGCCAGGGCGTGACGAATGCCACGGTATTGGTGCCGCCGGAAATTACAGGACGATTGTTGTTGATGCGGATACCGCGAATGATGATGGGGTTTTCCGGTGTACCTGGTTCTGTAAATGAGACATCACCGGGATAGGTGACATCGCCGTCCACTTCCACGAGATCGCCCGGAAGCAGCAGCGATGCCACTGCCTGAAGATTCTCATACGGTTTTCCGGGACCCACCTGATACGTGACTCCCCATGCCCGGTTGCCGAGACTGGTCATGGAGATCACCAGAATCAGGCCGATAACAAGTGCAGGTTTTTTGATAGTCATCCGGAATATCAGGGTTCGAAATATTGCCTGTAAGATGGTTGATATCTGCATGTTTTCTCCTTTTTTCCGGTTGCCTCACCATACTCGATCAGTCGGTCATTTACTGTAATTCAGCCAGTGCTTTTTCTGCTATTTCAGATTGTATGGGATCATTGGTCAAAGCGAGTACCCGGCGGAGCAATACGGCTGCGTCATGTTTATCATCTTCATCGGCTGACTCCGCCAGGTTCAATCCAAGGCTCAGGACTATCGGCAGATCGCGTGGCGCATACCCAAGATAGTTTCTGAAAGGGACTCGGATATCCTGGTTTCCGGATACGGATTGATTCATGAGGAATTCTGCGGCACCGGCATCAAAATAACCCTCATATGAACCGGGAATTTCATCTTCGTACCGGTCAAATATGTACACGAGAAAATCGCGGTAGAAGTACTGCGCGGATTCCAGATTTCCAAGGGATTGACATGCGTAACCCCCGAGGTAATCCAGCGGATAAGCAATACTGTCATTGATACGTCTCAGCCGTTGGACGGATTCTTCCGTATGACCCGACAGATACTCACAAACAGCCAGGCGATTCTGCAGGCTGGAATTCAGTTCCCATCTGTCCTCAAGGTTTTTCAGGAAAATCCGTGCTTCATCAGGTCTGTCGAGTCGCAGGAGAAAATCACAGAAGTTTTGAGTGAACAGGTTCCTATCCGGATCGATATTCAGGAATTCACTGGTTTTTTCAATAATCTTTTCTGTCTGGATCATCGGCAGGAGATCATCTGCTGTGTTGGGGAGGGTGGTTACGGCTCGAATGGCAACATAAAACAGGTCCGGATTGAGTTGGATAGACTGGCGAAGATGTTCAATGGTCAACGGCAGTTTTCCGGCATGATGGTATGCCAGCAGGTACTGCATAATGGCGGGAGTGGCAGTGACGTATTTTTTACGAATGTCCTCTGGTACTTTTTCCATATGATTTTCGGGAAGGATAATACTGGTCATGTTGAACTGGAATACCCATTCTTTCTTGAATTCCTCCATGGGATACTCAATCCATAGTTCTTTACTTGCCGTATCATAGGAGATGAAAGTTTGCAGGATTTCATCGTACCCAAAAATCACGAACACATGCCGTGGGATGAATACCAGAACCGGGATATCATGATCGATCAGTTCTTTGACCTCATCGATGGTCAGCGGGGAACTGACATAGGCTTCCAGCCCCAGGTTCCGGGTATGGTAAATTGCGTCCAGGATAGCCGTCCCGGCATCTCCTTTAATGAATAATCGTCCGACTTCCTTGGGGGAAATATCCTTTCCCCAGTACCGGTAGTTCAGCGCATAGGAGTTGGGTGCACAGTAATTGATTTTATGTTCCGTATCCGTTTCCACTCCGGCGATGACTTTCCGCTTTGAAGACGGATTTGCTTTTTCCAGGTTCCTTAAAAAACTTGAGGCTTTTTTCACCAGATCGCGATCGGCATTGTACTTTGAAACGACAGCTTGAAACCCTTCCTTTGCAGTATCTCGATTCCCGTTTTTATGCTGGAGAAGTGACATTCTGTATTTTAGAAATGACTGGATTCGGTCGTTTGATTGCCGGATCAGGCTTTTTTCATAACACCGGGTTGCCAATTCAAGTTTGACACGATTTTCCATATTCTTGCCAAGAAGGAAAAAATCGTATGGAATCAGAGAGGAATAAATTGAGAACGACAGCCCCAGGCCCAGAGCCGCCAACCCGACTATCGTTGACCGTGCGAGTAGTGAACGCCCATTTCCACTTCGGGCGATGATCAAGCTGGACGAAACCACAAACACGATACTGATCAACCAGCCCATAACGATAAAACCTGATGTGGTTGCCTGCTCACTAAAGGTCCGGGTTATCTGATAGGCAGGGATAACAACCAGGGTGTAAGTCACGAGAATCAACCAGAATGATGCGATCAGAAATCCAGTGACAAGCCGGAATAGTGAAACGGCTGAATCTGACCGGAAACGGCCTCCCGTGATGCCACCCAGGGTGGTCCCGCAGAAAACCCCAAAAAAACCGCAGAGAACAAACCCCTGCCTCATCGTCTCAAGCGAAAAATTGACGGGTGTAAGCGTACTGAAAAGGTAATCGGCGACGATACTTAACAGCGCGGCAAGCAAAAATAGCAGGAAAAAACCCGATGAACCTCCGGTAATCAGACCCGCGAGCAGACCGGTGATTTCAAATCTGGAAGTGTCTTTCCGGGGTTCATCCGGGATAAATTGCCGGTAGGATGGCTGATACACAAAGAAAAGCAAAATACCTGCTGCAATGGATGATCCCACCCAAATCGCAATTGAAATCCACATCGCTGCATCGTAACTCCACAGAAACCAGAACTGTCCGAAAAATGTAATGACTGAACCAATCAGCAGAATCCATGATTTACGCCAGGCGCTCATCCGTCTCAAAGCGTACGCTGCCAGAAGACAGGCAACAGGAATTGTCAGGAATAACGGAAGCAGGGCAATAACTGTGGGTTTCAGGATCACATGGGATCTACAGCCCTTTATGTTCTGGTCCGCTGTCAATCCGTCACCATCTTTCCGTTGGTAATTTCGGACACCCACTGCCTTTCCCATTCCGCTCCGGCCGCATCATCCAGAAGATCCAGACAATTGGATAACCGGTGATGATACAACGGGTGCCACATTTCCATCTTTATCGCTTTCTTAAAGAAACGTGCCGCTTTTTTATGGTGGCCCCGGGCAAACTCGAGTTCCCCCCGGACATACCAGAATTTACTGTTCTGACGGGGTTTCAGGTATCGAAGGTTCTGGAAAATTGTTTCCGCCTCGGAAATCCGACCGCGTTTTGCATAAATAAATGCTAAATCCAGGTTGATTTTATCATCCCGATTATCAAATTTCAGATACGCTTCAAGCACCCTGAGATGTTGATCTTCAAATCCCCTGTAACTCAGATCATTAAGTAATCGGTCATAATAGGATTTTTTTGAATAAAACTGATCGAGATAACCCAATTTTAAATCAAAATATCGGTGTTCCGTTTCGGAGTTAATTGTGAAATTGTCCATGTAATCATTAAATATTGATATCGGGAGAGTCTTTTGATTGCAGTATTTGTTAAAGAGCCGTTCACCGGCATCGGATAATTCCTGATACCCGGGGTTGTCAAGGATCTGCTTCAGTTCCTCCCGGAAAATCCAGGAAAGACTCTGATAGGACGAATCCTTGATCCGATTTTTCAATTTCTGACGGCTGAAATAAGCATAAATTCCGGATAGTTCCGCAACTGTCGGCTCTTCAGATATTTCGCTGAATTTTTCCAGTGCGACTTTAGTGTTGTTGTGCTCGTATGCAATCTTTCCTTTTAAAAACTCGATGACTACAGGAGTGGAATCGAGGTTTTCACGAAGCTTTTGTGAAAGTCCGGAGTCAAGAGATTCGCCCGGATCAGTATTCTTGGGATAAACAATTGCATAAAAAATGGAATGGGGTAAGTTATTCCGACTCACGGAAATTGGTGAAATCTCCCGCAGAAGTTTCCTTTTCTTTAATTCCTGAATCTGTGTCTCTTCCGAATCCTGAGCAGTACTTTCATTCAGCAGGTTTGAGATTTCAATGCGGGACAGCTTTTTATACTGTTCCTGGTAGGCTTCATTTCCTTTGGTAAACAAAAGAGGATACGAGTAATAGAGTAAAGTTTGACGATCGGGATTGTAGTCGAGGATGGTAGTCATCTCCGGTTCAAAAAGAATCGGCATTAAACCCGCCTGGCTGAATTCTTTTAATGTTTCAAAATCACTCATGATAAGACACGTCTCGAAATCCATTCCAAACATGTATTCTACAAGATTCAGAGGGGTGTCCAGTACCGGCAGTAAGATGGTCTCCCGGTTTTGAGATATCTTTCGGAGTCTTTCCTTAAACACAACTTCAGGCTCATCCGGATAGTAAGCTCTCAATACGGTTAATACGGCCAGCCAGTTACTATCGGTGTATGATTCCCTTTCCAGTGTTTCGGGATAATCGTCTAATGGGAATCCCGTTCGGAGATCATCGGGTGCGGCATTTTCCATGCTTTTGAGGATATGTTCTAGAAACTCACATGTATCAGCAACCGCATAATTATCACCGTATTTTTCGAAAACTTCACGAATTGTTTCCTTGGATTTTTCACGATCTCCAAGATCGTAATAAAGACTTTCCATACTGCCAAGAAGAAATGCATTCACCTGCTCTTCGGGAACACGTTCAACACAGGCTCGGAGATATCGAATAGCCTGGTGCCAGTCCTGTGGTTTCAGCGAATCTGTTTTGATTTTTGCCATATGAAACATCATATCGCGTTGTGAGTTTTCGATGAGGAAACTATTCCAGAAGGTTAATATCAGAAGAACGAGAATTAAGACTGTTTTAGAAAAGAAGAGGTTCCAGGATTTTCGATGGGGCAGAATTTGGCGGGAACAATAGAAAACACCGCCAACTCCAATGATTGCTGACAACACAGATAAAAATGAGGTAGCCCGTGCATAACTTATAGGGTCTTCAGCAAAGATAATTGAATAAAAGTCCAAACGATATGGGAAGAGATCATTGGTAAAATACTCCATGAGTAGCGCTACCGGTATAACCAGCATCACGGACCAGATGAGACTGCAGATGGATTTACCAAACTGGATCAGGGGCTTTTCATTATTGCGGTAGTTGAAAAGGAATCCGATAAACATGCCTGCCGGCAGTGCCGGTAACGCCCATATCAGTGCCTGGTATAGAAAAACAGTTTTGGAGATATCCCGCGAAATAAATAATACTTCACCACCCACTACCAGGAAAAATGATGTGAAAGCATAAACCATCACAGCCCAGAAAATCATAATTTTAACAGGGAGTTTTACAGATAACTTAATTCTTTGCCCCTGTTTTTCATTCAATTTTTTACCTGGAGAGCCGGAAGTAAAACCCTTCTGTACAATAAACAGGATCGTGGCCGATATTATAAGAAATACCAGATGCATGATGATTGCCGTGAACCAGTCGATGCTCAGCCAGATATAGATCCATGTATAAGCAAACCAACCCGTAAACCCGGCAAAAATCATTGCAATACCGGTGATTTTCCTGCCCGACCGGTTCAGAGCATTACCGATAAGTAATACCGGCGCCGCAAATCCGAAGAGAAGTGAAGAAATAATCAGATGTAACAGAGTCATCGGTTTAAATTCAGGGATTTGTTTTTCGGATGGATTCTGCATCGCAGTTTTATAACAATTACACGGTAAAATTACAAGATTTAAACGTAATTAACCCGTTGCATTGACAGCCGAAAATCACAGTTGAATTTACATTGCCGGCGCTATGGGGTTTAATGTCTTTGCGAAACAGGATGGTTAATAATTTGATGAAGCGGCTACTGAAACAGGAAAACGGCAAATCATTATTAATACTGTTCTTCTGCGCGGCATTGATTCTGCTGGTCCGTCCTTTCCTCAATTCAAAAATCGAGTTCCAGTCTCTTGCCCTGTATGGGTACTGGTTTATTGTCTGGCTGGTGATCATCATTTTAATGTTCCTTTTCCGGAAATTACCGATTCGGTCAGAGCCGTCCGATACTGATAACCAGGACAGGCACTGATGTTTCATCCTCTGACCATATTCGGTGTTGTCTGTGGTTATATCGGGCTGTTGTTTGTTCTGGCCATGTGGGTGGAAAAACGGTCTGCCCAGGGCCGGACCTGCTGGAACAACGCCTTTATCTACTCGCTTTCACTGGCAATCTACTGCACATCATGGACATATTACGGGAGTGTGGGAAACGCCGCTACATCCGGACTGCTCTACCTGGCCATTTATTTGGGACCCACTCTGGGCATAATCCTCTGGGGATCGGTTCTGAAAAAATTCATACAGATCAAGCACGACCGGAAGATCAACAGTATAGCCGATTTTATTGCCGCCCGGTATGACAATTCCCATCGTGTAGCCGCTCTGGTTACCATCATTACGATTATCGGCATTGCACCGTACATCGCTCTGCAGATCAAGGCGATCATGTCCACATTTGCTGTGATTGCAGACCCTGCTGAGACAGGCGGATCATTCATTACCGCGAATGTGGGACCTGTGATCATCGGTCTCATGGTGGCATTCACCATCATCTTCGGTGTCCGGCGACTGGATCCCACGGAACGGCATCAGGGAATGGTGGCCGCAGTCGCCGTGGAATCCATGATGAAACTGGTCACGTTCATTCTAGTGGGTATCTTTGTCTGTTTCATCCTGTTTGATGGGTTTGGAGACATTTTCAGTCAATACCACAAATTTCGATCATGGCATCCGCTTCCCGAGGCATCACCGGGTCAGCACCCCGTGATCACATGGTTCACCTACCTGATATTGTCGATGTCAGCCATCATGTTTCTGCCCCGGCAGTTTCATGTGGCTGTGGTGGAAAATTCCAATGAAAATCATGTCAACACCGCCCGTTGGCTCCTTCCATTATATCTGCTGCTGATCAATATATTTGTTTTACCCATTGCCATGGCAGGGCTTCTGAAAGGGATATCACTGGAACGTGCCGATAGTTATGTCCTGCTTCTGCCTCAGCTTTATGGTGACTCATGGTTAACGATGATGGTGTTTATCGGGGGGTTTTCCGCTGCCGCCAGCATGATCATGATCAGTTCAATGACCATGGCCACCATGATCACCAACCACCTGCTCCTCCCTTTGGTAACATGGATGAAGTGGCTCTCATTTCTACGCAGACATCTGCTGCGGACCCGATGGGTTGCTGTTTTTGCCGTTGTGCTTTTGGGATATTGGTTTGAGCGTACCCTGGCGGGAAGTTTCACACTGGTGAATATCGGTATGATTTCTTTTGCCGCCGCACTTCTGTTTGCGCCGGTAATTATTTTCGGTATCTATTGGCCTCGCGGCAATAAGTACGGTGCCATCGCCGGACTTCTCAGTGGGTTCTGCACCTGGATTTATACACTCCTGCTGCCCTCATTTATCAAAAGTGGCTGGATAAATTCCTCCCTTCTTGAAACCGGACCCTGGGGTGTAAAAATGCTCTGCCCCGAACATCTGTTCGGAATCACAGGTCTGAATTATCTCAGCCATGCGGTGTTCTGGACGCTGATTATCAATACCGGCATGTATGTTCTGGTCTCTCTTTTTACTCACACCGGTGAAGCGGAGTTACGCAATGCTGAATCCTTTGTGAACACTTTGGAACCCTACCAAACGATATCCTCCATTGGGAAGTTACCCGGACTTCCCATTGATTTAAAGTGGAAACAGGATCGGTTCATTACGCTTCTCAATCAATATTTTACCGGGAGTGAATCAGAGAGAATCTACCTTGAATGTCTTGAATCAGGAGGGTTTGTCCATGATCGTCCGGTGTCGGTTCCCGAGTTTGCCGGGCTTTGCAGCCGGATAGAGCAGAAACTTACAGGCGCTATCGGGATCACTGTAGCGCATAAAGCGGTCGAACAAGCCGGACTATTCAGTTCTGATGAAGCCGAGGAGTTGTCAAGACACTTCGGTAAAATTGTGGCTGATCTGAAAATCACACCCGAGGAACTTCGGCGGCGTATTGATTACCATGAGGAACGGGAATCTTTGATCTCAGCCCATGCCAGGGATCTGGGTGAAAAAATAGTTGCCCTGGAAGAACAGATTCAGGAACGGAAGCGGGCGGAAAAAGCGCTGCGTGAAAGCGAAGGAAAATACAGGCTCCTGGTTGACAGTGCCGGAACACCCATTATCAATTACAAGCTTGACACCACAATTCAATTCATCAATCAGGCCGGTGCTGAAAGAGCCGGAAAATCTCCGGCTGAGATTGTAGGAAAAAAAGTTGAGGAAACCATTCCGGGGCTGGGTCGGTTGATCACCCATAGAATCCAGGAAATCCTGGCGACGGGAACCGGCGGTAATTTTGAGGATATGCTGGATCTCCCCAATGCACGGTTATGGTTCTTTGCCAATTACCAGCCCATCCGGAACGAAGCAGGTGAGATCGATGCCATTCAGATGATCGCTCAGGATATCACCGAACGGAAACAGGCGGAAGAGGAATTGCAGCGGCTACGGAACCTGCTGAGCAATATCATTGACTCCATGCCGTCCATGCTTATCGGTGTCGATACAGAGAATCATATCACGCACTGGAACCGGGAAGCTGTTGCCATGACGGGAATCATGCAGGCGGATGCGCTGAATCGGCGGATCGGGAACATTTGTCCGTCCCTGGCATTTATTGAGGATAAGGTTCTTCCGGCCATTACAAACCGTAATCCCCTGAAGGAAAGTAAGATTTCCATCGTTTTGGATGAGCAGCCTGTCATGTTGGATATTACCGTCTATCCACTGATCGGGGAAGAAATTGAAGGCGCTGTGATTCGTATTGATGACATCACGGAACGGATTCGGATGGAAGAGATGATGATTCAATCGGAAAAAATGTTGTCCGTTGGCGGACTGGCGGCAGGTATGGCCCATGAAATCAATAATCCTCTGGCAGGTATCATGCAAAATATCCAGGTAATGAAAAACCGCCTGGGACCTGATCTGCCGAAAAATATCAGTACCGCAGAAGATCTGGGTATCAATGTTGAGCAGGTTACGGAATATATCCGGGCCCGCGACATATACAGTATGATGGACACCATTACACAATGCGGGCACCGGGCCGCTCAAATTGTCAGTAATATGCTGAGTTTCAGCCGGAAAAGCGGAACGGATTTTGTGGAACAGAATCTCGCTGATCTTCTGAATAAAACCATTGATCTGGCTGCCAGCGATTACGATCTGAAAAAACGGTACGATTTTCGGAATATCGCCATCCGCCGGGAGTTTGAGCCGGATCTTCCGGAAATACGGTGCAATCCCGGAAAAATTCAACAAGTATGTCTGAACATCCTGAAAAACGGCGCCGAAGCCATGGCTGCCGGCAGTATTGAGCATCCGGAGTTCATCATCCGAGTTCATCAGAAAAACAGCATGGCGGTGATCGAAATCAGTGACAATGGCGCCGGTATGAATGAAAATACCCGAAAACGCGTCTTTGAACCCTTTTTTACCACCAAAGATCCCCATGCCGGCACCGATGCCGGTACCGGTTTGGGGCTGTCTGTGTCTTACTTCATCATTACGGAAAACCATGGCGGGGAAATGGCGGTGGAATCTTCCCTGGGTAAGGGAACGACATTCATTGTCCGGTTACCGTTGGTTCGTCCCCGGGATTAACCCGCTTCTTTTCTGAAAGCAAGTTTATAGTTTGGACAAAAACCACTTTCCCATATAATATGTATTTGTGTGTTTATGCAAAATTCGAAGAGGGTGCAATTTAATAAGGAGTGAAGGTATGATGAAAAGAACGTTATTACTGATTATCTGTTGCGTGATGGTGTCAGGTGTCATGCTTGCCGGCGAGGTCAAGAAGGTTGCACCGGTCGAGTCAAGCATCCAGAAGGTCGACGATGTCAAGCAGGAATCCCCGACCGTTTCAAGCGGGATCGAAGTGCATGGCCACTGGCGAATCGAAATCCTGGATAAGGATGGAAAAAGCGTCAGTGTGACGGAGTTCGATAATGAATTTTTTGGCAATAATGTTGTCTCTAAATTGTTATCCGGGTCAGAAAATGAATATGGCTCGAGCGGCGGATTTCGGATTCAACTAATGGGAACGCCGGATCCCTGCGTTTCCAGTGATTGTTACATTGCACAGAATAGTTTCAATTGCGGCGATGGGCTGACTCACCACTCTACAAATCTTAATATATCTGCAGGTGTATCTATTCAATTAAGCGGCAGCGTCATTGCAGAGCAAAATAGCGCTATCGAAGGAGTTCAGGTTACCCTTAAACATTGTTATGAGACTATTTTGCCGTCTGCCTGCGAAAATGAAGATACTCTTTGTTCTTTCCGTAATTTTTCTGGAACGGCGTTACCGACGCCGCAAAATGTCCAGAGTGGTCAGCAAATACTCGTTACCATCGAGATTTCATTTTCCTGATCCGGCTCTGCCTGACCACTTGGAGATTGCAAGTCGATGAAAAGGATACTCACAGCAATCGGACTGGGGATGTTTCTGACAGCCATGACGGCCGTTCTTGCAAATAATTGCGGCGATCCCATTCTCATCAGTTGCGGTGAGTGTGTCGTCGGTCAAACCGCTGAATCGAACAATGATCATGATTGCGGAACCGGGCATGATGGTCCGGACAATGTGTATGTCCTGGAGTTGCCCTTCGAGGCCCAGGTTCAGTTTATCGGGGAAGCGGATTACGATGCGGATTGGACCATTGCAACCTCCTGTGATGAGAGCACTGGTGATATCTTGTGTGTAGACTATTACCCTTCAACCACCATTGATCCGTCATTGGATTGCGGCGGTATGACAGCAGCGCAATATAGTGGTTTGGAATTTACAACAACGCTGACAACGGGCACTTACTTCATCTGGGTGGACAGTTGGACTAGTGGGACCGGTGGTAACTATGCGTTCCAGATCATCTGCACCGAACAACCCACGTCAACACCCACTCCCACTAACACAGCTACAAATACGGCCACAAACACGCCAACAAATACAGCTACGAATACACCAACAAATACGGCGACAAATACGCCTACGAACACCCCGACAAACACAAATTCACCCACACCGCGGCCGGGAAATGACTGCGCCGATACAATCAATATCCCCTGCGGCAGTTGTGTAATCGATACAACGTATAATTATGGAAACAATCATGATTGCGGCACCGGGCATCAGGGTTTGGATGTGGTGTATCAATTTGAGATTCCGGATACGCGTCAGGTTCAGTTCATCGGAGAAGCGGATTACGATGCGGACTGGACGATTGCAACAAGTTGCAGTTCAAGCGCCGGGGACATCTTGTGTGTGGATCAGTACGGAACACATGCGGATCCGGGTTGTGGCGGATTGATCCATAACGAATACGGATACATGAATTACACAGCTATTTTGAACGCCGGAGCATATTTTATCTGGATCGACGGTTATTACAGCGGCGGTTACGGAAATTATGCGCTGGAAATACGCTGTTCAGCACCGCCGACACATACACCCACTCCCAGCAACACACCGACCAACACGCCGACAAACACACCACCTCCGACCCATACATCCACGGTCACACCGATACAGATTATGATCACGGAATCCATCACCGTCTCAGATGTCGTGAATGTGTATCCGCCGGTACAAATTGATGTTACGGAATCCATTATTGTTGCAGATGTTGTGAATATCTATCCACCCATTCAAATTAGTGTAACAGAATCCATTTCGGTCACAGACACTGTGAATGTCTATCCACCGATTCAAATCGGTGTTACGGAATCCATTATGGTCTCCGACCAGGTAAATATCCAGGTTTCCTCCGTCACAATGACACCAACACCGACACACACGGCGACTCATACCTCAACACCTACTCTTACGGCAACTCAAACACCCACGTATACACCGACATCCACGGCGACTCATACATCCACGCCGACAAATACAGCAACACCAATGCCCACTGCCACATCAACGCCGGAGTGCATCCATCACGGCGATGTGGATTTCAGCGGCACCCACACGGCCGGGGATGCCCAACTGGCATTTTACATTGTTCTGGAAGCGTATTTACCAACCGATGAGGAAGCGTGCGCGGCGGACTGCAATGGGGATGGCGATGTCACAGCCGGGGACGCCCAGGATATTTTCGGCGCCATCTTCGGCGGATCCTGTGTGGATCCCATTCCCCGCGATATCCGTGTCCCCCATGAAAAGGGACGGATTCAAGCGCCATACGAAGCGGAACAAGTGAATTTGGAACGGATGGAACTGGAAATAAAAGCGGAAGATATTCGAAAAATAATCAGGGATTAATTGCCAACTGGGCAGATCTGTTTACTGAAGATAAAACTCCCAGTCTGCAAGATTACTGGCCATGTGGTTCACATCGAGATATCCCCGGTCAAACATCAGTCCGTAAAAGTAAAACGGTCCGGCTGATGAGACCGTCGGCATGGTAAATGCCGGGATCACCGATAACGTCTCCCAGGCACCCGCCATGATATCCAGTGCGGTCCATGTGAGCTCTTCCGTGATCTCATTCCAACCGGGATAACTCAAAAACTGACCATACACATCCATGAGAATAACCAGATCGACCGCCCGATCAGCATATGAATTGGAATAACCCAGGTCCAGGTAGCAGGAGTCACCCTGTTGGAAAACGTGAGTACCCATATCGAAAGCAATCGTAATACCTGCCGGTGGAGTGGGTGTGGGGGTTCCCGGGGGTGATGACGGTGTTGGTGTCACAGTGGGCGCTCCGGGGTTATATTCATCCGCACCGATATCCACCCAGGGCGGACCATTTCCGGTATTGGAAGTTGCCGGATCATCCCACCGGGGCTGCCCCTCCCAGTCAAATTCCGGTGCCGGACCGCCATCAGCAGCATCGATACAGGGAGATCCGGCATCAAGACGAAGATCGATGGGTGGATTCACAAAAAGAGGATCGCCATCGATACATCCCGGACCGAACCAGGATTCCCCGATACCGGCTTCAATATTCGAGTATTGCGCCATTACAGGCGCTGCACCGGTGGCCAGGATATTATCCGGATCATTACCCCAAAATATACTGTTGATAACCACCAGGACATTACTCGCCTGTTCACAATAATACAGGATACCGGCTCCCTCCACCGCTGTGTTGACATAGAGGGTATCGTTGATCATGGAAAGCCCGCCGGAATCCGTTGCCCATGATACCGCACCACCATATTCCACAGCCCTGTTTCCCACATAATTATTATTGATCGACAGGACCGTTCCGGAATCCGTTGACAGGCTTGCACCGCCACCGAACCGGGAGGCTTCGTTCCCCACAAACCAGTTTTCTGCGGCGGTAATCTGACCGTCATGGGTCCAGGCCCATAAACCCCCGCCGTCCGGCTCCACATTTACGGAACTGTTCCAGTAAAACGCATTATGTGACACCTGTGAAGTGCCGCTGTTCAGATAGAGAAAGACACCACCGCCACTGGCATCGGAAACATTATCCTCAAATCTGTTATCTAGAATATTGATGGTGGCGGACATGGTTGACCGACAGAACGCCCCACCTCCACCGAGATCCGCCACATTCCGATGAAATGTATTGTTTCTGACAGTAGTCAGGGCTCCGTTTTCCAGGTGATAAGTAAACAGGCCGCCACCATCATCGGCAGCAACATTATCCATGAACGTGTTCCACTGAATCAGGATGGATCCGGCATCGGACATGGCGGACAACCCGCCACCATCGTCTCCACCCTGAGTCCGAGTGGTATTGGCGTTAAATGTGTTCAACTCAGCCAATATGCTTCCACTGTAAGCATACAGCGACGCTCCGGCACCGTCATTCCCGGTTTCGTTGCGGAGAAGCGTATTGTTTCTTAATGTAATGGTACCCGAATTGACGGAAACAAAAACACCGCCCCCGTTATCAACCGCCAGACAATTCTGGAAAAGACAGTTTTCCACCCGGGCATCAGCGCTATCAAGATCAATGGCGGCACCGCCCCCGCATCCCGCGCTGTTGCCATTTTGGACTGTCAGGTTCTGCAAGGTGAAATCCGCATCAGACCCCCAGGCGATGACAGAAAGAACCGGGTAGCCGCTCCCGCCGTCCAGCCAGGTCTGAGATGATCCCGACCCGGTAATGATTAGCGGAAAATTCTCGCTGACATCCGGTGCATAACTCAAGGTGGATGAGATAATATACATGCCCGGAGAGATATTAATTGTATCCGCCTGATCGTTGACTGCCGCCTGATTCAAAGCAGATTCCAGTTCACTCACATTATGCACATTGAATTCCGCACCGGGACAACGCTCAGGGAAAATCAACAACATTCCCACCAGGCATATCCCCAGGAGTGCAATCATCCGTTCCATTTTCATGGGTACCCTCCGTTCAAGTCAGTCGCACAATAGCAGTTACAATGATTTTAACCTTTTTATCAAAAAAACACACGACCGGAATCAGGGATCCGGAAATCAATATTTCCGGATCCAGAAAAAAAACAGCGGAGCAGGTTACTCCTGCACCGCTGTTTATCTTAATAAATGCTTCGAGATCCGCTAAATCAGAGGATCCACACAGTTGTCCTCACCGAAGACATTGCCGAAGATTGCCTGAGCATCCCCGGCGGTGACGGAACCATCGCCGTTGCAATCCGCAGAACATTCTTCCTCCAGTGACGGCGAATACATGGCCAGGGCAATACTGAAGGCAGTCTGAGCATCTCCGGCGGTAAAATCACCACTTGAATCGACATCCCCATCGTGAACACATACCGGTGTTGCCGTTGGCGGTATGGGTGTATCTGTCGGTGGTACGGGTGTATCCGTTGGTGGCACGGGTGTGTCTGTCGGTGGTACGGGTGAATTTGTTGGAACAGGCGTATCCGTGGAAACGGGAGTCGGGGTTATCAGGCCGCAGTGCATCAGGAACGGTGCGATGGCTTCAACCCGTTCCGGCAGTGTGGCAATCGCTTCCAGTGGGAATCCCCAGAATGTACTGGAAAACGGCGCTTCTACCACATCCACCGCCGCAGGTCCCTGATC
>SWBY01009380.1_pt1 | contig 62690 bp, 44 predicted proteins | sample 4693071 | NCBI WGS metagenome assembly SWBY01 (sample SAMN10267273, study PRJNA491770) | bioreactor metagenome | isolation source: DHS bioreactor inoculated with marine methane seep sediment | place: Japan: Omine Ridge, Nankai Trough | collected 2006-05-06 | reverse complement strand
GCCGTGAACCCGGTACTGGATCAGGGGCAAAGAGATATCCATGTAGGCCGATGCTTCCACGCAGGTCACACCCCGATGGATATATAGGTCAGCAAGGGTTTGCTCCAACGCCGGTTCATGAGGACTGTGAATCAGGTTGCAACCGAAAGGAATTTTTGCGACCAATAACCGATCTATCTGTTGTTCCACAACGGATACATCCTGTCCCGCTGTTCCCAGAAACCCCAACATTCCCGCTCGACCCATTGCCAGAACCATATCCACGGAACTGATCCCATTGGCCATGGATCCCGCCAGACATCCATACCGGATACCGTGATCCCGGCAAAATTCAGTACACCCGAGATTTGATACCGGAACCGGTGGTGAATACTCCATAATGGGGTACCCGTCCACGCCATCACCTTCACCCGAAAACAGACCTGTCCCTGACTCAGCCAGACAAATAGAATCACCCTGTTTATAAAGAATAACAGGTTCTTTGACGCGGTATAATTTTTCCCGGAGAATTTCATCGTTTAAGACGATATTTTCACCATCCGGCCGCCACCATCCCAGGATCGGATTCATCTCATCACATAACCTTCCATTACAATCTCCTGTCCAACAGAAGAACTCACTGAAATTCCTACCAGATCAATCCTTTATTTTCAACCTTTTGCACCGGAAATTGACGCAAACTTTATCGCCATTCCTAATTTTATGACGCGCATCATAAATCCGGAACACAACATATGGTGGACCCATGTTTTTTTTTGTGGAGAGGTTGACCGAATCAAAAATTTCTTAACTTTGCGTGAAATACAAACCATCAAGGGCCAAAACACTCTATGGTTGTCTTTCCTCACGCCAAGATCGCCAAGATTCGCCAAGGGGTGTGAAGCAGATTAATTGGACTGACCTGATATCTTAACTTTGCGGGCCTTTGCGTGCTTTGCGTGAAAAATAAACCATCATGCCGGACGAATTGTGACATCAAATCCCGTCATACCATACCGGGATTGAATGTATGTGGTCAGCATTGTCCGGGCATCATTGGATTCACAGAGAAACTGGGCGGTGCCGTCCCCCTGTGAACCCACACCCTTCCCCCCTAAACTCATGGAACGAACTTCAGGATCATCCAGAAGGGAATGGAGGACCGGCGCTGTCAATTCCACCGGACAACATCCAGCCACATATTCATCGAACTGAGTCTGAGCGTCCGTCATGAGTCGACCCAACAAAATTACCTTGCCCTGTTCAATATAATTTCGTGCCCGGAACAGTATCTCCCGGTTGCCTTCCCCCAGTCCATACCGTATCTTCCTCCCGGTTGTATCGGCGCATCTGAAACCGACATTAAGATCTTTCAGAATTCGCCGGGTATCTTTTCGAGCATTGAGATCCACCACGAGAAAATGAAAAGTGGCTCCGGGTTTAAGTCGGGAAATTTCGATAACATCACCGTCAAATTTCAGAAATGTCGGTACCTGACCGTAAGCACAGATCTGATCCATCCGGCCACAGGCGGATCCCGTAAGAATTTCACCCCGATATGCCAGATCCATCTCGTCATCCAGGGAAAGATTCAGGTCATAGATCCGATTAAATGCCCGGGCGGTTAATACGGAAACAGCAGCCGATGATGAGAGTCCTTTTTTCAGGGGCAGATCCATTTTCCATGCGTCGATATTCAAGCCATGAACCGGGTAACTCCGCAGTACTTCGTAAGCAACTCCGGCAACATATGATACAAATCCACCGGCGCGAGCTTCTGCCAGAAGGTCATCAGTTGTCATGGGAATACGAAACAACGGTGAAGATTCACTGTTCGGAAGAACGCTCTGCAATTGAATATAATCAGTAAGTCGACTGATCCGTGCATGAATGCCCTGATCCGTGCCGGTGACCAGACAGTATCCAGGATGCGACGGATTTTCGGATAGACAGGCGCCGGCCCAGTCGGAATGCTCCCCAAACAGGCATAACCGGCCCGGCACAAACAACGATTCAAAATTCATAAGTTGATTGCCTTATTCTGGGAGTTTAAACCGGGAAAGGGTTTCAGGTGTGGGACGGCCCGTAGCCCGGTCCCATCCTCTCAGATCGTAATACTCATCCAAAACCTTCCGGAATTTATCACCATCCATACTCACAGACGATCCAATAAACGGATTGATGCGGTTTTCCGGCATTTCAAAATACGGAATCACCGATTCGTCATCCTCCCGTGACCGGTCAAAATTCCTGATCAGGAGTTGCCGTTCCAGGTGAATAACCCGGGCGCAATGGTCTTCAAACTCCGTTTCATTCCAATCGATACCTGTTGCTGAAGTCAAGAGCGCATGTTCGCACTGTGGACCACTCAGATCCCCTACCCGCGCATGGTGATCGTCTGTTTTTTTAGAATAGATCCGGGGAAACACCTGATCATCCACCGGAAGTGAATCTTTCATTACGGATCGGTGTCCATGCCAGTAAGCTGGTTTTGCTTTAGCCTTATATCCGCTTTCCGGGTCCGTAGCCGCCCGGGAGCCATACACCCATTCACCAATATCTTTAATACTGTCCCATGAGATACCGTGTTCCGGAGAATGTTCTCTGCACCATCCCATAACATTCTGAACATATCCATGTCCGCTGGAAATGGGATCCCTGGTATCCACGGCCCATTGCACCGCCGATACGATCCAGAACGGGAAAAAGATGCGATTGATGAAATCACCATGCCCGTCCCAGTGGCCTGCATACCCCCATGCCGGATAATACCGCCGGTATTCCTGCTCACCGATACCTTGTCCTGCAACAAACCGGGGAAGCCCCTCAGCCAGTAAATCATAAAACGGGGTGTTTCTCCGGGAAAGACCCGTCACCACTTCCTCCCAGAAGTGAATATCATCCAGATCGATTTTTCGGCGTCCGGCAGTATGCATTTTTCCGGATCGTTTCATATCCCGCAACCACGGGAAGATACCCACCAGGAGGTCCCAGTGATTAAGACCTTCGTCATTGGTCAGTTGTGAGATTTCAAATCCCTGTTCAAACCCCAGCTTCCAGTCATAGAACGTATTGGCGATTCCGGGAAACAGACCGGCGATACAGTCCACCTGACCCGCCAATTTTTTTCCGGGACATAACCGGCTTGGAACCCGGGTGTAGTACCGGGCATCATAACAGGGCACTGCACAGCCCTGGGTGCACGCTTGAAACCGCTGACCGTATTTTTTGACTTTTTTCGGATCCAGTTCAGGTGTGTGCGGCCAACCGTGGGAACCATGTGCTTCCTCACGAATGGCCAGAGAAACATCCTGGAACCGGTCAGGATCAGCAATGGGAATGGAACCGTTGCCGCGAACAGCGATGGCTTTCAGGTTTTTGGATCCCATCACTGCGCCGAACCCGCCCTGACCGGATGCCGATTCTGTTTCCGTGGCTGCCACAGCGATCCTGACCCGGTTTTCACCTGCGGGTCCGATTGAGAAAATCCGCCAGGAATCACCCAGAGACCGGAGCATTATTTTTTGAGATTCAATCAGTCCTTTTCCCCATAGTTTCCGGGCATCCTCAAGGCTGTATCTGCCATTTTCTATTTTAATATAGACCGGATGTGGTGCCGACCCGGTAATGACCAGACCATCAAACCCGGCATATTTGAGTTCCGGTCCCCAGTGTCCCCCGAAAGACGATCGGGTGTACCACTCCACGGGATACCCCTGAGGCGCCAGACCGCAAACAGTGGTGCGGCCGGAAAACGGCGCCATTGTCCCGGTGAGAGGTCCTGTCATGATAATCAGTGGGGCGGGCGCATCAAAGGCACCCATACCCCGGGGAATATCTTCCCAGGCTATTTCAGCGGCAATGCCTCGACCGCCCATACCCCGAGGTAAAAACCGGGCCGTGGAGTCTTCATCAAATAATCCCCGGGTCAGATTTACACGCAGAATTTTACCGGTGTAACCACCATATTTCATATCTGCTTCACCCATAATTCTCAGCCCTTCCCATTCAAATTATCGGAATCACCGGATCCGATGCTCTCCCATACCCGGGAATCCGCGTTGAGAACGCTGAAATGGCATGCCGCCACACATCGCATCTTCCCGAGACAGAGATCGCATTTTACCGGTCCCTTTTCGTCGGACCACCAGAACATGGCATGAAAAGGACATGCTGTGATACAAGTCCCGCATCGGACACATTTTTCATGATCGATAATCCACGCACCGATCTTGTCATTCTTTAAAATGGCGTTTTGAGGACAGGATGCGGCACACGGCGCTCCAGCACACTGATGGCAGATATTTATTGAATGATCACCTGTAAATGGATCCAGGAGAATACGGATGGCAGAAGCACTTCTATCAGCACATCCGGCACGAAACTGGGCGCAGACTGCCATGCAATTGAGACACCCCGTGCAAAATTCCGGATTGATTTTCACCCGTAGTGCCATAGCAAACGGTTATAGCGGGGATACTGCCCGAAGTTTTTTCACTGTATCGACAATGATATCAGCGGCTTTGCTGATCTCCGCTTCAGTATTACCGTAACCCAGTGAAAACCGCAGAGCGGAACGGGTAATCTCCGGCGGAAGTCCCATAGCGGTGAGTACATGAGATGCCTCTTCTTCATCACTTGAGCATGCCGAACCCGATGAGGCTGCAATTCCCAACATGGAGATCATCTCCAGAATGGCAGCACTGTCAATTCGGTCAAAAGACAGGTTCAATGTACCGGGAAGTCGTTTTTCCGGATGCCCGTTAAGGTGAACGCCATCAAGTTTGGAGGTGAGTTTTTCATGAAAAAGATCGCGAAGCTTCTGAATCCTTGCACTTTCCCGGAAATTATCTTTCTCCGCAATTTCAATGGCTTTATCCAGGGCGATGATTCCCAGAGTATTTTCGGTACCGGCCCGCAGGTTAAGTTCCTGAGCACCTCCGTGAATCATCGGACAAAGACTCATTGTTTTACGAATATACAGAGCGCCAATTCCTTTCAGCGCATTGATTTTGTGCCCTGAAATGGATAAAAAATCTATTTTCATCTTCTCCACGTTCATCGGAATTTTCCCCACGGCCTGAACAGCATCACAGTGAAATGCGATGTTCCGTTCCCGTAATATTTTTCCGATTTCTTCCACTGGTTGTATGGAACCTACTTCATTGTTTCCGAACATCACAGAAACCAGGACCGTAGATGGACGGATTGCTTTAATCAGGTCATCGGGATCCAAAATACCGTATTGATCCACCGGCAGGGTTGTCACATCAGCACCAAATCGATGAAGGCATGAGACGGTATTGATGACGCTGGGATGTTCAACCTTTGTGGTGATCACATGGGGACGGCCACCACTTACACAGCCTTTTCTTGCACACGTATCGCCTTCACACACCAGCCCTTTCAGGACCAGATTGTTGGATTCCGAACCGCCGCTGGTGAAAATGATCCGACCTTCCGATGCACCCAGATAACCCAGCAGCCGCACCCGAGCTTCCTCAATTTTTTCCCGGGCTGCAAATCCATATGTATGGTGACTGGATGCATTTCCAAACACCTCGAGGGATTCCACAATGGTCTGCTTCACTTCCGCGTGAATGGGTGTTGTTGCGTTATGATCCAGGTAAATGATTTTCATCTAAGATCTCCTTTTCAGAGACAATTACACCGGTTTTCGTCTTCCGGTTTCTCGTGACTGTAATCCGGTTCGGAATCATTTCCACCTGCCGGTCGGGTGAAGATAAGAAAAGCCATGGAGGGTCGGCGGGATGCATCACGAACAACAAACTGTACCTGGTCAAAGATCCATCCCCGGGATACCCACTGATTCAAAGCCTCCTCAATAGTCTCATCTGTAACGGTTGCTAATTCCACCACTTTATATTTGGCGGCGTCATATCGTATTATTTCAGAACTCATAAATCCTCCAACTTCCCCGGCATTGTCTCACGTCATCGTCTGTGGCGCAATAATCCTTTCACAAATCCCGGGAGTCTTGATCAGTTGATATATCCCAAAACTTTAAGTTGTTCCATAAATTCCTGATCTTCCGGGGAGCCGACTTTCATGACCGGCATTTCCTGGCGGGATCTAAAGGTTTTTTTTCGGCCGGCCTCAACAGATATCCCGGTGGATTCAATAAACATCTCTTTCAACCGCCGGGTATGCTCCGGGTTACCGATCATCATATTATTAACTTCCTCAGGATCCGTATCCACATAATACAGTTCATCTTCTTCCGGTGTTTCCCGAATGATCAGTTTCCAGCCATCGGGAGCATGAACGGCTTTTCCTCGTCGTTCACTGATGCGAACCGAAGGGTGATCAAATTGCCTTTTCGACGGCAACCAGGGCAGAAGGCTGCTGCCGGTAACTGATTCAGGAATATCGAGAGAAAACAAATTCAGGAGTGTCGGCAGAAAATCGATATTTTCAACAGATAGGGGGTTCAGGGTACCGGCTGCACCGGGCACGAAAAGGACCGCGGGAACCCGGAGTTGGACATCATAAAGTTTGTGATGACCCACGTATTGGCGCTCACCCAGGCTCTCCCCATGATCTGACACAATAAGAATCAAAGTTTCATCAAGAAGATTTTTTTTCATCAAAGCAATAATTATCTCATGAAGAATGCCATCGACATACCGGATACCGGCATCGTATCGTCCGTTAATGAACCGGTAATCTGATTTTTCCAGGTTGATTTTATTATAGTACCGTGGAATTTCGGTATCAATATCAAACCAGACGTTTTCATCAGGCATAAATATGTCCCGATATGGTTCCGGTGGAGTATATGGGAAGTGAATATCATAGGTGTGGAGGAATAGAAAAAACCGGGATTCCATGTTTTCATCCAGCCATGTCATGGCTTTATCCCTGATTCGGGCAAAGCCACCGCCATCGTCGTCATATACAGAAAACCCGGCATCATTTCCCAGACGTCGATTCATCAGTCCGCCATCCACAAATGCCGCTGATTGGAACCCGTTGCGAGTCAATATCCCGGCCATGGTTTCCTCAGGCAACGGGTATTTTCCGTTTTGAGCATAGAGGTATTGGCCGGTAAAAATCGCTCGGTGAGATCGTATCGTGGAAGGGCACTGGGACATGACATCCGTCATGACACCGGCATCCCGGGTGAAAGAATCAAGAAACGGTGATATGGGCCGGGAACATCCGTATACACCCAACCGGTCTTTCCGCAGGGTATCCAGTGAAATCACCAGGAGGTTATGATTCTGAATTTCTGGAATGAGTTGATCAAGAGGAACATTTCCTCTGTCATTGCATCCAATTAAAAGAATTGTAATTATGATTATCAGCCATTTCATAGAGAAAGGCATAGCATATTCATTGGGTTGACACCACATATCCGGCATTTCTTTTCGCAAAATTTTTCTTTTTTCTGAATCCCGGGTATACTTTTTTTGAGGTGACATGAACAGGCGAATTTTTTTAACTCAATCCTTTTTGACGTTGTTTGCAGCGGGGTGCACTGGTTTACCCCGAAAGCATCTGCCGTCATATCACGGGATACATACTGAAATTTGGTTTCTGGATATTGGATATGGTGATGCGATTCTGATCCGCCGGGGAAATCATGCCGCTCTCATTGATGGCGGTTATCCGGTAGTGACACCCATTATTTTAAAATTCCTTCAGGACTCAGGCATAGAATTCCTGGATACAACTGTCATCACTCACACGCATCCCGATCACATCGGCGGTGTTTACGGGGTTCTGGTATCGGGGATACCTGTGGGAAAAATACTGGGGATTTATGATCCTGCCGATACTGCCAACCCGAAGGGATTTCGAGAATATCTGGACAGTCAAACCCCTGATTACCGAGTTGTCCGCCGGGGTGATGGATATGATCTGGTTCCGGGAATACCGGTTGAAGCACTCCATCCCAAAACGCTTGTCACGGATATGAATGATTCATCTATGGTACTGAAAACCGGCGATTCCGGGTCCGGTGTGCTGTTCTGTGGAGATATCGGATTGGAACCTCAAAACGAACTTGTTCACATCTACGGACCCAAACTGGCTTCACCCGTAATTAAGATGCCTCATCATGGCGGAGATATTTCAGAGGAATTTCTGGACATGGTAAATCCGGAAGTCGCAGTGATATCGGTGGGAATCAACCCATACGGCAATCCCAGACCAGAAACCCTGAAAGCATTATCCCATCGGAAAATCAAAATCTTCAGAACCGATACACACGGAACTTTACATTTCAAAGAAACACCGGGATCAGGACTGAAATGTGTTCCACGTGGAACAATTTGAGGTTTTTTCAACCAAAAACACGTCTTTTTAAAAGCAATCAATCAACCCAATACAACCACACAACCAAAAACCGCTCAAATTAGCCTGTAATCGATTTTATACCTCGATAACTAAATTTTGTGTTTTAAAAATTACCATAACGACTTATAAATAATAAATTAGGCCAACGGGTTATATGTTGTTTGTGGCCAGAAGTTTCCTGGGAAAAATATCCCGTCCTGGACGGAACCACTACTACTGTATCAACTCAAAGATACCGGCAATCACTTTTCTATCCTCCAACAAAGATAGATTCCTGAAATTTAACAAAATTCATGGTACCTCCAAAAAAGACATTATTTGGTTTTGACAGGGAAATACGACAGTGCTAGGCTCCGGTCCCGGTTGGATATTCTTGCAGTACAAGATGACTTTTATAATTAGGTTTTTAAAGTTTAATAAGGAGATGGATTTTGAAGTATAATATAGGTGATTACGAAAATGTGCGGAAATCATTTGATTGGTCCGTAGCCAAAAAAGAATTGGGTATTGAAGGAAAATCCACCTGGAATATCGGTGTGCTCTGCTCAGACCGTATTTGCAGTATGGGGTTTGGGGAAAGAACAGCCCTGCTATGGGAAGGCCACGGCGGCAAAACGGCTGAATTTACATACAACGACCTGAAACGCCATTCCAACGGTTTCGCTGATCTGATCAAAAATAAACTGGGACTCAAACCCGGCGAGCGCGTTTATATCTTTATGGATAAAATGCCGGAGCTCTACTTTTCGTTCGTGGGTATCCTTAAAGCCGGCTGTATCGCCGCACCACTTTTCTCTGCATTCCGGGAAGAATCACTTCTCACACGACTGGCTGACGGAGAAGCGTCAGCAATTATTACAACCCCTAAGTTTGTCAAACGAATCCGTAAACTCCTGGATCGAATCCCTCACCTGAAACACATCGTGGTCACACACGACACGGAACGCTATAAACAAAAAGAAAAAGAAGTTCTTCACATGATCGAGGATCACAATGTGGAAGAGTTTGACTCTTTTGAAGCCACCCCGGAAACCCCGTCGGTGCTTCACTATACATCGGGAACCACCGGAAAGCCCAAAGGCGCGCTTCATGTACACAACTCCGTTATCTCACAGTATCTCACATCCCGCTGGATCCTGGATCTGAACCCAGGTGATGTCTATTGGTGTACGGCTGATCCCGGATGGGTCACCGGAACCTCCTACGGCATAATCGGTCCCTGGACCAATGGTGTCACACAGGTAGTGTTTGAATCGGGGTTCAGTCCCCGTTCATGGTATGAAATCCTGGCGAAATACGACGTGTCCGTCTGGTATTCCGCTCCCACGGCCATTCGGATGCTCATGCGTGATGGCATTGAACTGGTACGGGAATTTGAATTTCCCAAACTCCGCCATCTCTGCTCTGTCGGTGAACCCCTCAATGCTGAAGCCGTGATCTGGTCCGAGAAAGCGTTTGGAAAACCGTTCCATGACACGTGGTGGCAGACGGAAACCGGGAGTATGATGGTGATCAATTACCCGGGCATCAAAGTTAAACCGGGTTCCATGGGGAAACCGTTCCCGGGAATAGAAGCCACGATTCTCAATCCGGATACTTACGAACCGGCAGAGTCGGGTCATACCGGTCTCCTGGCCATGAAACCGGGTTGGCCTGCCATGTTCCGGACCTACTGGCAGAACAAGGAAACATACGATAATAAATTCCGGAACGGATGGTATCTCACCGGCGACCGGGCACGCATCGATAATGAAGGCTATTTCTGGTTTATCGGACGTGATGATGATGTCATCAACACCGGTGGTCACCTGGTGAGTCCATTTGAGATTGAGTCCGCACTGTTGGAACATCCTTCTGTTGCTGAATCTGCCGTCATCGGAAAACCTGATGAAATCAATATGGAAGTGGTAAAAGCATTTGTGGCGTTGAAACCGGGTCATGAACCTGACGATGACATCAGCCTGAATATTATGAATTTTATCCGGAAAAAATTATCACCCCTGGCCATGCCCCAGGAAATTGAATTTGTGGAATCCCTGCCCAAAACCCGAAGCGGTAAAATTATGCGGCGGGTGTTGAGGTGTCAGGAAACCGGGGAGCCCATCGGGGATCTCTCCACCCTTGAAAATGATTGATCCAATCCTATCCTTCAGGAGGTAATAAAATGGATACAGCCAAAAGAGAAGCATTAAAAGAAGAAATCCTGGAATATGTTATAGACGAATTCCTGGAAGATGATGACGATGATTTTGAAGTTGATTCGGACACCCCGTTGATTTCGGGTGGTATCGTAGATTCCTTTTCCATGGTCTCTCTGAAACGATTCCTGGAAAAGAAAATGAAAATTGAAATTCCTGATGCCAAAGCCACGCCGGAAGCGTTTGATACGGTAAACAAAATTCTGGCTCTCCTCAACGAATTTGACGCATAGGAGGTTTTTTCATGGCTTACGGAAGCGTAAAAGAACATTATCAGGCGGAGTTGAAGGGCATAGAAGATGCTGGTCTTTTCAAGCAGGAGCGATTCATTTGCTCCCCCCAGGCCGCGGACATCGAGGTGGAATATCCGCCTAATGCGCCTGCCTGCAAAGTAATTAACTTTTGTGCCAACAATTATCTGGGTCTCTCAAGTCACCCTGAAGTGATCAAAGCCGCACACGAAGGTCTGGACAGTCGTGGTTATGGTATGAGTTCCGTCCGGTTTATCTGCGGCACTCAGGACATACATAAAATCCTTGAGGAAAAACTGTCTGAATTTCTGGGTATGGAAGATACCATACTCTTTCCATCGTGCCTGGATGCCAACGGTGGTTTGTTTGAAGCGGTTCTTGGTCAGGAAGATGCCATTATTGCGGACAAACTCGTACATGCGTCCATCATTGACGGGATGAGACTCTGTAAAGCGCAGCAGTATGTCTATAAACACCTCAACATGAAACATCTTGAGAAGAAATTGATTGAGGCTTCAGAAGACTGCCGTCACAAAATGATCATCACCGATGGTGTTTTTTCCATGGATGGGGATCTGGCGCCTCTGGACGAGATCTGCAAATTGGCGGATAAATATGATGCCATGGTAGCAGTGGATGACAGTCATGCCAGCGGGTTTATCGGTAAAACCGGCCGGGGTGTTCATGAATTAAAAAACTGTATGGACCGGGTAGATATAATTACCACCACTCTGGGCAAGGCTCTGGGTGGCGCGTCCGGTGGATGTGTCAGCGCGCGGAAAGAAATTGTTGAGCTGTGCCGTCAGAAAGGCCGGCCCTACCTGTTTTCCAATACAATGCCTCCTGTGATTGTATCTGCGGCCATTAAAGTTATCGACCTGATCTCCGCATCTACGGAGCGCCGGGATAAACTGGAAAGCAGCACGATTTATTTCCGTGATAAAATGAAAGCGGCAGGATTTGATATCAAAGGAGAAACTCCCATTGTTCCGGTGATGCTTTATAATGCTCAACTGGCACAGGATATCTCCAGAGATCTCTATTATGAGGGTATTTATGCCGTCGGTTTCTTTTTTCCGGTGGTACCCAAGGGTGGGGCACGGATTCGGATTCAGATTTCCGCCAACCATGAACAGGAACATTTGGACAAAGCCATTAACGCCTTCATTAAAATTGGCGAAAAATATGGTATTTTAGGGTTGGGTAAAAAAGAAATCATCGAGAAATTCGGTAACTGATTTATATTCAATTTCCAGGCTCCATTCTGTAACAACAGGATGGAGCCCTGCTTTTTTAAAAAGTAACTATATATAGTTTAGCACGGATATATCTCAATTCTATGCTTGACTCCAGACCTGTATTTGATACTATTTGCTGTCTTTTCCGGCGGTCTGTCCGGAAGAGAAAAATCATGATTATCGGTCAGGAGATCATTTCCCGTGAAACGTAAAGTCCTCGGAAAAGGGTTGAGTGCATTGCTTCCGGAACAGGAGTCCATCCCTGAAGACAGGGTGCAGTCCATTCCCCTGAAGCTAATAAAACCGGCCCGGAACCAACCCAGAAAGTTTTTTAATTCAGTTACACTCAAGGAACTGGCAGCGTCTATCAGAGAAAAGGGTGTGATTCTGCCTGTTGTTGTCCGATCAACAACATCTGGATTTGAGTTAATCGCCGGTGAACGCAGATGGCGTGCAGCCAAACTGGCTGGTCTGACACAGATTCCTGCTGTTATCAAGGAAGTGACCGACATGGCCGCTTTAGAAATTGCCATGATCGAAAATCTTCAACGAGAAGATCTCGACCCCATTGAATCCGCAGTGGGTTACCGCATGCTTATGGATGAATATGGCATGACCCAGGAACAGATTTCTCAAAAAATCGGGAAAGAACGTGCCACAGTAGCCAATACTCTGCGACTTCTAAAACTTCCTCAGGAAATTCAGACACTGATCCGATCCCATTCTCTGTCCGTCGGCCACGCAAAAGCTCTCCTGGGAATCCCGTCCCGGGAGACCATGATTCAGATGGCATCTCTGGCATTTAATCATGAATGGTCCGTCCGGACACTGGAAGACCGGGTTAAAAAATTGATGGCAGGTAAAACTCAAGCCAGGATTCCGCAGGATATCAATCCTGTTCTGGAGTCGTCATTTGAATCCATACGCCGCCGGTTTTCCACAAAGGTGACCTTTAAACCCAAAAAATCCGGTGGCGGAAGCATTGTTCTGGAATATTACTCCGAGGAAGACCTTTCCCGCATCCTGGAACTCTTACATGGAGAATCTTAAGTGGTTAGCATAGATTTATCGCTATTTGTTGAGATTGTTATTTTTCTTTCCCTGTTATTTACACTGGACCGGATCTTCTATCGTCCGGTTCTTGCAAAAATCAGTGAACGCAAACAGCGTCTGGTAGAAGAAAAAACAACACTTGACGGTATCCAATCCAATGAACTCATATTGAAAAATAATATTCAATCCAAACTCACAGGTGCTCACCAGACCGCCGAACAGTTTCATACAGATACGCTCCGTAAAGTAGAGAACATCACCGCGGACCAAATCAGTAAACTGTCTTCGGAATACAATGAGAAAACTCTGGCTTACACACAGAAAACCGAAAAAAACATCGAATGCAGTCGGCAGGAAATTACACCCCAGATTGAACCACTTGCCCGGCAGTTCATTAAAAAACTGCTGCCCTTGGTAATCTGTATATTTCTGATGGGTTTTCCTGTTTTTGGTGCGCTGGCAGAAAGTCCCGGTCATGGTGCGGACAGTCACGATTCCGAACACGCTGAGGAGCATGCCGGAATCAGTGAAACCTGGCGAGCCATCAATTTTATCGTGATGGTTTCCATTCTGCTCCTGCTCACCCGGAAACCAATCTCCCGAGCACTTCTGAATCGATCAGAGGGTATCCGGAACACGCTGCAGGAATCCACTCTGGCTATTGAATCGGCCTCAGGAGATTTGAGTCAGTTGGAGACGCGGCTTTCCGAGGTTGAAACTGAGGCATCGGAAATTGTTCACAAAAGTGCGGCTCAAACGGAAGAACTTCAGAAACAGTTGGAGAACGATGGTCTGGCCAAACTGGAAAAAATAAAAATGATCGGAAACAAACAACTGGAAATGATCTCACAGAAAGCATTTGAATCACTCAATACTGATACCGTGTCAAAAGCACTGGAAAAAGCTGTTGATATTCTTTCGGAGGGAATTGATCTGGAAACCGACCGTAACCTGGTGTCCGACTGTATCGATAAACTGGATGTACAGATCCGGAAAAACAAGGAGAGTTGATGGTGCGCAATCCACTGGCTGAACGATATGCAAAAGCGTTGATATCTGCTGCGGAGACATCATCTGAGACGGAGCAAGTGAAGAACGATATCCTGATGCTTGCTCACATATTTCACGAATCCGATGAATTGCCGAACCTGTTGGAACGGGCGGCGAAGCATCCGGAGATCACTGAATCGCTCTGTGGATTTCTGGAATCAAAATCTGTGCTGGCTCCCATGACGGTAAAGTTGCTGAATATTTTATCTACTCGAAAACGAATGGGATTACTGCCGGAGATTACCGGGGCATATCTGGGTGAGATGAGACGGAAACAGGGCATTGTTCAGGCTCAAGTCACTTCGGTGCGATCTCTGGAATCCGATGAATGCCGCAAAATCCAGGAGCGACTGGATGCTCTGGCGGGTAACACCGTGGATATTCAGTGGCTCCAGGACACCTCACTTCTGGGAGGGTTGTTCATACAGATCGGTGACACTGTCCTGGACGGCACACTTAAAACAAGAATCAACCAGCTCAAACAACATCTAATTCAATAAGGGAATACGTTATGAATAAAATCTCTGCTGCAGAAATCACTGATTTCATCAAAAAGCAACTGGAAGGCTTTGATGCCAAGCTCGATCTGTCAGAGACGGGCGTTGTGGTGGAAGCCGGGGACGGCATCGCCCGTGTATATGGCCTTGAAAATTGTATGTATAATGAGCTTCTCGAATTTCCAGGTGAGGTTTTTGGTGTTGCATTTAACCTGGAAGATGACAACGTCGGTGTTGTCATTTTGGGAAATTACCTGAAAATCGCCGAGGGTCAACAGGTAAAACGGACCGGGCGGATCCTGTCTGTGCCCGTGGGAGATGCCATGGTGGGCCGCGTTGTCAATGCCCTGGGAGAACCTGTGGATGGAAAAGGTCCCATTAAATCTGATGGATACTTACCTATAGAGCGGTTGGCACCGGGTGTTATCGATCGAAAACCGGTTCATGAACCCCTTCAGACCGGCATTAAAGCCATCGATGCCATGATTCCTGTTGGCCGGGGACAGCGTGAGTTGATCATTGGCGACAGGCAGACCGGAAAAACAGCCTTGGCCATTGATACGATCATTAACCAGAAGGACGGAGATGTTATTTGCATTTATGTGGCCATTGGACAGAAGCAGTCCACCGTTGCCCGTCTGGTGAAATCCCTGGAAGAAGCCGGAGCAATGGATTACACCATTATTGTTCAAGCATCTGCTTCTGAACCGGCTCCATTGCTGTATATCTCACCTTACTCCGGCTGTTCCATCGGTGAATATTTCCTGCATAAAGGTAAACATGCGCTGCTTATCTATGATGATCTTTCCAAACACGCCGTTGCATACCGACAGTTGTCACTGCTCCTGAGACGTCCCCCGGGCCGCGAAGCATATCCCGGCGATGTCTTCTATCTCCATTCGCGACTCCTGGAACGCGCCGTAAAAATGGCCGATAATTTTATCATCGTCAAAAAAGGTGATCCTGACACTGTGCGGGAAGGTTTTGACGGCAATATTTATCAGGATCGGGATGATGATGAAATTGAGGGGATGAAAAATGCTCTGGAAGCAGCAGGAAACGCGTACGAAATTCGAAAGATCCCTGAAAGTGGCGGATCCCTCACCGCCCTGCCCATCATTGAAACCCAGGCCGGTGACGTTTCTGCATATATCCCTACCAACGTCATTTCCATCACTGATGGCCAGATATTTCTGGAAGCCGACCTTTTCTATGCCGGTATCAAACCCGCCATCAATCCGGGTATTTCAGTATCCCGTGTCGGTGGTGCAGCACAGATCAAAATCTATAAACAAATCGCCGGCCTTCTCCGTCTTGATCTGGCTCAGTTCCGGGAACTCTCCGCGTTTGCTCAATTCGGAAGCGATCTGGATGCCACAACACAGCGACAGTTAATCCGAGGACAGAAACTCACTGAAATCCTTAAACAGGACCAGTACAAACCCCTCTCTGTTGAGGATCAGGTTGTGATCATTTTCTCGGCAACCCGGGGTTACATGGATCAGGTAGACCTCTCCAATATAAAAGAATTCGAAGAAAAACTGCTTCTGTTTATTAAGCGATCCGCCCCGGAAATCATGGAGGCCATCCGAACCCAGGGTAACTTAACCGATGAAGAATTCGAGAAGATGGAATCGGTGATAAAAACATTCCGGGATGAGTATGTGAAAACCAACGTCGGACAAGAGGAATAATTTATATGGCGCAATTGAGGGACATACGCAGGCGCATCCAGAGCGTTAAGAATACGCAGCAGGTCACCAGTGCCATGAAGATGGTGGCAGCGTCCAAGCTCAGGAAAGCCCAGAAGGCGGTGATTCAAGCCCGGCCGTATGCCAACCGGCTGGAAGAAATTATCTCCGCCCTGCTTCAATCACAAGAACTTCCGGAACATCCGCTTTTCACCGGGCACACCGGAGACAAACTTCATCTACTGGTAATTGCTGGTGAAAAAGGGCTCTGTGGAAGTTTCAACACCAACGTCTTCCGGGATGTTGAAACCCTGTCAAAAAAATATCCCGATCTTGTATTAACTCTGGTAGGCAAGAAGGCGGTGGATCATTTCAAGAACCGGAATTACACGATTCAGGATCAGATCATTGGCGCGGATAAAATGGAGACGGAAGTTCTGGCAGGAAAACTGGCGCAGACATTATCCGATGCATATATCAGCGGTGAATGCCATAAAGTCGCTATTACCTATACGGAGTTTCAGACCGCTCTGACACAAAATGTTGTGACGGAATGGCTGCTTCCCCTGACATTTGAAACTCAGGATGACCAACCGGTCAACCTTGATTACATTTTTTACCCCGACCCTCAAAAAATTCTGAATCTTCTGCTGCCTCGGTACATACTGTCTCAGATCAACCGTTCACTCCTGGAATCTCATACCAGCGAACAGGGATCACGAATGACAGCCATGGACATGGCCACCCGAAACTCGGAAGATATGATCGGGGAGTTAACCCTGCTGTACAACCGGGCGCGCCAGGCAGCGATTACTACAGAACTGATTGAGATCGTATCTGGTTCTGAAGCGCTCTAAAGGTAAAGAAAATGAACTTGCACGTGGAGGTTTTTAGTGAATAAAGGTAAAGTCGTTCAGGTTATTGGACCCGTTGTTGATGTTTATTTTCCGGAAGGTGATTTGCCGCCAATTTATACAGCGTTGACCATCAGCAACAAAGAAACCCGTGGAACCAATGATCCGGAAATTTTTATTGTTCTGGAGGTGGAACAGCATCTGGGTGAAAGACGGGTGCGCTGTGTTTCTATGAAACCCACTGATGGTCTCCAGCGGGGAATGGGTGTTGAAAATACCGGGGAACCCATCATGGTCCCAGTGGGAAAGGAAACCCTGGGACGAGTGATGAATGTTATTGGCGAACCTGTTGATTTTGCAGGACCCATAAAGGCAGATGTCCGGTACCCCATCCATCGACCACCGCCATCCTTTGAGGATCAGGAAACATCTGTTGAGATGCTGGAAACAGGAATCAAAGTCGTTGATCTTCTGGAACCCTATTCCAAGGGAGGAAAAACCGGTTTGTTCGGCGGCGCCGGTGTGGGTAAAACTGTTCTGATCATGGAATTGATTCATAATATTGCCACGGAACACCATGGATACTCCGTATTTGCCGGTGTTGGAGAACGTACCCGGGAAGGAAACGATCTCTGGCTGGAAATGAGACGATCCAAAGTGAAAGGCAAATCTGTTCTGGATTCCACATCATTGATTTACGGACAGATGACGGAATCACCCGGTGCCCGGCTCAGGGTGGGCCTGACCGGTTTGACTGTTGCGGAATATTTCCGTGATGATGGTCAGGATGTGTTATTGTTCATCGACAATATTTTCCGGTTTACTCAGGCGGGTAGTGAAGTATCCACGCTGCTGGGTCGAATGCCCTCTGCTGTTGGCTACCAACCGACTCTGGCCACGGAAATGGGTGAGTTACAGGAACGGATCACTTCCACCAAAAAAGGATCCATCACATCTGTTCAGGCCATTTACGTGCCGGCGGATGATTTGACGGATCCCGCTCCTGCCACGGCATTTGCTCACCTGGATGCCACTACAGTGCTCTCAAGAAAAATCGTCGAAATGGGTATTTATCCTGCTGTGGACCCACTGGATTCAACAAGCCGGATTCTGGATCCACGAATTGTGGGAGATAATCATTATTCAGTCGCCCGGAAAGTCCAGGAAATCCTTCAGAAATACAAAGATCTTCAGGATATCATCGCCATCCTGGGAATGGATGAATTGTCTGATGAAGATAAGCTGGTCGTATCCAGAGCACGTAAAATTCAACGGTTCCTCTCCCAACCATTCCACGTCGCAGAAGTATTTGTGGGTGTTCCAGGTAAATATGTCAAACTGGAGGATACCATTCGGGGATTCAGTGAAATCATTGATGGCCGGCATGACAACCTTCCGGAACAGGCGTTCCACATGGTCGGCACCATTGAAGATGCGCTGGATAAAGCAAAACGATTAAGCCAGGAATAGTATAATGAGTAATGAAATCTCTCTCGCCGTGGTCACACCGGGACGCATCATGTTTGAAGGTGTTGTCTCCAGCATACAGATCCCGGCAGCAGACGGTTACATGGGATTTCTGCCACAGCACGCTCCCTTGATTTCACCTCTCGGGACAGGTATCATTCAATGTACTACCCGGAATGGTGAGACTCTTTATTTTTGCGTTTCCGGAGGGTATTTTGAGGTTCACGAAAACCGAATGGTGATCCTGGCTGATGTGGCGGAAGAGGGAAATGATGTTGATCTGTCCCGGGCGGAAGAGGCACGTGATCGTGCCCGGTCCCGATTGAAGGATTCAAAATCTTGGGATATTGAACGCGCCAGAGCTTCATTGACCCGGTCCCTGAATCGGATAAGAGCCTGTGAGTTAAGTTCAGGAAAAGCAGCCTGGGAAAATTGAGATGGAACTTAAAGGCAGCCTTGAGACAATGTCTCTTCCAAATATTATTCAATGGCTTGCCGAATCTGACAGAACAGGCTCACTGATTGTAAAAAATCAGTCTGAAGAAAAAACAATATTCTTTAAAGACGGTCGGATTATCTCCGCCTCCTCCAATCTGAATAAAGACAGATTTGGGGTTCTGGTGGTAAAAAGAGGATATGTCACTCAGGATCGGTTTCTTGAGTTGATGGAAGAGGCCCGGGGTGCCGGAAAACTCATCGGAAAACTCTGTGTGGAAAAAGAAATTTTTTCCGAGGAGGATGCCCGGGACATGCTCCAGGAACAGACAGTCAAAATCATCGAAAGTCTTTTTCACCGGACTGAAGGAGAATTCCTTTTTCAAGACAGCTCATTGCCGGAGCACGACCTGGTGGAAATTTCCATCGTTATGCATCAGTTATTCTTTGATACCGCTTCAAAACGTAAGGACTGGAGACACATCTATGATGTGCTCGGTGCATTGGATACAATCCTGAAGTCCAGCAATGTACCCCCGGGATCTCTATCCAGTCTGACAGACTTTGAAAAACGGCTTGTGCCATACTGTGACGGGAGCCGCACTGTTCTTGAAATTTGCGCTCGAATGGAAAATAGTGATTTTGATATTTGTATCGCATTGGTTAAACTTCTTGAAACCAATTGGGTATCCAAGGTTGATATAGAGGAAAAAATCAACAAGGAACTTCAGGATAAGCTGTGGCATGTATCCATTCTTCTGGAACAGAAACGGTTCCATCAAGCCTTAAACCTTCTGGAATCCTTGAATAAAGAATACCCTGATCGATCTGATATTCAATCCATGATCGAAAAGAATCATGCCCTGATGGGTGATGACATTAAATCCGTCTTGCATTCCGATAACTTGATCCCATTCGTTACACCAGGTTTTTCCACACAAAAACTGCAGTCCCTGGATATCAATCCTCAGGAATGGTTTGTATATTCCAGAATTAATGGAAAACTCAATTTAAAAAACCTCTATCAAATTACGGGTCTCGGAAAGAAAATGACCCAAAAGATCATTTATATCCTTGTGAGCAGTGGTGCTGTTCAGGTTGAATTAAATCATAAGAAAGACCGACCAGGAACCAAACCTCCACCTGGAGCCCAACACATAAAAGAACCAGGACACCAAGCCGAACCGGTAAAACCTGCACCGGATCCGGTCCAACCAGCCGTAAATTATATTCCCGGGATGAAAAAGAAAAATGGTTCCAGGGATGCCGCCGGTGAAAAGCGGCGAAGTGCAACTGCAAACCTTTTTAAAACCGGTGAGTTCAGGGTTCCTGAACACTTTCTAAAAAATGAAAATGAGCCCACGCCGGAAGAACAGCAGCAGATCCTGGATATAAATAAACTGAATGATATGTACTCCCAGTATCTCAAACAGGATCATTACCAGATTCTGGGTGTGCACCGATCATCCACAGCTGGAGAAATACGGGAAGCTTTCGTCAAGTTATCCAAAATCTATCACCCGGATATGCATTTCAACGAACTTGAGCCTATGATCCAGGATCGGTTGGAAGAACTGTTTTCACATGTCAACCATGCATACCGGGTGCTTTCCAACTCGGGATCACGGAAACGTTATGATGAGCAGATGTGGGCGGATTCGCGTTTCAGTAATTCCAATACACTTGAGACATCACGGTTTCACTCCATTGGGGATATCAAATTAAAAAAACCCAAGGTCAGTAAACATGCGTCCACGCCCAAAACACCTCCGGAACCCGTGATCAAGAAAAAACCGGAGAAAAAACCGGAGAAAAAACCGGAAAAAAAGCAAGAGGAGGTACTGGAGGAAAAACCCACATTGGTGGAAATCCCGGAATTGGATTTTGAAACTACAGGTGAAATCCCGAAATGGAAACTATTTCTTCAGGAAGGTAAAGATCTTATCAAGGAAAAAGATTATAAGGGCGCTATTGTATCTCTGGAAAAAGCCCTTAAATTCAATGCCAAGGAAAAAGATATCTATTACTTTCTTTCAGTGGCTCAGATGCGGGCGGGAGAAGATTATTATCCCGGTGCGGAAAAAAATATAAAGAAAGCACTGATTCTAAATCCTGAAAATTCACTTTTTTTCTGCCAGATGGCACGCGTTCTGTTTTGCAAAAATTTGTTGCCTGAAGCCGAACGATATGCCAAAACTGCATTGGCATGGGATTCCGAATGCAAACCAGCCAATAAGATCCTCGGAAAAATCAAAAATGTCAAGAACCAGACATTTTTTCAGAAATTACTTAAAAAATCGGCAAAACCAAAGAAAAAAAAGAAAAAGAAGTAAAAAACCGGTTTTGAATCAATCTAAAATAATTTATTAAAATGGAAGAATGTAAAGAGCTTGGGATGATTGAAACACGATTCCAATATTCCTTGCTTCCAATATTCCAATCGGGAAATTACCGGACCGTTTCCGAGGAGGATGAAGTGGGTGCTCCGGAAGGTGCTGACCGTTGTTTCTGAATTTCCACCAACACGTGAATACGTTTATCACAACGGGGAATCCACGATTCATTGGGGGTATAAAAACTCCGTGTGGCATAAATAGATGATCGAAGACTCCGATAGGCGATCAACGCATAATCCGGATCTTCATTTTCTTTCTCGAATCGCTGACCTATCTCCCACATCCTTTCCAGTGCACGGATAACATGCGGATTCCACGGGGTGTATGCATGAGCGGCAATTTCAAAACGGGTAACGGCATCCAGAAGTTTTTCTTGCTGAAAGAGTTGCTCTCCCTCACTGTAATACCGGGCACTTCGCCGGTATGTGTTTATCCAGACCATGGAAATTGCGATGATTATTGTCAAAGTTATTATGCCGACAGTACCCAGGTATCTCTGCTTTTTACCGGCTTGTTTCGTATTTTTTATTTGATCCATAATAACCCTTTTATAAATTAATCGATTTCAAATCAATTGCTTTATCAATCTCAGTGATGAAATCTGTTACGCATTTTTTCCACGCCTCGGGATGTGTTTCGGCAAGTTCTCCATATCCGGCTCCGTCAATTACGCAGAGTGTTGATCTGCGTGATAATTCTGATTGCACCGAAGTGATGATTTCAGGTGAAACTCGTGGATTATCAGAACCATGAATAAACAGAATGGGACATGCGATTCTGTCCATTTTATGAGTTAGATTAAAATGATCCCGAAGAAGAAATGTCCGGATTGGATCCGTGTAGAGACGGCCCAGAGCCGGTACGGCATTTTCAACGATAATGCCGTCACAACCCTTGTTCACAGCAAGCTCCAGCATCTCCGATACAAAAATTCCCTGACCATACAGAATCAATTTTTCCTTGTTTTTAAGCTGTAGTTTGAGTTTTTCATAGCCGCGTTTCATATCTGTGGCGTAATCTTCAAACGTAGGTTCCTCACCACCCGATTTCCCAAATCCCCGATAATCAAAGGTTAAGACTGATATCCCCAATTCATGCCAGAGACGATACAGAGGGATCCGTGAATACAAATTTCCTGTGGCGTCGTGACAGACAAGCACGGCGTATTCTGCACCCTCAGCCTGAAGATACCAGGCATCAAGACTGAAATTCTTGTAATTCAGTTGAATGGTCTTCATCGGCAGATCGTTAGGATGTTCCGGTGTGAAATTTTCCGCAATAACCTCCGGATGGAAAAAAGAATTCACAGCCCTGTCAATGAGTAACAGGCTGATTCCGGCCATTGATCCGGTCAAAAGAATAAATATCCAGACTACTGTTTTAAAATGCTTGGTCATTTGCTCTCCTCAAGTTAACCGGGATGATAATATCCATCATTGGGAAATATCGCAATACCAGGATCATGCTCTCCCGGATAGATTCACTTGACAGTAAAGGTTTCTGCTAGTTTACTATAATTGAAGCGCTTTGATTGATACTTTTTCCCAGGAGTTGTTTTATGTTTAGATCAATTTCATTCATTTTACTGGCATTGTTGCTTATGGTGTGGTGTTTCGGGTGTGGGGACACCCCGGAAGTTCAGGTCTCTGTTTCCAGTTCTGTTTCAGATGAATCCAGTCTGACCATTGTTAGGATCAACGCAGATCTTCTCAGAGAAAAGCCATCTGATCCCATGGATAAACCAATTGCGCTTATGATGATCAACCAAGGTGATCAGATCACGGTCCTGGAGAGCAGCATGGAATGGCTTCGGGTTCAGCATATCCTCACAGGAAAAATCGGATGGCTTCACAAAAGCTTCATTCAGCGTGAGAACCGCAGTAAATGGTGGTCCGGTGACACTGACAGATCCCGGCAAATGGCTGAATTAATTTTTAAAGATAAGATCTTTCTTGAAAAGGGTTGGCCCATTATTCATATCAATATCGAAGAACGGTGGAACAAACTTGTCTTTACTTTGAAAAATGATGTGGATTTTCCCAAAGATCAAGCGGTCCAGTGCAGTGAATTTGCTATTGATAAGCTGGTAAAGTTTTTTCCGGACTGGCGTGATCACCAGGTCTTTCTTGAGGGCACATGGGAAGAAAAACCCTACACTCTCGTGATGTCTGATGATAAGAAATTTACTTATTTTTAGACCTTCTCAATAATAATAAATACTTCATATTCCCGTGAGAGGAGATTCGCACATGAATATCTCTGATATCCGGAACAGACTCCATCAGTATCTCATTGAATCAGAAGATATGTACTGGCAAAACTGGGTGGGGCTTCAGGATGAAATCGATATCGTCGGTCTGTACAGTAAATACCAGGATATCTTTTCCCGGAAATCCATCGAGACTGTCCAATCCCTGCTGCGAACAGAAACAGACCCGGATCTGGTTCACCGGTACCGATCATTACTGGGACAACTCACCCTGAGCCGCATGGAATCCATTACGGCAGATCTTCAGCAAGCGGTGTTGAAAAAGGAATCGGAAACCACGGTAACCTGGGAATCGGAAACCATTGCGTTGAGATCATTTGGTGTCAGAATTTTCAATGAATCGGATCCTGAACGACGAAAACAAATGAGTGCACTCCGTGAAAATACCGTGCACAGTGAACTCAATCCCATCCGCAAAGATATCATTGGAAATCTACTCACCGCCATTTCTGATCTTGGATATGATAATTACATTTCTTTGTGCAATGAAACTCAAAACCGTGATCTGGCATCATTTGCAAAACAAATGCGCCAATTTCTGAAAAAATCTCAATCTGTTTTTGAGAAATACCTGGACATATATTTCCAAAATGAAACCGGGGCTCCTCGTACCGAAACCACCCATTTTTCGGATCTCACCGCCGTCCTTCGTTCATCAAAATATGACCCGTATTTCCCTGGTGACCGCCTGGTACCGGTACTAAATCAGTCCATGGCAGCCATGGGATTCAATCTGGACAAGATTCATTTTGACCTGGAAGATCGACCTAAAAAGAAGCAGAGACCCTGTGTCAGTGCAGTGAACCCGCCCGAGGATGTCCGGTTAACAGTCTATCCCATGGGTGGATTTGAGGATTATGCTGGTTTACTTCATGAAACAGGTCATGCCATTCATTTCATCCATGAGATTCCTGATCTGGATTTCGAGTTCAAGTACTGGGGTGACCGTGGATTTACCGAGGGAACAGCTTACCTGTTTCAACACATGACCATGAACGAAACATGGCTGAAAGACGTGATTGGTCTGGAAGATCCCGGGGAGTTTATTCGGTTCAATGCTTTCCTTAATATCTATCGTTTCCGCCGGCTTATCGGGCAGTTTTTGTATCAGATAGAATTGTTTACATCGGATTCCCAGGAACATTTGCAGGACCGGTACCGGATAAACATGGAAGACACGCACGGTGTCAAATTCGATACCAGCGGCTACCTACATTTCGATCTTGAATTTTATTCTGCAGGATATCTTCGGGCCCGTCTTTTTGAGGTCCAGCTTCGTGAATATCTGGTTCAGACATTTGGTCCGGCATGGTGGAACACACAGAAAACAGGGACTTATCTGCAATCACTCTATCGGTATGGCAGAAAGCTCCGCGCGGATGATGTGGTGAGACATCTTGGGTTCGATTCTCTGGATACTGATCTCTATCTTGAGCGTCAGTTGGCGATACTCAACAGAAAATAACGCGTTCAGCTTACGCTTTATTCCTGAAATAATCGATGGTCTTCTGAAGACCCTCTTCAAGATCAATCTGGGGACTCCAATTCAATTTTTCCAGGGCTCTGCTGATATCCGGCTGCCGGACTTTCGGATCATCCACGGGCAGATCCTTAAAAATAATATTCTCCGGCGTACCCATGAGTTTCGAAATCGTTTTTGCAAAATCCAGAATCGTCATCTCTTTGGGATTACCGATATTGACAGGGTTGTGACAATCAGACATCAGCAACCGGTAGATACCCTCAACAAGATCATCCACAAAACAGAAACTTCGGGTTTGGAGACCGTCACCGAAAATCGTGAGTGGCTCACTATTCAGCGCTTGAGCGATGAAGGAAGGGACCACCCGACCATCATCAATCCGCATCCGTGGCCCGTAAGTATTGAAAATTCGTACAATTTTTGTATTGACACCGTGGAACCGATGGTACGCCATGGTTATGGCTTCTGCAAATCGCTTTGCTTCATCATACACCCCCCGGGGGCCCACGGGATTCACGTTACCCCAATATGATTCGTTTTGAGGGTGAATCAAGGGATCGCCATATACTTCCGAAGTGGACGCAATCAAAAACCGGGCACCTTTGGCTTTCGCCAGTCCCAGCGCTTTATGCGTACCCAGAGATCCCACTTTCAATGTCTGAATGGGAAGTTCCAGATAATCCACAGGGCTTGCCGGCGATGCGAAATGGAGAATTGCGTCCAGGTCGCCGGCAATGTAGATATAATTGGTGACGTCATGCTTGATAAACGTAAACCGTTCATTTCGAATATGAGCGATATTCGCAACGTCTCCGGTGATAAGATTGTCCATTGCTATAACATCATGCCCCTCTTTCAGCAATCTGTCACAAAGGTGTGATCCAAGAAAACCTGCTCCACCTGTTACCAAAACCCGCATCGTCAATTCCTCCTTTTACAGAATGTCATCTCCTGTTTTCCAGATAGAAATTACCAGAGCTTGTTTTCAGGGTCAAACCTCACGATTACTTTAATATTCAAGTTGAAGAGATTAGAATGAATTTCTGTTGGAATAGGGAGGATTTTTCATGAGACGCAAAGCTGACCTGATCATCACCGGAGCAAACCAGATTGTAACAGTTGCAGGAAATGGAAAACCCCGGCACGGTACGGGGATGACTGACCTGGGAATCATTCCTCACGGCGCTGTAGCGGTCAGTCATGGGAAAATCGTCTGGACAGGACCGGAAATTGAATTGCAGGATGCGGTAATTCCTGCGAATACTGCCCAAACAGTGGATGCAGCCGGCTGCACCGTTCTTCCGGGATTTGTGGATCCACATACGCATCTGATTTTTGCAGGTACCCGGGAAGATGAGTTTGCAGATAAAATCGCCGGGGTGCCCTACATGGAAATTGCTGCAAAAGGCGGTGGTATCAAGCGAACCGTCAGAACCACCCGGGAAGCCTCTCTGGAAACATTGATCAATATCGGGAAAAATCGACTGGATCACGCTTTGAAGTTGGGAATCACCTGCGTGGAAATAAAAAGCGGATATGGTCTTGATACCGATACCGAACTCAAAATGCTTCGTGCGGCCAATGCGTTGCGGCAATCCACTGATATGGAGATTGTAACGACTTTTCTGGGTGCTCACGAAGTGCCTCCCGGCGCTGATAAAGGGTTGTATCTTGATACGGTATGCCATGAAATGATTCCTCTGGTTGCCCGGGAAAACCTGGCATCATACTGTGATGTTTTTTGTGAGAGAGGTGTTTACACGGTAGATGAAGCAAGACGTGTCTTGACCACGGGTCTGGAATACGGTCTGAAACCAAAAATTCATGCGGATCAGATGACAAATTTCGGTGGCGCGGGTCTGGCAGGCGAACTTGGGGCTGTATCTGCCGACCATATCGATTATACAGACACAGATGGAATTGATGCCATGATCCGGGGAGGTGTTATCGGCGTAATTCTTCCTGGCGCGGTTTTCTTTTTAGGTCTGACTCGGTATCCACCAGTACGGGAGATGATTCAGCGTGGTTTGCCCCTTGCACTGGCGACGGATTTCAATCCGGGTTCATGTTTCTCACAAAATCTTCATCTCATGACTACCCTGGCCTGCACACAGTGTCGAATGACGATCCCCGAAACCATCTGTGCCATTACGCTTAATGCGGCCCATGCCGTGGGAAAAGGTGATGTCTGCGGCAGCATTGAAGTGGGTAAACGGGGGGATCTGGTGATTCTGGACACACCGGAATATGAAATGATTCCCTATCATTTCGGACACAACCATGTCCGGCAGGTCATCTGCAACGGAAAGATCATTGACTGATCCCCGGCACATCGCACCGACTCCCCATGTGAGAAAGGTGGTGGGAAGAACCATTTGTGATTATCGGTTGATCCGGGAAAACGATCATATTCTGGTAGCGGTTTCCGGTGGAAAGGATTCATGGTCACTCCTTCATTTACTCCTGCATTTTCAGAAGGTCAGTCCGGTGACGTTTCAGATTACCGCCATCACTATTGACCCCGGATTTCCGGATTTCAACACCCAGGCCATCCATCAGACCTATCAGAGATTTTCATCATTGAACTGGCAGGTTATCCGAACCAACATTGCCGACACCATTGAGAGATCCAATGAGACCGGGAAGAATCCCTGTGCATTCTGCGCCCGACTCCGCCGGGGAGCACTCTATCGAATTGCCCGTGAAACGGGATGCAACACCGTTGCTTTGGGTCATCATGCCGACGATGCCGTGGAAACCGTATTCATTTCCAGTCTGTTTGAAGGTACCATGGTCTCCATGCCGCCACGATTGAGTGTTGCTTCCGGAAAACTCACTCTCATTCGACCGTTAATCCGGATCTGGGAAACTGATCTTGCTGAGTATTGTTCCCGCCTGGATATCTCCCCGGTGAACTGTGGCGGCCACAACGATTCAGGCGCACAGATCAGAAAAAAGATCAAATCATGGCTCCAGGAATTTTTTGATATCTACCCGCAAAGCCGGAAAAACCTGCTGGCTTCTCTCCAGAATATCAAACCGGATCACTTTCTTGATAAAAAATGGTTGTAATATTAATTCTATTCATGTTATCTTCCGCAGTTGCCTTTCAAATAAGAAAGGGAGGTTAATATGGCATCGAATACTCAAAAGTTGAAAAGAACCAGGGCAAAAAAATTAAGAAAGAGCGGAAAAGAGCGGAAACGCCAGATCCGGATTAACGGATCAACCCCGGCATTTGCGATTCATAAAGACGCATCTGAATCCTCTGAAACCGAATAGGTTCGGGTTCTGCCCCGGCTAAAATCAGGAGATCTTCATCAGCGAGGCCGGACATTCCGGCAGGCAGTGGATCCTTGTGTTTTATGTCCCCGGGAGTGCCATGCCGGTCGATTACATAATGAAACCGGCTGGTGTCGTCTGGAATCTTCAGCTCTGTTATCAATCTGTGTACCCCATAAAGGTGAAGAACCACCATTAATCGGAAAGACAGGATCCGGCACGATCTTTCTTTCGGGATGCAATGCTGCCTGTTGTTTTTGTCAAAACTATCAGATCAGTCGTGAATACGCCGGAAAACCGGTAAGTGCCGAAATGCTCGCCGAATCATTCCTGGAGCTCCAGACCGCCGGCTGCACCAATATCAATTGGGTATCTCCCACGCCCCACCTGCCATTTCTTGTGGATGCTCTGGCCCTGGCTGTGGATGCCGGTCTCAAACTGCCGTTAGTCTATAATACCAACGGTTATATGAAGCCTGAGATCATCGCTCTTCTTGATGGTGTTGTGGACATCTATCTCACAGATATGAAATACGGCGAAGATATCTGGGCGGAGACTTATTCCCAGTGTCCGGACTACTGTGATATTAACGTCGCTGCTGTCAGGGAAATGATACACCAGGTGGGACCGTTTCCCATGACTGAACCGGTAACATCTCCTGACAGGGGTGTCATTGTCCGTCACCTGGTGCTTCCGGAAGGCCGGTCCGGTTATATCCGGGTATTCCGACGGTTGGCTGAAATGGATCCAAATGTCCCGGTGAGTCTTATGGCGCAATACAAACCCTGTTTTCAAGCAGAACTGTATCCGGAAATTAACCGGCCTGTAACCCGACAGGAATATCAGGATGCCCTGGAAGCATTTCAGGATTCCGGATTGAGATATGCGTTTACCCAATCACCGGATAACCAGGATGGGAATGATCCGTTTTTTCCGGATTTTACTCAAAAACCCGATGCGGTTTTTAGTTAATTTTTTTCATTCATAATTTTCAGATTTTCTGACAGGTACCGGGAAGACATCTCCTTAGGTATCGACACTCCCATCAGTTTCAGTATCAGCGGTGCTAAATCGGACAGGATTCCCTGGGAGGTATCGAACTTGAAACGCCCCTGGTCGTCCAGAAGATGACATTTAACCGGATTAACGGTGTGGGATGTCTTGGGTTTTCCATGTTCATCGAACATTTCTTCCGAATTCCCATGATCCGCTGTCACTAACACAATATAATCTTCTTTCAGTGCCATCTTACAAATCACTGCGACATTCTGATCCACATATTCGGCGCCTTTCAATGCCGCATCAAAATCACCGGTATGTCCCACCATGTCACAATTGGCGTAATTGACCAGAATGAAATTATAGCCTTCTTTCAGGCGATCCAGGAGTTCGGCCGTGACATCGGCTGCATTCATCTCAGGATGCAGCGCAAAAGATGATGGATCAAATTCACTGGTGATATTAACCTGATCTTCACCTGGAAATGGTCTGGTTGCTTTTCCGTTGAAAAAGGATGTGACATGTCTGAATTTTTGAGTTTCAGCGATTCTCAATTGTGACAATCCCTGATCTGAAAGAACCTCACCCAGAATATGTTCCATACCGCCTTTTTCACTCATGGGTGCTATCAGATAATTCTGAAATTCATCATAATACCGGGTCAGACCATAGTAATGGATCTGCAAATCCTGATAAATGGCACAGGTCGGATCACAAAACGCCCGGGATATCTGTATCGCCCGATCCTGTCGGTAATTGAAATTGATTATCACATCCCCGGGTTTGATACCATCATAAGCTCTGGAGATAATTGGTTTCAGATATTCATCAAACATGGGTACATCGCCAGGAGTTTTATCCTGCTCATAGGCTGTCTTCACCGCTGTTACAATATTATCGGTTCTTAATCCTTCACCGTAAACCATGGCATTGACGGCAACATTGATCAGATCCCAGTTTTCAGACCGATCCATTCCATAGTATCGTCCACAGACCGTACCGATCTGAACATTATTGTAATGATGAATTTCATCGGTAAGCCGATTGAAAAAACCTTCAAAACTGCGTGGCGGTGTATCACGACCGTCGGCAACAGGATGGATCCAGACAGGAAGGTCCGGAAATTTTTCAGATGCATACCGGATCAATTCAAACAGATGCTCCTGGTGAGCGTGGACGCCTTCATCCTGCAAAAGACCGAACAGATGGAGGCGTGTCCCTGATCCGGACAGTCGGTCATGAATCCGGCTGAATGCCTGTGATTCAAATAGGGATCGATCTTTTAAGGCTGCAAATATGCGGGTCACTTCCTGTTCCACTATTCGACCTGCACCCATATTGAGGTGTCCCACTTCAGAAGAACCTTGAAATCCTTCCGGCAAACCCACTTCTTCCCCGTGGCATTTCAACAAGATCTGTGGCGTGTTCTGTTTTAAGTAATCATTAAACGGTGTATTCCCATGATGGATCGCATTGCCATCTGTTTTCCTGCTGTATCCCCAGCCATCTCTCACAATCAACATCACTTTTTCCATATTATCATCCTTTCCTCAATAGCCCTATCGTCATTCCCGTGAAAATTGTCCTCACGAAAGTGGGAAACGGGAATCTAGACAATCATCGCAATATTTCCGCACCAGACCACCGTTTTCACGTGGGTGACGCCACTTGATCATAAAGCCACTTTCCATAAATCATCGGATTTCGAATACTTTCATCCCGTACTGATTGAAACTTTAATCGAAGATCAGCAGAAAGACCAAATCCCGATGCCATCCTTTGAAACGCGATTCGACCTGGTTTGGAGTTCATTTCAATTACCCGGGGACACAAGTTATTATCCACAAGAATATCAATTCCGAGTTCGCCGATTTTGCCAAATCTCATCTCCATTTTATCGAATGAGTTCAGAGCCAGTTGCTGAATATCCTGCCGGATTTTTCTGATTTGAAAACCGCTGCAAAATTTCTCGAATACCTGTTCCATGCTCATCACCAATCCTCCCTGATCCAGATTAGGCACTGCTGATCGGGACTGGCTAAGCCGGGCAACACTCCCGGTAATTTTCGGTTTTAACTCACCATCTGTTCGTTGCACCAGTATGCGGATATCAAAATACCTGTCCTGAATAAAAGGGATTTTAACTGTTTTCTGAACCATGCAATGGGAAATTTCCAGGTTGGACCCTCTTAAGATTTCACATATTGCACCGTAAGCCGCATCTGGCGATTTTAGAATCAGACACATCTTTCCAAATGGAATATGGTAGCCATTTCCATTTCGTTTGACGCGAATAATACCTCGCCCCATGCGACCGAATCGAGGTTTAATAATAATGTCCGGAATTTCTTTCAGGATTCTGATCATATTTCCCCGGGATAATCCAGCCGCCTGAACAGTTACCGGAGATGGAATTTTCATTGATTTCATCAGTTCCGAGAACGCGTGTTTATCGGTCACTTTCCGGGCCATTTTCAAAGGATTCAAAAACATAAATTTTTCTGCCAGATTATCCTTTTGTCTTTCAACACCTGGATCAAATCCAGTCATGGCTGAATAGTACCGATCATAGATTATTTTCGGACGTGAAAAACGACTTTCTATCCAGCCGGATCCATCATGGAAAACACCTATATATTCGGATTTATTTTTAGATAAAATTTTCGGAGAAAAAACACCACAAAAAATTTGATGTGCCAGTGCGGTCTGGAAAAATAATTTGATTAATGACGTCTGTTTACCCAATGGTTTCATTTTTTTTTTATCAAACGGAGCCAGAATAGCCAGATGACATGGTAAGGTGTTATAAAGATTGGACATTGATCACCACTCGTGAATTTTCAAGGCCGAAATCAGTTGAATGTTAATGAAATTTCTCAAAATTACCGCTGTTTAATATTCTTTAAAATCAATATGTTAAGTTATTTATAAACATCAGTTCACAAATCTGTTTACAATCAATGAGTGCCAAGTTGTTTATTTTTGGTGTCAAGTACTATTTTTAAACTGCCTCACCGTTTGAAAATCCTATTAAATTGCCGTTAATTATGCAAGGTTTCAACATGAGATTCAGATTATCGTTAACAAGCTGTCTATTTGGTGATGACAAGTTTTTTATTGTTTACTCCAGCTGGTTATGAATAATTTCCGACGAACTCCTGCACATGATATGCAGATTTAGAATGTGTTTTATCAGAACGAATTAGGTCAATAATCAACATACTGACAGCCTCTATTACGACTACTTAAAAATCCCATTTTTATTATTATAATTACAGGTCGTTTTCCGGAAGATATCTTAACTGAAAATATTTGAAAAACCGGGGCTGTTTTCTTTACTTATCAGTATTTTTTTGATATCAAAAACATAGGAAAAATAAGGGGGTTACCATGATTTTTGAAATCCAGAAAAAAGAGTTTTTAAACCACATCCAGAAGGTGCAGTCCATCGTTGAAATTCGAAGTACAGTCCCCATTTTAATGAACGTCCGAATCAAAGTTGAAAATGGACATATGGAAATCATTGCCACGGATATGGAAGTAGGGATTCGCGACATCTGTGAAGTGACAGTAGAGTCACCGGGCAGTATTACGGTATCCGCCAAGAAGTTGTATGAAGTGCTTAAAGAGTTGTCTGAAGGAATTGTGCGGTTTGAAGTTCAGGATAATAACTGGATTCTTCTTACGTGTTCATCCACCCGGATGAAACTGGTGGGAACATCCGATGAAGATTATCCAAGACTGCCGGAATATGATGAAGAGAAACTCATAACAATTTCTGCGGAAAAACTCGATACTCTGACAAAGAAGACGTTGTATGCGGTCAGTAATGATGAAAACAGGCATATTCTTAATGGTGTTTTCTTCCAGATTACTCCCACGCATTTACGCATGGTCGCTACAGACGGTCATCGCCTGGCCTTTGCGGAAACACCCAATGTGGAAAAACTTCCCGATATGGAAGTTGTTGTGCCTAAAAAATGTATTCATGAAGTGCTTCGAATGGCCAGTTCCGGAAGTACCGAATACAAATTTGGCTTGATGGAGCATCACATTGTATTTAATCAGGATCAGGAAATCGTAATTGCCCGGCAGGTTGAGGGACAGTTTCCCAACTATTCCATGGTAATACCACCGGAAACAACGTTTCAGATTAAAATCAATCGTCAGCAATTTTATAATGCACTGAGAAGAGTATCCTTATTTTCAGATCTTCAGGCCCGGGGCGTCAAATTGACTCTGGGTGACAATCTGATGCTTATCAATGCCAGCACACCGGAATATGGTGAAGCAAAAGATGAATTTCCCATTGAATATGCCGGGGAGCAGATGATCATCAGTTTCAATGTCAATTATATTCTGGAACTTCTTAGATCTTTTGATGAAGAGGAATTTACTCTGGAAATCAATGAAGTTTCAGGTCCGGTACTTTTTAGACCTATCGTAGATAATGATTACAATTATTTTGCTGTAATCATGCCTATGGTGATTTAACCTTTTCACCTGAATGTTTATACATTCGTTAAGGGTTCACAATTTTAGAAATTTGAACCCTGTAAAAATTCATCTCGATCCCGGTTTCAATGTTTTTATTGGAGCCAATGCTCAAGGAAAAACCAACCTGTTGGAAGCCGTAGTTGCATTATCGGATGGAAGATCGTTTCGAGGGGCGAAACTGATAGATATGATTAAACAGGATTCACGGGAAGCTCTCGTTGAAGGGGTAATTCGCAATGGTGACCGCGAAGAGTTGCTGCGAATTCACTTCAACAAGAATATCAGACAGTATTACCTTAATGGCAAACTGGTTTCGGATTTAAAATATTATCTGGGCCGGATTAACTTTGTGGTTTTTTCTGCGGAATATCTGAAAGTAGCTGATGGTGAACCCCGAAACCGCAGGGATTTATTGGACCGATGTGTGTTTTCTCTGGATCCAAAATACCTGATTTTGCTTAGAGAATACCAGAAGGTGCTGAAATCGCGAAACACTGTTCTGAAGTCTGAGAATCCGGATAAGGAGCTTCTGGAAGTATATTCACAGCAACTCGTGGACTGTGGCGCCCAAATAACTTGTGCCCGCCTGGACTACTTGTCCAAAATTACTTACCGGGTGATTGCCATGTACAGGGAAATATCTGGAAGTAATGAGGAACTTGGTCTGGAATATCAAAGCCAATATATTTCTGAAGAGGATGTATCAGGTATAAAAGCTGAGGATATTCAGATTGTAAAAACACTACTTTCAGAGCAGATGTTTCGTGAGAGGGACCGGGATATTTTTCGAGGTTCCACATCCGTTGGTCCTCACAGAGATGATTTGAAAATCACCATGGACGGTCATGAAATCCGTCAATATGGATCCCGGGGACAGAAACGGACGGCTGTGATTGCATTCAAACTGTCGGAATTGCAGGTTTATATGGAAACCATGGGGCATAAACCGGTTCTGATTCTGGATGATATTATTGCTGAATTGGATGAACACCGGCAGAAATCATTGTTTGAAATGATCCCGGAAGGTATTCAGACATTTGTCAGCCATACAAAAATTCTTGATTATTTCAATCTGGAAGCTGATCGATATTTTTTACTGAATCAAGGAAATCTGACTCGGAAAAACAACTCTGGTTTGTCCGGTCATCACTGAATATAGAGGAGAATAAGCGTGGAAGAAGAACGAATTCAGGAAAATGGAGCTGATGCCGAAAGCTACAACGCAGAGAGTATTCGCGTTCTGGGCGGTATAGAAGCAGTCCGTTTACGACCGGCGATGTACATCGGTTCAACAGGACCTCAAGGCCTGCATCATCTCGTTAGCGAGGTTGTAGATAATTCAGTGGATGAATATATGGCCGGAAGCTGTACAAATATTGAGGTTACTATTCATGCCGATGATTCAATCACGGTCATTGATGATGGTCGCGGTATTCCAACGGATATGCATCCTACAGAAGGTAAACCGGCGGCTGAGATTGTCATGACGACACTGCATGCCGGTGGAAAGTTCGATAAATCATCCTATGCCATTTCCGGCGGTCTTCATGGTGTGGGTGTCAGCTGTGTAAATGCTCTGTCTGTCTGGCTTCGACTGGAAATCTACCGTGAAGGACAAATTTTCCGACAGGAATACTGCCGGGGTGAACCTCAAACTGAACTTAAAATTATCGGGGAAACGAAAAAGCGCGGTACTAAAATTCATTTCATGCCGGACCCTGAAATTTTCGAAGAGACTATCTATAAATACGAAGTTATTGCTAAACGTCTCAGAGAACTGGCGTTTCTTAATGGCGGTCTGTCAATAGATGTGGAAGATCGTCGTACAGATAAAAAGGAAGTCTTCTGTTATGAAGGTGGGATCAACGAATTTGTGACCTATCTGAATCGGTCAAAAGAATCGATTCACAGTAAGATCGTCTATATCAATAAAGAGATGAACAGTGTCATCGTTGAGATTGCATTTCAGTATAATACAAGCTTCAATGAAGTCATTTATACGTATGTTAACAATATCCATACCCTTGAGGGTGGAACTCACCTTTCAGGATTCAAATCGGCTCTGACACGGACCGTTAACGCCTACGCATCGGATAGAGATTTGATGAAAAATCTCAGCAGTTCACCATCCGGGGAAGATATACGTGAAGGTCTTGTCTGTGTCATAAACGCAAAAGTTCCGGATCCGCAGTTTGAGGGTCAGACAAAAACAAAACTGGGTAATTCCGATGTCAAAGGAATTGTGGAACAGGTTGTCAATGAGAAACTGGCAGAGTTTCTTGATGAGAACCCGGCTGTCGCCAAGTTGATTGTTGAAAAAGGTCTCAATGCCTGCCGAGCGCGTGAAGCAGCCCGGAAAGCACGTGATCTGGCACGGCGAAAAGGCGCTTTGGATTTTGGTTCCCTGCCGGGGAAACTGGCGGACTGTTCAGAAAAAGACCCGGCCATGAGTGAGCTGTTTATTGTTGAGGGAGATTCTGCGGGTGGGTCTGCCAAACAGGGACGGGATCGCCGAACCCAGGCCATTCTCCCTATCCGGGGAAAATTGCTGAATGTGGAGAAAGCCCGGTTTGATAAGATGCTCCGATCCGAAACAATTAAAACGATCATAACCGCTCTGGGAACCGGAATCGGGCACGAGGATTTTGATATCAACAAGATTCGATACCACAAAATAATCATCATGACTGATGCCGATGTGGATGGCGCGCATATCAGTACATTACTCCTGACGTTTTTCTTCCGACAGATGCCACAGGTGATTGAACGGGGATACCTCTACCTCGCACAGCCACCCCTCTATCGGATTGCCCGGGGTAAAAAAGTGACCTACATTAAAAATGACAAGATTTTTGAAGATTTTATCCTGGAATCCGCCAGCAATAAATTAAGCCTGAAAACATCCCGTACCCAACGACCGTATTCCGGAGTTCCTTTTCAGAACATTCTGAAAAAAATTATCCGATTCCGGCAGATAATTGTAAATATACTTAAACGGGGATACACGGAAAAAATTGTGGATTTTATTCTGATCAACGGTTTTCGGTACCGATATTTTTTCGAACAGCTGGAACGGTTTGATGAAATGATTTCAGCATTTCAGGCATCGGGATTTGAAGTTGAAAAGCATTTTAATGAACGGGATGATTTATATGAGATTCTCATTCCCGCCACCATCGATCGCAGTGAGATAATTATCAATTATGAGTTTGTGGTGTGCCGTGATATGCGGGAGTTGTTCAATATGGAAAGTGAACTCCGCCCGGTCCGGAAACCTCCTATGACCCTGATTGATGCCAAAGAAAATGAAACGGAGTTTGATAATCTGGAAGATCTTATGAACTATGTTTTAAGTAATGTTAAATCCGGATGGAACATTCAACGGTATAAGGGTCTGGGTGAAATGAATGCCGACCAGTTATGGGAAACAACAATGGATTCCGAGATGCGGACATTGCTTCAGATCAGGATTGAAGATGCCATGGCAGCGGATGAAGTTTTTTCGATATTAATGGGCGAGAATGTTCCGCCGCGAAAAGACTTTATTCAGGAATATGCTCTGGAAGCAAAAATAGATGTGTAGGATTCTTGTAAATTAAATAGACAGATACGGGAAGGAATAGATTATGCAAAATCAGGATCAAAAGATTTTGGTTAATATCGAAGATCAGATGAAATCGTCCTTTATTGATTATGCCATGAGTGTCATTGTGGGACGGGCATTACCGGATGTCAGAGACGGTTTAAAACCGGTTCACCGGCGGATTTTATACGGTATGAGTGAAATGGGTTTACATTTCAATCGTCCCTACCGGAAATCCGCGAAACTTGTGGGTGAGGTTATGGGTAATTACCATCCTCATGGCGATCAGGCCATCTATGATTCTCTGGTAAGAATGGCTCAGGATTTTTCCATGCGGTATCTTCTGGCTGACGGCCAGGGAAACTTCGGCTCTGTTGATGGTGATCCGCCGGCAGCCATGCGGTACACAGAAGTTCGAATGGCACGGATTTCCCAGGAACTTATCCGGGATCTGGATAAAGATACTGTCGATTTTGTTCCCAATTATGATGATTCCGTCCACGAACCCGAAGTGCTTCCGGCGGCTATTCCCAACCTGATTGTCAATGGTTCCAGCGGTATCGCCGTGGGTATGGCCACCAATATTCCACCCCATAATCTGGGGGAAATTATTGATGCGATTATCCTTATCATCGATAAAGGAGCCGTGGAACTGGAAGAATTGATGACCATTGTGACCGGTCCGGATTTCCCCACCGGCGCTTTTATCTATGGCCGGAGCGGTATCCTCAGCGCCTATTCTACCGGTCGCGGTTCCGTCGTTATGCGTGCCAAAGTCAATGTGGAAACAACGCAGCGAACAGGCCGGGAAACCATTATTGTTACTGAGTTACCCTACCAGGTGAATAAAGCCAATCTTATCGAAAAAATTGCTCACCTGGTAAGAGATAAGAAAATAACAGGTATATCTGATCTTCGAGATGAATCTGATCGGGATGGGATGCGAATTGTCATCGAACTGAAACGGGATCAGATTGCCCGGGCCATTCTTTTCCAACTTTACAAACATACCGCACTCCAATCGAATTTCGGCGTCAATATGGTGGCTCTGGTGGATGGAAAACCACAACAGCTCACTTTATTGAAGATACTGGAAAAATTTATTGCTCACCGTAAGGATGTTGTTGCACGCCGAACCCGATATCTGCTTCGGAAAGCGGAAGGCCGGGCACACATTCTGGAAGGATTGATCATTGCACTGGATAACCTGGATGCCGTCATCGCATTGATTCGGGCATCCAAAACCGCAACGGAAGCAAAAGCGGGTTTAAAATCGCGGTTTGACCTTTCAGATACACAATCTCAGGCAATTCTGGATATGCGACTTCAAAGATTAACGGGATTGGAACGGGATAAAATCCGGGCGGAATATCTGGAACTCCTTAAAGAAATCAGCCGTCTTAAAGCGATTCTCGGATCGAAAGATCTTCTGATGAACCTGATTAAAGAAGAACTTCTGGAAGTCAGATCAAAATATGCCGATGAACGACGAACACAAATCCTGGAGGATACCGGCGAAATCGATTTTGAAGATATGATCGTGGAAGAAGATATGGTTGTCTTTATTACCCACGATAACTATGCGAAACGAAACGCACTCTCCCTTTACCGTGCACAGAAACGAAGAGGTCAGGGCGCCATGGGGATTATTCCAAAAGATGATGACTTTCTGGAACACCTGTTTGTGGCCAGCACCCATGATACCATTCTGATATTCACGGATGCGGGACTGGTACACAAACTCAAGGTATATCAACTGCCTCAGGCCGGTCGATCCGCCAAAGGAAGTTCCCTGAAAAACCTGCTTTCCCTGGGAGCAGAAGAAAATGTAGCCGCCATACTACCCATACAGAGTTTTGAATCTGATAAATACATCATGATGGTAACAGCCAAAGGTATCGTTAAAAAAAGCCCCCTGAAAGACTATGCCAATATCCGTACCGGCGGGATTAAATCCATCGTTATGGATGAAGGCAATCGTCTCATCGCTGTCAGACTCACTACCGGAAACCAAGATATTTTTCTGGCCACTAAAATGGGACTCAGTATCCGCTTCAATGAAACTGATGCCCGATCCATGGGCCGCGTCACCCGGGGGGTTCGCGGTATCCGCCTTAATGATTCTGTTAAAGATGAAGTCGTTGGTATGGAAGTTCTCAGAGAAGGCGCCATGATCCTCACGGTTACTGAAAACGGATATGGAAAGCGGACAAATATTGAAGAATACCGCAATCAAAAAAGGGGCGGGAAAGGATTGATCAATATCAAGGTCACACCGCGAAACGGTCCGGTTATCGGGATACTTCAGTCCATGGGTGACGACGAATTCATGATGATCACCACCGCCGGCAAAATCATCCGGATCAAGATTGATCTTGACAGCCTGCGCTCTATTGGACGATCCACTCAAGGGGTCCAACTGCAGGATATGGGCTCGGAAGGAATCAAAGTGCAGACCGTTGCTCTGGTTGTGGAACGGGAACAATCCGACGACAATAATAATGGTCTGAGCGATTCTGACACCCCGGTGGACACCCCGGAAGACACCGAGGAAAACACCGAGGACGTCACAGAGTAATTACATATATTGAATACCAGTTACGGTTTTGGTAAAATCCTCCCAATACGGGAGGATTTTTTTTGACGGTACTTGGGCAGGGATACAGTGTCAGGCACGTGATTGGTTCAGGAGGTAGTGGTGTGGTCTATGCCTGTACCGATCCTGCCGGGGACATTGTTGCGGTGAAGGAGATGGCCCATCGTTCAGAATCGGTATCTCTGGAACTTCAGGCCCTGTCCCGGCTTGACCACGGAAATATTATCCGGCTTCAGGATTTTTTCATGGCGGATGATAAGGTTTATCTGGTCATGGAGTTTGTCGACGGGTTTGATTTGAACCGGTATTTTGATCATGCAGGAAGTGCGGGAAGTGCAGCGCGGAATCAGCAGATAATGGCTGTAATTCCACAAGTTTTGAGTGCTTTGGATTATCTTCATGGCCGTGGCGTTGTACACGGTGATCTCAAACCACAGAATATCCTGGTCCGTAAAGATGGGAAAGTGAAGGTTGCGGATTTTGGTCTGGCGCGAATCAATCTGCCGGCTGCGCAGGATCAGACGAAAGAGTATTTTTCGGGGACCGTTCAGTATGCCTCACCGGAGCAATGCAAAGGTGCCCGACCGGATATTCGGTCGGATTTGTATTCTCTGGGTGTTGTTCTTTACGAAGCATTTTCGGGTCAACTGCCTTTTCAGAGCGGGAATTTTCTGGAAATTCTGCTAAAACATATCCAGGAGCGTCCCCGTTCATTGGCATTGGTCGCTGACGGGATCACCACGGAACAGGAACAGGCGGTGATGACCTTGTTGGAAAAAAATCCAGCAGACCGTCTTCTCTCTGCCCGGGATGTCTGGAAAGCCATAGCATCCCGGACGGCGCCGCATCATCACCGGGTTTTTCACTCGGCACATGACCCGGTGTTTAATCTCCATAATCCTGCATTTACAGGGCGCAGCACAGAGATGGAGCGACTGGTATCGATTCTGGATTCCGTAAGTTCCACGGATCAAAACCGATTACTTATTACCGGTGAATCCGGTATCGGAAAATCACGACTCCTCCGGGAATTTGATCTTATGAAAAGCTGGGAGGGTGATCTGTTCATTCCGATACGGCGTACCGGGCAGCGTGGATCCCTGGACCTGCTTCTCAAACCGGTATTAACAATTATCACACGGCTGTACGATGCATTGCCGGATGATGAGAAAATTATGCTGCGGGAAGGTGTTGGCAGGGAGATTGCCGCTTTGCAGGGTTGGGAGTGTTTTTCTGATCCTGAAGCGAATAAAACCAGCTTTACCCGGGCAGTCACTCGGCTCCTGGAAAATATTGCCCGAAACAGGAAAATCGTATTATTGATTGACGATATCAGTGAATTGGGAAATCTGGAGATTACATTTCTGAATGAAACCGCCGGAACTCTCAATAATATGCTCCTGATCATGACAACGGATGTTATACCCGGGCAGTCAGGTGAGGCATCGCCACATTGGAAGCAGACACTGGGTGTTACTGCGGAAGAAATAGCCCTGGCACTCATGAATGACTGTGAGACGGAAGCCATGGTGCAATCCATGCTGGGAACAACAAATCTTCCGGAAAAGTGGATTTCCCGGGTGGCAAGATCAGCTGGAGGCAACCCGGAACTCATTCAGGAAGTCGTGCAGAATGCCATGGATTCCGGCGCTATTGAAAAAGAAGCGGGTAACTGGGTGTACAGGCCCGGAGAATGGCGGTATCGAAAAGGGGATGTACGTCGGAAAATGCTGACTCGGTTTCAGGGAATGTCCCGGGATGCCCGGCATATTATTTCTGTTCTTGCGGTTTCAGATACGGTTAACGAATTGGACCTGATTTATACCATTCTGGAATTCTCTTCCAACCAGTTTCTGGATGGTCTGGATGAAATATCCAGGAGTGGATTTACGGAGCGCAGCGAAACAAAGTTACAGTTCCGCCACCGGGCATTTCAGGAATTGGTTTACGCAAAAATACCGGTTCAAAAACGTAAAATCATCCATGATCGGGTGGCTGCCGTCATGGAAAAACGCGGCCAATATGGTCCCGGTGAACGGGCATATCACCTGGCACGGGGAACAAAACCCGGCCGTGCTCTGCCATTTTATCGGGATGAGATGATTCGGCTTCTGGGTCTGGCAAGGTATCAGGAATGTATTGAGGTTGCTGATTCTGCAATTGCAATTGGAAGCAGGCGAAAACAGGATCAGGAAATTTATGCTGATATATGGAATAGATTGGGAGTCGCGCATCGCGCCCAGGGAAATATCGAGAAGGCACAGAACGCTTACGAAACACTTAAGGTCATTTCACAGCGTCTTCAGGACAGACATCTGGAGGCCAACGCTACGTTTGGACTGGGAGGAATATTTTATTCCAGAGGATTGAATGCGGAGGCAAAAGAGGCATTTCTGGAAGCTGTTGAAATGTGTGAGGTTTTGAAAGATCGGAAACAGGAGGCTCGCTGCCGACTGGGATTAGGTGTTTGTCTTTTTGCTTCAGATGACAATAAAGAGGCTCTGGAACAGGCACGGACAGTAAAACAGATTTACGAAACACTGGGTCTTCCCATTGGTATCGCCCGATCACTTCAATTGATGGGTGATGTATCTCTGGAGATGGAACAGTTTGAGGATGCTCGGAAATGCAATGAAGAAGCGCTCTCAATCTTCCGGAAACATAATCAGCCGGCACATCAGGCCGGGTGCATTATCAATATCGCCCGGACATTTCTGGATACTGGACGATTGGAAAAGGCGGAAGAACTCCTGAATGAAGCTCTGGCGATTGCCATTCAGGAAAAACAGGCTGTTCTGGAAAGTTTTGCGCGGATCAACCTGGGACATCTCATGGTGGAAAAAGGAGAATACCGTCGGGCGATTCGCGATATTGAGCAGTTCTGCCGGATCATCGAAAAGATCGGATTGAAGCAGGCTTTAGCCAATAGTTTAAATCTTCTTGCCATCGCCAGGGAAGCCGTGGGTGATTCCAGTGTGGCGGAACGGGATTTCAATCGATCATTATCTTTGTATCGGTCGCTGAGTGATATCCGGGGTGAAGCGGAATGTCTTCGGTCCATGGCTGAAACGAAACTGAAACGAGGCCGCATTTCGGAATCACTGGCGCTGTTGAATTATGCTCGACGCATGGCATTTCGAAAAAAAGATTTCAGACTTATTGCAGATATTTATTACCTCCTTTCACGGATCAATCGATTCAGGGGGAGGATATCCCGGGGGGAAAGACTTCTCAATTTAAGTGAAAAAATTGTAACTAGTCTCGACCGATCTTACCTGAATGCTCAAATTCTTTGTGATAAAGGATTCCTGCTTCTCGACCGTCGAGATTTTCGTAATGCGGCGGTGTGTTTTGAGAAGGCCGGAACCGCACTGAAACCCTGTGGAACGGTTCCTGAGAATCTTCGGATATTGCGGGGACGATATGAAATTGCGGTTCAAAACGAGGACAATTCAACGGTTAAACAGATTTCTGAATCCATGGATACAATCCTGAAGGAACTGGATGACCATGCAGTAATTCCCTGTCTTTTTTTTCGGGTGAATGTGCCGGGATTTCCGTTTCCCGCCGAATCCCAGAGTATCAAACTGGCAAAAATTATTCTGAAATCACCGGTGTATAAACACAGCATCATCTCTTTGTTCGCCCGAACTTCCGTGGCAGCATCCACATCGGATTACCGGAAATCATGGAATTTATACAAGAAATCCCGGGATGACGCTGACCGGTTCGGTATTCCGGGGATAAGTCATCAGATAACGATGATTCTTGAGGGTCGGCATCCGTCGGAACCCACCGAACCCGATCATGAAAAATCTGAAAGGACCTCAATCATGCAGGATCAAGCTATTGCACCCATACAACTCTTTATTCGCGGCAGCCGTGAACTTTTTGCCACAACCGATCTGAACCGGCTTCTTACAGCTGTTCTGGATCAGGTCATCGCGGTTACCAAAGCTGAGAGGGGTTTTCTGATGAGCCGGGATTCCCAGGGCAGTCTGAAATTTAAAATCAGCCGGAATATCAAACAGAAAGATATTACCCGACCGGCATTCGAAACGTCACGGTCCATCATTGATCATGTTGCCAGATCCGGGGTTACCTATATGAGTGGCGATGTCGGGAAAGAGGACATGTTCCGGGAGCAGAAAAGTGTCAGGGAACTGGGGCTTCGATCGGTTCTGTGTGTGCCGCTTCTGATAATACCTTCTGCTGATGGGAGTGACGGGAAGCATGTCCCGGAAACAGAAGGTGTTATCTATGTGGATAACAGCCTGGAACGGGGATTATTCACTCTGACGGAAAAACTGCTGGTGGAAATTGTGGCGGAAATTTCATCAATCGCACTGGAGACATTCAGGGCCCGGGAAGAAATGACAGCAACGAAGGCAGCTCTCAGCCTGGAAAATATCCGACTGAAGGAGGAACTTGCCGGTCGGTACCGTTTCGGTACTCTCATTGGCAGGGGTGCATCCATGGAATCCATTTTTAACATGATCGAACGGGTGGCAGACTCAAATGTCACCATACTAATTACCGGCGCCACTGGAACCGGAAAAGAAGTTGTTGCCCGGGTCATCCATTATAACAGTTCCCGAAAAAACAAACCGTTCATTTCGATCAATTGTGCAGCTCTCCCGGAAAACCTTCTGGAAGCAGAATTATTCGGTATTGAAAAAGGTGTTGCCACCGGGGTTGATGCAAGAATGGGACTGGTTCAGAAAGCGAATGGCGGTACTTTATTTCTGGATGAGATTGGCGATATGAGTCCTGCCACTCAGGCAAAAATTCTACGGATGCTTCAGGAACGGGAAGTGGTGAGTATCGGTGGCAGAAAACCACAGAAAGTTGATATCCGGGTCGTTTCCGCAACAAATAAGGATCTGAAGGAGGAAATGAAAAACGGAACATTCAGAGAGGATCTTTATTATCGTCTGAATGTTATTCATGTCCACCTGCCCCGACTCTGTGAGCGCAAAGAGGATATTCTGCCACTGTCTACGCACTTTCTGGAAAAATATGCCGGTGAAGCGGGTCGGAAGATTGATGGATTCACGCCGGAGGCCATGAGTAAAATGGCGGCATACGATTGGCCCGGAAACGTCCGGGAACTGGAAAATGCCATCCAGCGTGTGGCAATCCTGGAAACCGGCAGATGGGTGACCACCCCGTCGTTACCACCGGATATTGCCGCAGTGGAATCTGCGGAGTCAATAGCAGACGATAATATCATGTTCTCCGTGGAAGGTTTGAACCTGAAACAGCATGTAGAACGGATGGAAACACTGCTCATAGAAAAAGCGCTGCAGCAAGCAGGTGGAATAAAAAAGAATGCGGCAAAACTCCTGGGAATCACACCGAGAATTCTATCTTATTACCTGAAAAAACATGGACTGATCTAAATCGGAACAATAGTCGCTGACGCCCCACAACAGAAAACCACAAACTATCGCAGAATTGACCAACTCAGGGTTTTCTCAGAGGGAGAAACGGGTTTGTTGCGTTTGGAGGTCGGTTTATTGGCAAGATGGAAGATGTGGTTCTTGGTCCGACCTGCCAAATACTTACAAACCCGCATGAGGGAGGAAGCAGATCAAAGCAACTTATAGCCGCTAACGGCCCTCACACCGAAGTTTTCGTATTCGGAAACTTATTGAAGAGCAATTCGTGAACAAGGTCATACCGCTCGACAATATCTACTGCCACGAACCGCTTGCTCTCCCTCAGGTTCATCCTTACCCATAACTTTTCCCGAGATAATAAGCCGTGATTTACAGCGTCCAAATCTCAATGACCCGGCGGGGACGCCGAGTCTATCAAACGTTACCAACTGCGATTGACCGCTGGCATGGACCTATGCTTCTCAAACACGGCAAGGTCCATGCCAGCGGTTCAAAGACAACAATCATTGTTTGTAGCCCGACCGTCCCCGGTCGGGCATAGGAAATCCGTGATCAGATATTATCAAGATTTGTGGGTAACGATAAGCCCTCAGGAGAGATTCCTGAATAGGAAGCAACCATATTGTTTGAGGGAGCACGGTCCGGCCATCCAAATGCTGCCAAAAGCGGATGAGGGCGCAAGCGGATTAAAACCAATCGCAGGTTTACACAATCCGTAATTCAATACCACCATGCTGATCAATGAATATCGAATATAATCCTAGATACAGTATAAACTGTTCAATGATATACTATATACATTTTGTTTTCAGAAAATTTGATTTTGGTACAGACATTGCACAAAATAGAAATAGAAGGTTTTATTGGACTGCAAGGTTTTTTGGGGAATATTTATGAAACGAAATACATTACTGAAATTTTGGCTGATAATCCCGCTGATGCTGGCGGGTGCTCTGACATCAGTTACGGCACAGGATTCACGGGAACCGATACTGTCTGATCATGTGCCGTCTGAGATCATTTATACCGGTTCTACCATGCGGGATCCGCTTTTTCCTGTGAGTGGCGGCAGCGTTGACTGTTTTCTTCGTGTGGATGTACCCGGTCTGATGGAACAGGGAATCCTGCATTACCGGATAAATGGTGCTGGCTGGTTACCGGTATCTCTTGCTATTGAAACCGAGCCGACACCCAACGAATACTGGAGTGGAACTATTTCATTCAATGATATGGATCTTGTGGAGTATTACTTTGCTGTCACCGGTACCGGGTATGATGCCACCTTTGTTTACGGGACGGATGATCTTTCTTTTATGACCACTGATGAGAGCACGGCCATGAGCCAGGCATTTTCCTTTATGGTGGGGATTCCGCCCTCGCCGACACCCGCCAATACCAATACACCGATGCCGGGTACGGCAACGCCGACACCTATGGCTTCGGAAACACCCACACCGTATGCTACAGACTCGCCGACACCCATGGCAACGGATACACCATCCGCCACAGCAACACCTCCACCGCCCACAGTCACTAATACGCCTACCAATACACCAACGGGTCCTGTTACGGACACACCGACACCCACAGTGGAAACACCCACACCGACGATGGGAACACCCACTTCCACACCGGGACCGGATACACCCACGCCGGTACCTTCACCGAATGATTATCAATTGGACCTGGTGATCAATCAGACATGGTTCAATGCCGGTGATCAGTTTCGACTGGATGTGATCTTTTACAACAATACACCACATACACTGGTGGCCAATCTGATTGTGCTTCTGGATGTCCATGGTCAATATTTCTTTTATCCGGAATGGATCTCATCTCTGGATTGGGAGCAGAAGACCAATCGCAGCCAGGCAACAACATATATCATCCTGGATTTTCCCTGGGATGAAGAAGCTTCCAACGGGTACGGCATTCTTTTCTATGCCGCCATGTTTGATGAGACTTTTTCCCTGAATTACGGTGATATTGATTCGGTGGAGTTTGGCTGGGATTAATCAACTCATGAAGGAATGAAATTATTCAATGTACCCCAGTTTTTTCAACTGATCGTTTAATTTTTGATCCTGGGGTTTTGCGATGAGGTGATCCAGCCCGATATAGGATTTGATTTCCAGGGGTTCCCGCAGAGATTCCGATGAATGTCCGGTAGAATGAATGAAATCATTTCTCAATTTCTCCATGTCTTCCCGGTTTTGATTCAACCGGTTTTGAACCTCTTCAGGATCCCCCGTCATATCGTAAAATTCATCGTTTTCCGGATTTGGTCGAAGTATCAACTTCCAGCCTGTTTCTGTCTGAATGGCTTTACCGTTTTGTTCACTGATACGGTTTCGCTGCAAGGGTAATTTCCGGTTATGGAAAATGTTGGTCAGAAGATTCCGGCCCATGGCGCCGTATGGTATTTCGAGACCGAACAGGTGGAGAAGTGTCGGCATCAGATCAATACTTTCCAGGGGGCCGTCAATGAGTTTTCCGGGGGTTCCGGGAAAGGCGATCAGAACAGGGATCTTTAACTGCACGTTATACAATTGCTGGTGTCCCAGGTAGTGGCGTTCGCCCAGACTCTCGCCATGATCAGATAAAATGACGATGATTGTATTTTCCGGAAGGGTCCCACTAATCTGGAGATGATTAAAAAATTGGTTAAGATTGAAATCCGTCCGCCGGATTTCGCCATCATAGAGGTTGGATAAATACGTGTAATCATTTTCAGAAAGATCCATCCGATTCAGAATACTGGGTGCTTTACGCTGTATGGGATCTCCGTCGGGTTTATAATCATCTTGAAATATTTCAGAATATGGTTGAGGGGGATCGTAGGGATGGTGAATGTCGTATGTATGAAGGAACAGGAAAAATTTCTGATCGCTGTTTTGTGAAAGCCAGGTCTGTGCTTTGGGAAGAATTGCATCGAATCCGCCGCCTTCGTCATCATACAACTTGAATCCGGCATTGTTACCCATTTTTGAGTGCATACGGCCGGCATCCACAAAGGCTGCCGTTTTCCAGCCGTTTTCGGACATAATCCCCGCCAGAGTTTCTTTTGCTATGGGTTTGCGTTTTTCAAAATCAAGAAGGTACTGTGATGTGAAAATTGCCCGATGGGAAATAACGGTGTGGGCGCTCTGGGCCATGACATCAGTAAAAACAGTGGAATCAGGAGAAAAATTATCCAGAAACGGTGAAACATTTACCGGGTACCCATATATACCCAGGCGATCCTGCCGGAGTGTATCCAGGGAAATCATGATGAGGTTGCAGTTGTGGAATAAAACTGGTTCCGGAGATAAAGGCCGGTTACAACCAGTAAAAGACACGATCATGCCGGGAATAAAAAGTGATATTAGATAAACATAAAGTAGGTATCTTGTTTTAGTCTGCATGTTTCAGAAGTCCGTATTGATCCATCGAAAAAAAAGCCTCCCCCCGTTAAGGGAGAGGCTTTAAGTCAATTCTTAGTGATTATTTTCTGCGTCGCAGAGCGGAAAGGCTGAGCAGACCGCTGAGAGCGAAAATAATGATACCGATACCCATGGGTCCCGTTGTCGGGATGGGTGCCGGTGTCGGTGTGGCCAATGGTGATCCTGAGAGACACAGGCCAACATTGTCACCGGAAAGGCTCCAGGTAATGCCATCATTTGTGTTGGCATGCTGGAAATCATCCGACCATGAACCAAGTGCCACAAAGAGACAGTCTGTTGATGCCTGACCAACCATGCCGACCCAGCCGTCTGTCAGGTCAACAGGTGTACCCAATGTGACGGTATAGGAATAAATCGGTACGCCGGCAAAGAATTCTTCGCCAGTATCCACCCGTACGGGTGTAACAGTACCGGTCCATGCCACTGTGCCGGGTAATCCGCCGTTATCTTCATAGAACGAGAGCGTGAAATCAGGATTATCCCGAATACATCCACCCGTTGAGCCGTATTCAATACCCCACCAGGTTACTTCATTGATGGAATACGCACCGATAAAGTTGTCGGCTACAGACCATGCGGAAGCGTCATCGGAGTAAAATGCGGATCCTGAATTACCTGCTGTGCTCCAGAAACTGCCCACAGGACAGTCCATCGCGGCAGCAATGGGATTACAAAGCGTTTCCAGGAAGAATGCGCCTTCTGAGGTGTCATAGCCATCAACCCAGATGTAGTATGTTCCGGGACCCATTGTCTGTGTGAGTTCAAGGTCACCCCAGGTTTCCGGTCCGGGTGTTGGCGGAATTGTGCTGCAAGACGGTGATGTCGTTTTGGCTGTATTGTCGATACAATAGAAAGGTTCGGTGGCGCCAGAATCGCAGGTTCCGGCTACAATAGCCCAATCTGCATCATATTCAGCTTCACCCAGGAACGTGACATCATATGCATCATCCAGAACGAATTCATACACAACATCGTTGCCGTTGAAGTTACTCATATAAGGACCGCACTCACTATTGTAGTGGTTTCCGGTACCAATGGTGGTTCCGGACACGCAGGTTCCGCAGGTCAGGCTGATTGGTTCATTACACCAGTCGCCGGGTCCTGAAGGAATCGGTGTAGCAGTGGGTGTGGGGGTCGGACCCGTGTAGGTGGCATTCACAGAGAACATCGGATCGGCATCCCAGGCAAACGGATCGAGATACCAACTGCCGGCGCCATCATAGAGATAGAAGTTATCGGCGGAAACGCCGTCGCTATCAAGACAGAAGCCTTCAGAACCCAAGTTGGAACAGTTATCGCCGGGTGAGTATCCTATGAAAAAGTTTTCACCGGCAACCAATGAAATTGTGCAGTTCGGTGACCAGAACACATCAACCCGTGTGTCCGGTCCAGCAGGATCGTGACCAACCCACATGTTTCCGTCTGAATATTCAGCAGGAAGAACGGGTAGGCCAGTGCCTGGATCTTCACGGCAGAAATGGACTTTAAAAGCTTCAACAGTGTCGTCCGGCCAAGGATAACCAGCGAAATTGTTGTCTTTATTGACCATGCCGTATATGAGATAATTGACATCACAATCGCTGGGTGCTGTCAATTTCACAAATGCGATGTAATCGGAGTTACCGCCCCAGGAGGCAATCGTGCCGATTGTACCGTTATCCCGGGCCATTTCAAATGTCGTGCCGCTGAGATCCGGAATATCGATAAGTTTCGTCATCGTATCATTGGTGGGATCAATATCACCAGTTGCCGTAAGAACGACATCGAGTTGATGACCGTTACATGTGGCGGGTGTGTATGTATCCGGCCAGCTTGTGCCCAGGGCAATTTCATTACAATCTGCTGTCAATCCGGCAAATACTGTTGCGGAAGATGACCATCCGGGAAGTCCGGGATCCGTGACGGTAATGTTGAATCCTGGATCAAGACCACCCAGGTTTTCGACGGTGACAAAAATGTCAAATGTCGCGGCAGTCGTCATAAGTGTATTATCAGCATTGATACCGCCATTCTCAATCCGGACCACATCCACTTCGTAATCTACAAACAGTGGAGGTGTCGGGCTGGGGGTTGGGGTATTGACCAGACCGTCGGATACCAACACATCATCAATGTTCCAGCCGCCATATTCCAGGCCGCCGTCAGCTGTTCCCTGAACCCACTGAATGTAACATGTGGATTGTCCGGCCAGAAGAATCGACAAATCGAAGTGTAAAAACATCCAATAATCATCAACGACGTCAGCAGTGTCAGGGTTTGTCCAGACATTGTTGAAGGTTGTGCCGTCTGTGGATACCCGAATGTATGCAAAATCATACAGACTGGTTTCCACGCCCAACCAGCGGTAGAAATCCAGGTAAACATTTGCGGCGGCTGAACAATCGAACACCGTAGTCGTCAGGGTTTCTTCACCCATGTTCGCTTCGTAGCATCCATCCAGGTTGTAACCGTAAACATTGGCGCCGGTAATACCGCTGACAGGATCGCCGCATGCGCCCTGGGGTATACCGTACGCCCAGGAAGCTGTGGTGGTCCAGCCGGGATCCGTGTCCATGTTCTCGTTGATAAAATCAACAGCCATGGATCCGGATACTGTAACCATCAAGGCTACAAATGTTAATGTTAAAAATTTCCTCATGTTCATTCCTCCCCAGAGGTTGTTAAAGGTAAGGTGTCAAGCTATTGCTTAACTTTCAATTCAAAAACCCTTTCCAAAAATGATTTCACTCCTCCTTTTGGAAAGAAACCAGACCGTTTGCAGAAAAATTAATATTTCCAACAGAAGAAAGTCCAGCCATAGTAAGGATATATATATTAAACCTCACCTTCTAATGTCAAGGGAATCCACCGATAAAATTCCAGGGGTATTTTGAAGCGAATTCCGATGGCGTCAGGCACGTAAAATCTTCTTATTTTTCAAACAAATACAACCAATACTAATATGAAAATATCTCCAGAAATATAAATATTAAATCAGTGATAAAATTTTGTCAGTATGTTTCCAATAATAGAAGCTGCACCTGAAATGTGGGGGGACTCTTATCTTACCTATCCAATATGTTGTGCTCAGGTAAAAAAAGCCTCCCCCGAAGGGGAGGCTGATATCATTCAATCCGTAGGGACGCCTCTTGGGGCATCCTCTACTTAAACCCGAAATTATTTACGTCGTCGCAGGGCGGACAGGCTGAGCAGACCGCTGAGTGCGAGGATGATGATACCGATACCCATGGGTCCGGTTGTGGGAATCGGTGCGGGTGTGGGTGTGGCGAAAGTGCCGTCAAGACAGAGTGATTGATCATAGCCTGTTGGTCCAATGGCTGTTCCGTCCCACTGTAAGCTTTCACCGTCGCCATAACCGAATTTGGCGTTCATCCACAGGAACCATACATTCGGTTTCAGCGGATCGATTTCGCCCTGGATGGATACCCATGCGCCATCGCCTACATTGGCAGGTGTTGTCAGAGTGACTGTGAATTCGCACAGGAGAAAACCAGAGTATGCCGCAGTCAATTCCGTCCGGGTAGCGGTGACGATTTCGGTAAATACTTCCGTACCGGGTGCGCCTGCATTGTCATCATAGAACTTGATTTCAAAAACAGGTGCTTTTTCGTCTTCAGCCCAGGGGTTGGCAACATCCAGTCCCCACCAGGTCAGATCCGTGACTGTTCCGACGCCGAGATTGTACAGGTTTTCGTATACCAGGTACTGCTCGGCCATGGATTTGTCACTTGTGGCTGCACTCCAGTCTTCATCAATACCCATAACCAACTGTTCAAGTTCGGAACCTGCCGGGCAGAAATATGCCGGTGTGGCCGTTGGTGCCGGTGTCGGCGGAACACACTCATCAATATTGATGGTGAACGGACCGGAGGCGAGACTGTAACCTTCGACGAAGACGTAGTAGGTTACACCACCGGTAAATGTGGTGCAGTCAAAACCGGACTGGAGACTATCATAGTCATCGTTATACATACATGTGGAAACGGAATCCGGGCAGTTGTCGGTAATGACAATTTTGGTGTCCCAGGCTGTTCCGATGAGATCGATCTGTAATCCCATTGTTTCCGGGGGCGTGAACATGTAAACGAATTCAGATGACGCCATTAAGGATCCACAGCCGTAATCAGTTTCGTCATAATAGTTGGTATAGGTTGTTGTGTCCTGAGTACTGTCCGTGAATGTATCACCGCCGCCGACGGTCCATGCGGAAATGTCGATCAGAACTGAATTACCGCAATAATCACCGGGACCAACGGGTACCGGTGTGGGTGTGGCGGTCGGCATCACACAGGGAACACCTGTCAGGGAAGCCCAGTAATTGATAGCAGGACTTGTGCACGGGAATCCTTCGAACACGTTGTGTGAAACAAAGAACATGTAAGTTCCCGCCGGCAGACATTGTGTGTCCATGACAGAGTCCGTACAGATTACGGTTATCGCATAAGGATTAACACTGCCTGTAATATCGAGACAATCGCCGGAACCTTCTGATCCCGGATTGTATTCGATCAGACCCGTGAGCGCTTCAAACTGAGAGTTGACAGTCCACGTGAGGATCATATCCTCTGTGGTGGTGACTTGATACCAGTCGGTATCACGGGATGCGCCATCCGCCCATGCGGTGCCGCAGATGGTTTCGCCGAGGTTGATGGCTTCGAACACGGCCGGATCAGAGTTGCAGCCGCCGTTGCTGTCATCGCCGCAGGCTTCCGCTTCCGTCAATGCACCGCCGGGACATGTCCATGCGCAGGCTGTTGGTGTCGCTGTGGGTACCGGTGTCGGCGTGAATAAACTGCCGTCACAGATGCGTATACGGTCAAATTCCGCCTGTGCACCATCAACACCCACGTACTGCATGGCAAACATCACATCGGTTTCCGCGGAAAATGCCGCCAGATCGACGTCTTGCTGATACCAGACCCAATCAGCAAACACTCCCGCCATGGATTCATCCCATAGCGGTAACCAGGCAGTTCCGCCATTTGTGCTGATGTGCAGAACGAGATCGTAGTTATCGTTGGGGTCGATGCTCCATGTGTAACTCATCATCCAGCCAAACTGAAGGACAGGTGACGAGAAAGTGGTGAGATCGATTGAGGGTGAGATCATCCATTCGTCCTGGGGTACCAGGGCGGGATCATACACACAATCGACAACGAATGCGCCACTGAAACCGGTAGATGCTAATTGAGTCCATGTGAATCCCGGATTGGTGATGGTCTGTGTCCATCCCACGGGCGGGAATACGCCTTCAAAATCTTCAACGAACGGGCAGTCCGGTGTGGGAGTCGGCACGGGTGTATTGGTCGGTACCGGTGTATTAGTCGGTACCGGCGTGGGTACTGCTTCACCCAGATACAGGTCGTCAATAGCCATGTCGCTTTCCCATGAGGGTCCTGTGGTTCCAAAAAACCGGATCGAGACAACACCGGAGTAAGCAGAAAGGTCTACGTATGCTCCACGCCATGCGTCACCCTGATCACCGGACATCGTCCATACAGGGGTCCATGACATGCAGTTGTCATCGGACACTTCCAGACTCAATGTTCCCATATCACCACCGTACATGTGATACCAGAAACTGAACTGCGGGCTGGTCAGAGATGTCAGATCAAAGCATACCCCGTCCAGAACAGCATCCAGCATATTGAAACCGGATGCTTCCGTGAACAGATAGTAACCGCTTCCGGTGGTGTGATCCCCGGAAGGTCCGGTAAGTGAACTGACGGTTGGGCCGGTGTTCCAGGTCCAGTCCATACCATCGAATCCGGCTTGACGCCAGAAACCCAATCCCAATTCAAAGTCTTCCGTATAGGGATATGTGTTCACGGTGTTGGAACAACATGGTTCCGGCGTGGGTGTTACTGTCGGGGTGGGCGTTATCGTCGGGGGGGACGTGGGTGTTACTGTCGGGGGGGTGATAGAGTCCGCCAAGAAGACATCGTCGATATTCCAACCGCCGTAGGCAACCGTTGAGTCAGAAGTGCCCTGCACCCAACGAATGGCGCAGGTGCTCTGACCGGCTAACTCAGTGGTCAGATCATACGACATGTATGTCCAACTGGTGGCCTGAAATGAACCGCCGGTATGTGCCCAGATATCGTTCCAGGTACTTCCGTCAGTGGTGTACTGGAGTGCACAGTGATCATAAGATGCGCTTTCGCAACCATTCCACTCGTAATAAGCCAGAAGAACAGTGCCCAGAAGTGTGCAATCGAAGGTCGGCGTCGTCAGATACTCTTCAGCCATACTGTTTTCATAACAGTCTGTCAGAGCGTAGCCGTACACGTTTGCTCCATCTTGACCGGAAGTTGGATCCGGATGTAACGAACACCCGCCCGTGGGGACACCCCACGCCCAACTTCCAGTTGCTGACCAACCCGGGTCCGTGTCCATGTTCTCGTCGATCACGACAATCTGAGCCATGGCGCCGGGAATGGATGCCATTAATATGGCAACAGTAAACAAAAATAAAATTTTCCTCATACTGATTTCTCCCCTGAGATAGTTAAAGGTAACATGAGATGGACATCAAATGTTGAAAATATTCAGAGTGTTCACCAACATAAAGACGCCTCACTCAAACGAATCTCTTACTTTAAATGGCGGCCGCACTTGTTGTCAAGGGAAAGAACAAAAAAAAGAGAATTATTTTATTATTAAGATTGGTTTACAATGGCTTTGAAACCCTTGTAAATTATCGATCCAAATGTAATATTGCCAAGGAATGTTACTAGTTTTAAAAATGATGATGTTTTATCGACGGGGTGGGTCTCGGGAAGGAAAGATTTCTCTCTGGGTTCAAAGAAAATAGAGGGAGGATTCTGAAATGACAGGAAGTGCAGTCATAAAAAAACCCCTTCCGCGAGGGAAGGGGTTTTATCAAATCAATCCAGCAGGGTTTATCCCTTATCGGGTACTCTGCTTATTTTCTTTTCCGCCGTGTTGCACCAATACCCAGGAGACCGGAGATGGCGAGAAGCAGGAGACCAAGTCCTGCGGGTCCGGTTGTGGGAATCGGTGCCGGTGTCGGTGTATCCGCTGGTGTGGGTGTTTCGGCGGGTGTGTCGGTTGGAACAGGTGTGTCGGTTGGAACAGGTGTATCGGTTGGAACAGGTGTATCGGTCGGGCCCGGGGTAAAGGTTGCGGGGCACGAGACTTCACAGCGTGCGGAAGCAACAATACTGGGATTACCGATCTGGCCCCACATGGCATAGCTGCAGAAATCAACGGCGGTTCCGGGTGATGCCGGATCGTCGAGATAACTCATGCATCCTGTGCAACCATCACCATCGCGAACAAAATCATTCATCGCATCGGGAACAACATCCCATTCGATGGAAATGAACAGCGGTCGTTTGGTCTGGCACCATGCCGGGTTCGTCAGAAGGTCTGAACTGATGTTCCAGAAATTTCCTGACGTGATAGCAATCGGGAAAGGACCTTCCAGTACGATCTGTTGTGTCAGATCCGGTGCATAACATCCAGCGCCGAGATCGATCGCTTCGTACAGTCCAACATTGAATGAAAGATTAAGCGCGCCATATGTATAGATCAAGAATGATGCGTATTCAAAATGGTAAATGGGATCGCAATCCACACAGTCAGTCGGATCAAGGTATGTCCAGTAACGGTTGGAATGTTCCATACCGGAATAGTCGGTCATCCAGGCATTGGATGCCGGTGCTTTCAGGTTACCCATCACACAACCGGGTGTCGGTGTTTCTGTGGGAAGCGGTGTGTCGGTCGGAGGTAATGGTGTGTCGGTCGGGAGAGCAGTGGGGGTTGCCGTTGCGCCAGTGCAGCCGGTATGAACAGTGGGTGAACAATCCGCGACGCCGGCGGCTGTTATCGTCCATTCAGTATCGGTCCAGGTTGCATTGGGAACACACACAGTATCAACCCGTACAGCATGTGAATTTTCATATTCCCAAGGTTCACCACTTCCGTCTACATCAATAACACCGTATGCATCTATCAGGACGCCTGTGGTATGATCACCGTAAATAAACAAGAAAAATCCGTCGTCGCCATTGCCGTTAACATTTCCACTGTATTGATCAGCTACGAGTGGAGCATACTGGAGTTCGAAATCTGTTTGACTGTAAGCGATGACATAAGTACCACCAGCGGGAATGGTTCCCGTCAGTTCAATATCACCCCATGTTACGCCACCATTAGATTGACGGCAGAGATAGTAGCTTGAGTCTGACAGTAAAACAGGGGTTAAACTGGGATTGTACAATTCTATGAATCGGCCTTGATAGACATCACCGGGATCCGCAACTTCGCTGATATAGACATCAGATGGGATCGCCGTCGGTGTTGGTGCAATACCACATTCATCGATGTTCACGGTGAACGGACCGTTTGCGCCGCTATAGCCTTCTACAAAGATGTAGTACGTCGTTCCACCCAGATAAGTCTGGCAGTCTATACCGGACTGGGGCGAACACACGCCGGTGTAATCATCATCGTAGTAGCATTCTACTACACTTACGGGACATCCGTCCGTGATGACCATTTTAGTGTCGTAGGTCGACCCGCAGAGATCAATTTGAAGATCGAGATCCACGGGAGGTGTAAATGAGTATACGCATTCCGGGGAAGACATGGTGAATCCGCAACCATAATTGGTCTCATCATAATTGTTGGCGAATGCTGATGTATCATTTGAATCCGTATAGGTATCAGCAGCAAAAGGCACCCATGTCGCGAGGTCAATTATGAACGGGGTGTCGCAGGTTTCACCGGGTGTCAGGTCCGGTGTTGCAGTCGGTTCCGGAGTTGGCGTGGCCAGCACTTCAGTGATGGTCAGAGTGTAATCCGGAATACAGGCTGGTGAGGGCCACGTATCGATCATGATGTAGTACGTGCCGATAGTCAGCTCATAAGCAGTGACGATATTCCGGGCGCCTGATCCTGAGTTTGTGTCCGAAATGAGGCATGTAGTGGGATCCGGCGGGCAGTTGGTGTCAAGTGCAAAACCGGTATAGGTGGTAGTCAGCGGATCAAAATCGATGTTTACAAACGTGTCGGCTGTAACCGTCAACTCATACATGACATCCTCACCGCCGTCATAACTACTCAGGCAGGTGTCACTGTAAGTGTCGACAAGACCGCAGTTGGTGTTATTGGCATCGATGTAATCCAGATCTAAAGGAATTGAAATCTGAAATGCGGTTGTACAGTTTTCACCCGGCCCCGGTACGGGAGTATTGGTCGGGATCGGAGTATAGGTCGGAGTCGCAGTGGGAACTGCTGATACAGTCATGTCTGCAGAGTCCACATCATCAATGTAGAACCCGCAATATAACGCTGAGCTACTATCACTGTAAAGGGTCCAGCGGAGCACAATCTGATCTCCGATTAAAGCGCCGGTCACAACGGCCGAATTCTGAGTCCATGTCTGGGCACTGCCACTGTATTCAGCAGCCATAACAAACGGAGCGCTGTTGATGCTGTAATACACGCGGCAATCATCATAGCTACTTTCCGTTTCAAAGGCTTCATACCACGAGAATACTGGGTCGGCTGCATCAGCCTCCAGAGTAATGGAGTTCAGATTCCAGGTTGAAGAAGTATCGATGTAATCAGCATCGAGATCTGTTCCCCAGCAATTGGGTGTGGAATTGGCTGCGAGAATCGTGTCGCATGCCGGAACACCCCATTCCCATTTGCCGTCAGTGGTGTACCCGCCGTCATCCGCATCAAAATTCTCGGAATAAACAGCCCAGGCAGCCGGTGTAACCAGCATCACCATTAAAGTTAAAATTAAAAGCTTCCTCATAAATTTCCTCCCCTAAAGGAAAAAGGTTAAAAAGTAGAAAGAACAACACGGGTGGTCCCGGAAAAAATCACACCGGTACGGCTCGACATCCCTACCTGATATAATTTTCTTTGAGATCGCTACCGGCTTGTCTGACAACACGTCAATTATTTCCTCCTACGTAGGATAATTCGAAAATCTCGACACAAGCATCTGAAACACTGCAATTATTGTTCCAGTTTTGAGTTTAATTCTTTCACCACACATGTGTTGAGTCTATATTTTTCAACCGCTTCCTGTCAAGATTTCATGAAAATACCCGGGGTAAAATTGCCGATCCTGATGCCCAAGCGATACCTTAATTTGTCAGTTTTCTAAGACGCATATTGTTTACTTTGATGAGTTATTCAGGTAACACATTGAAAAATAAAGGAATTTGGCTTTAGATCAAATTTTGTATCCCTGTGACAAAAATTGGCACTTACTTTGTTAAAATTAAGTGAATGGAAAGATATGGTGGGTAAAAAATAATTACACCGAAAATATGGTGGTTTTCTGCCTGTTTTATTCGTAGATAATGTGCCGATAAAAATTTATTGTCCCTGGATGAATGAAATTTCGCTGATTTCGGTGGATGGTAGCAAGTGTCATTCCGGCCCAAGTCGGAATTCATGTAAGCATAAGGCGCAAAATCACGATGGTCGCAAATGTCATCCTGTCCGGAATGATGATCACAGGTGGAATGGCTTCAATAATACCGGTCCTTAAAATGATGGTTGGTAAATGGTACAAAAATTGCTTATACTAGTAATCAGAAACTGTTCACTACTCGAAAGTGGAGGAATGACCGCGTGGTCAAAGGCATGGAAAAATTCCGGACTCTTTTTCTGGAAAAGTTTGATGAGAACATCATCCAGATTAATCGCAGTATCAAACAGGATCACTTTGTACCCGTGGAATTTGATACGGTCATCCGCATGTTTCACAACATCAAGTCAGATGCGGGTATGATGGGATTTACCCATATTGCCATGTTGTCACGACTCATGGAAACCCTTCTGAACCGGCATAAAAGCCCGGATATCAGTCTTACCGGATCCGATCTGGTTCACCTCAACGGTCTGACCCGTGAAGTGACGGATTATTTCCGGCAGCAATGTGATACCGCCATCACCGATTCCGATGACAGTGAAATTCAGCGGCTGACTGACATCCTGGAAAACGCACTGGAACAAGACCATGAGCAATCTCTGTAAACCTGGTTTTAACAGCGTTTCCGTACCGGTTAAACCGGTAACAGCCCGTATTCTTCTCATTGATGACGATGAGTTTATCCGTGAGATTATTGCCTCAACATTTGAATCCACTCCCGGGTTTTCCATTCGGCATTCACAAACCGCCACTGGCGGACTGGATAGTGTCAGGGAGAATTCACCGGATTTGATTATAATGGATCTGGGACTCCCGGATATGAACGGACTGGATCTGCTCAAAATTCTGAAAACAGAAAAAGAGAGCAGGGAAATTCCCGTTGTGGTGTTATCCGGGACAGATAATCCGAAGGTTCGTGTCCAGGTACATCGTTTGGGCGCTGCATGGTTTCTGGAAAAACCTTTCCGACCGCATCTTCTGAAAGATCTTGTGATGGATCTTGTTTGCGTAGCCACTAAATAATTCCTGGGACGTTGTCACTCCAACCATGATGTCGCAAGCGGCTCGAAACTCAAACAGGATCCTCGCATGACCCGCCCATTGCAGCGTTAAAAATACCCTGGGCATCACCGGCGGTGACATCACCACTGGCATCGCAATCCGCTGCACACGCTTCAACGTCAGAGGGGAAATACACACCCAGCGCGATTTCAAAGGTCAATTGTGCGTCTCCGGCAGTGATATCACCGTCCCCGGTGACGTCCCCGGTATTGAGACATTCCGGTTCTGTTCCGGGGACAAAGCTGAGAACAGCACCGTTGAGTCCGGCCACCCAGACGGTGTCGGTTCCCTGGACAGCAACGCCCATCAGTCCGGCCCGGGACGGTGCTTGCACGATATCCCATTTTTCACCGTCGTAGAAAATCAACTGTCCGTCATAGACAGACCCGTATATCTCAGTGGCCGACACAACCTGAAACTTGGTAATGTCATCGGTTACCGGGCTGGTGACCTGGATCCAGGAATCGCCATCGAAATGCGCCATATATCCACCCATGCCTCCCACCCAGATATCATCAGAAGACGCGCCGCCCAGGGCAAAAAGCGTTGCCGTTGTTTCCAGTTGGATGAGGGTCCATACGGATCCGTTGAAATGGCGAATCCGTCCGTATTCACCACAGGCCCACACATTACTATCAGAAAATGCTTGGAGGCTGACCAGCTTCCCGGGTCCCGGTCAGGACCCGCTTTCCGTATACACGGTCCAATCAACGTTGTCGTAATGCAACACGGTCCAGCCATCGCAGGTGCCGTCATTGAAGCCGCCGGCGGTCCAGATGGATTCCGAGGAAATGAAATCAATATCGACGAGATTATCACTATTCCCGGTATACACTTCGGTCCAGGAAGTTCCTCCCGTATTTTTCAGCAAAATGCCGCCGTCACAGGCTGCCCAGATATCATCAGCCGTATCAACCACCAACCGGTTCACGGGTTCCCGAAACGTGTTGGTGTGTTCACTAAAGTTTGATCCGTCAAATTCCCAGATATTTCCGTCAGTACCGGCCGTAAGCAGAAGATCTCGTCCGGGATGGTAGAGAATATCATTGAGATCGTTACCTTCAATGAGATTTTCATCCAGGCGTTCCCAGAGTGTTCCGCTGTACCGGGCGATAAACCCACTCCGGCCGGCCAGCCAGAGCGTACCATCACCGGCCACATCGATGGACCGGAAATCAATCACCGGCAGTTCCGGGAAGGAGGCTTCCACCCAGACACCTCCCATCCGATGAAGAATTGTTCCGGCGTCACCCACAGCCCATGCTTCAGAATCGCTGATGGCGACAATGCCGTAGAGGTTTGCCGATACCAGTGGGGGATCCGACTCCAACACAAATTCATTGCCATCCCACATCAGGATCGTACCGAGATCGCCTGCAACCCAGGCTTTATCCGGTCCCGACGCCGAGACTTTTCTCAAAAATCGCGAGGTGGTCGAACTGACGTACTGCCAGACCGCACCGTTCCAGACCCGGGCAGTACCGAACAGACCCACCGCCCATCCATGGGTATCATCGTACATTTCAATGTCTTTTAATGTTGCGCTTGTATTTGAAGGGATATCTTCCCATGAAGTGCCGCTATATCGGTAAATTTTGCCAAGATCTCCACAAATCCAGGTGTCTCCGGAGGAAGTCGTTGATGCACCATAGAACCATTCTGTTGCGTCGGGTTTGTTTACCTCCCAACCAGAAACGCTTCTGATCAGAACGTCACTTCGTTCGCAAACTGCAACACCGGTTTCGCCGGTAAGACAGATATCGTTGATCCGTTCGTATGTACGAAATTCAGGCATGGAAAAATTGGTGCCGTTATATTCCAGAACCAGTCCGGCATCGCCGCCTGCTGTAACATACCCTGCTTCGGATACACAGAGGGCAAAAAGATCATTTCCGGCAGGCTGAGGATTATTCCACTCCCAGGCAGAACGAACACCACACACTCCGGAAAAGACAAGAATCCCTGAAATTATCAATACACTGATCAGGTTGCGTCTCATGTTTTCTCCCTTCACTGAAACCATCCACATCTATAAGATGTAAAACCCCCGCCGTGGTTACATATGCGAATCCTGTGCCATGGCGGCACCGAAGTTTTCTGTATCCGGAAAACTTATTGAAGGGGAAGCGGATCAAAGTTCTGTTCTGATGACAGGTATCTGAGGAACGAAGGTACCGAAAATCAGGGTGAATTGCCACTAACGGCCCTCACCACCGAAGTTTT
>SWBY01001667.1_pt1 | contig 63334 bp, 72 predicted proteins | sample 4693071 | NCBI WGS metagenome assembly SWBY01 (sample SAMN10267273, study PRJNA491770) | bioreactor metagenome | isolation source: DHS bioreactor inoculated with marine methane seep sediment | place: Japan: Omine Ridge, Nankai Trough | collected 2006-05-06 | reverse complement strand
TAATCTTCCAAAGTTTCCAAGTAATCCGGGTGCTTTTTGTGTTTTAGGTTATTAAAATATTTTGTTAAATGTAATCTGTTAATAATGAGATTTATTTTACACTGGTATATAATTTAGAAATAATCATCAATTAAATTTAAACAAATAGAGATTATCAAGTATTAGAAAAAATGGTTTTACTTTTAAGCTTGGTATTATTCCATCACTTTCAATATTGCCAGATGTATTGTAACTCCGATAAGCACAAGTACTAGTGCTATCCTTGCATAAAGATTAACAATGAGTAAAAATGATATAACGATTGTTATCCATAAAACTGAAATAGATAATATTTTCACTGATTTTGAAACAGCTCGATGAGTAATATAATTCTGCAAATACTTTCCAAAAATACGATGATTAATTAACCAAGTATGTAATCTTGCAGAACTCCGAAAAAAACAGTAAGAAGCTAAAAGTAAAAAGGGTGTAGTGGGAAGCAGAGGCAAAAAAATACCGATGATTCCAAGGCCTACAGAAATCAATCCTGCAATTATCAACAATACTTTTTTGGTATTATACTTATTCATTTTAATACTAGAATGTTCTCAATTATTTTAACTTTGAAATAGCGATTGAGCATAAGTATATAAATGAAATAATGAGAACAATTATCGGACCAGTTGCAAAATCTAAGAAGTAAGAAATATATAAACCTGAAACAGTGGAAAAAAGAGTGATTAACGATGATGTGATCATAATCTTCTTTACAGTTTTATGGAACATCTGAGCAGAAGCTGCTGGAATAGTAAGAATGGCGATCATCAGTACAATACCAACCACCCGGATAGTTGCAACAATAGTAAGAGCAATAAGTACAAATAGGATCATATTAATGAGTGTGACCGGCATATTCCTAGTTTCTGAAAATTCTTCATCAAATAGAACAGAAAGAAAGGAATTATACATCAAAACTACAGTTGCCAAAATTACGATATCCAGAATAAGGATCATGAGTAGATCAAACCTGGAAACAAGTAAAATATTACCAAATAAATAGGTAAATAAATCTGTTGCATAACCTGGTGTAAGAAATATAAAAACTAGTCCAATAGCCATACCGGTAGCCCATAAAAAACTGAGAAGTGTATCTAATCTGTTTCTTTCATTTTTGCGAAAAAGTGCGATACAAACTGCAGAAATCAAACTAAATACAATGCCGCCCAATAATGGATTTGTGTCTAGATAATAGCTGATTCCTAAACCACCAAAAGCTGTATGAGCAATGCTTCCAGAAATTAATGACATCCTTTTGACAACGATATAAGTTCCAATAATTCCTGCTGCTAATGAAGCCAGCACCGAAGCAAGGAGTGCGTTCTGGAAGAATTGATATTGCAGAGCTTCAAGCATCTATGTTCTCCGTGATCCCTTTTTCAATATTATGGCAGATCTCCATAGATTTAAGTTCATCTGCATCATGATAGTGAATGGCATGAGTGCTGCACTTATTCACACATACTACTTCCCTAGCATACTTTGCTAGCATATCAAGATCGTGATCTATAATGATAATGGCGATTTTCTGGTTCAGCTTTTTCAGAATTTTATAAAATTCTTCTTGAATGTGCATATCCAGATTTGACATCGGTTCATCCAGCACCAATACTTTAGGATCATTAGCCAGAGCACGTGCTACAAATACTCGCTGTTTTTGTCCTCCAGAAAGTTCATTGAGATTTTTATCTCTTAAATTCCAAATGTCTAAATCTTTTAAAGCTTTTTCTACAGCTGTTTTATCGGCTGATGAATAATGCTTGAAAAGTTTACTGCTTACCCGACTAAGTAATACAATTTCTTTTGTTGTTATCGGAAAATCAAAGTCAATGTTCTTAAATTGAGATAAATACCCAATCTTTTTGCGCCCAACTTTAGGTGGCTTTCCAAATACTGAGATTTTTCCCTTTTGTGGTTTGAGGATTCCCAGAATAAGTTTAAGAAGAGTGGTCTTTCCACCACCATTCGGGCCAACAATTCCAAGGAAATCATCCTCATAAACCGGAAGATTCACATTTTGTAAGAATGGTTCGGAATTGTAACTAAATGACACATTTTCTAACTTTATTACTTCTTTTCTATTCATAATTATCTCTTCAAATATTCAGTGATTGTGGATGCTACTTTTTTTAAATTAATGATATAATCTTCTGCCAAAGGATCAATAGAAACTATTACCGCATCGATCTCATCAGCAATAGATTGAGCAATCTTTTTATTAAACTGAGATTGCACGAAAATAACCTTTATGTTTTCTTCTTTAGCCAGATTTAAAAAATGTTGTAATTGCTCTGCTGTAGGATCTTTACCATCAGCTTCAATGGCAACTTGCTGCAGACTATAGTCATCTGTAAAGTAGCCCCAGGAAGGATGGAAAACCAATAATTTTGCACCTTTATAATTTCGAAATAAAACTCTCAAATCATTATCAATTTTTTCAAGCTGAAGCTGAAAATCCTTGGCATTTTGAATATAAAATTCTTCATTTTCAGGATCGAATTTGATCAGAGCTTTTGCAATTGTTTCGATCTGAATCTTTACTTGAACAGGGGAAAGCCAGATGTGAGGATCTATTCCAGCTTCATGGTGATGGTCTTCGTGCTCATCACTTTCTTCTAAATATCTCAACTTAACATTCTGAGAAGTATCTACAACCTTAATATCGGGATTAAGTTCAATAAGTTTATGAGTATGTGATTTTTCGAAAGGGATATGTCCTATCCGAAAGTAGATATCAGCTTTTTCCACTTTCACCAAATCGCTGGGTTTTGGTTCATACGTAGCAGGGCTTCCACCAGGTGGAATCAATTCACTCACATTGACCAGCTCTTTGCCAACTGCTTTTACGAAAGTTTTTTGAGGTAGAATACTTACGATTATATTGATCTTTCCTGACGGTTCACTGCTTTTTTTACTATTACATGAGAATAACGTAGTTAACAAAACTACAATTAAGAATCCATTTTTTATAAATGTAAATCTAATCTTCATTATTTATCCTGAAATAAATATATCTTAAAATCATATATTACCAATTACTAATTACGAAAAGTAATTTGAAAGGCAACAAAGCAAAGTCAAGTGAATTAATTTTAGCAATAGAAAAAGTGTAAATAATACTTGACTTGATGTAATGTAAACTTTACTTCGGTCTCTAGTTATTTTAGAGAGAAATATGTTGTTTGGAGGATGATTTGAAAGCTTTGGCTAATAAGCTGCGAGAGATGCGTTTTCTGAATGGTGAAATGACCCAGCAGGATTTAGCAACCTTAGTAGATGTAAGCCGGCAAACTATATTTTCTATTGAAAAAGGAAAATTTAATCCATCTGTGAAGTTAGCAATCTTAATAGCAGAAGTATTCAATAAAAAAGTAGAAGAGATCTTTTATCTGGAGGAAAAATGAATAAAAAATACTTTTATCTAGTTATCGTAGGTATCATCGGTATGATTTTCGTTTCACTTTTCGGTATAAAAGGAATGTACAGTTTAAATCTGGTTTTTTTAACTCCCTTTATATTCAATAACAAAACCGACGAACGGGAAAAGATAATAATCAATAAAAATTACAGCCAGGTTTTTGGCTTAATGTTTCTGATTCTTATTAATGGTTATATCATTAGCAATTTTGTAGAATTCGGTACTTTTTTACTACGAAACTGGGTAGGTTTAGTTGTAAGTTTGTTGTTCGTATTATTAGGAATTAATGGATTAAGATTATTAAAAAAAGAATAAATAATTAGAAGGAAAATTTGTGTATGAAATGTAAAGGAACCATTATCGAAAAAAAAACGTTCGGTAAGAAAGCGGCGCGTATGTGCAACGCACAATTGGCAGAACATCAGATCTTCTGTGATAAATGCGGAACAGCTACTAAAGCACTTTCTACCGGACTTTCTGCCAAGCAAAACCGCACTGAAGCCTGGCAGCAGTTTAAAGAGAGCAAATCGAGATATTACCCGTTTGCTATTTTTATGATATTAGCTGTATTCAGTTTAATCGGAGCTTCTGTGGTTCTGGGTACGCGTCACTTTCTGTATAACAATCTGGCCTTGCTTTTTATTGTACCGTTGGCTTTGATCCCATTTTCATGTGAAACAGATTTTATTAATAATCCATTTACTATCGGTATGTTTTTCAAACATCTGAAAAATTATCCAAAATATTTTTTGTTTGTACTGATAAATATTGTATGGTTTATCTTCTTAAAAATTCTCTGTACCGGAGCATTTATAAGAATTGCTACAGATCCAATATTACATGAAGTCCGCTTGATCCTAGCTTTGTATTGGATCGTGATAATGTTACCCGCACCGATATTAATGATTCGTAAAAAGATGAATCCGATAAGTGCTATGATCTTGTGTTACAAAGCCACAGCCGAAACTCGCTGGCAACAATTTTTCATTGTTTTTTATCTGGCTGTTATCAATTTTATTGGTATTGCAACTGCAGGCTTGGGACTATTGGTTACAATTCCGTTTTCATATATTTTAATCGAACGTTATTATCTGCAAATGGATGAATATGAATTATTTGATACTAACGAGAGGGGACATCATGTTCAAAAAGAAAAGTAAACCAACTCATCGTAAAAAAGGAACTTTGCAGGAATATGTGGAAGCTATTCTCTTTGCTTTTGTTGTAGCCTTCCTGATAAAAAATTACATTTTTCAAAACTTTAAAATCCCATCTTCATCTATGGAAAAAACCTTATTAATTGGGGATTATCTGGTAGCAAATAGATTGAAATTCTTTTTTACTGAACCGAAACAGGGAGATATTGTTACATTTCAATATCCGGCAGAAGCAGATGAACCGGGATTACCATGCAGCGAAAATAATTATAATCCAAAACCTGGAAGAGATAATTACGAGCTTTTGATTAAACCAATATACTGGGACAAAGCCAATTATAAGTTTATTATTCACGCCAAAAAAAATGTCGTGAAAAGGGTTATTGGAGAGCCAGGTGATACGGTGGAAGTGAAGGATAAAAAAGTTTATGTAAATGGATCTGAGTATGTTGTTGGTAAAGAACAATACATCCACCGGGCTAATATACCTCGACGGTCTGGTACATTGAACTGGGAAGGTAAAAGTATGGGCAGCCGTGATAATATGGGACCTGTAACCGTTCCTGAAGGTAAATATTTTGTAATGGGAGATAATCGTGATGTTAGTAAGGATAGCCGCTATTGGGGCTTCCTGGATAAACACGATATTAACGGTACTCCGCTTTTTATATTTTTCTCACTCGGTGCAAAACCATACAACGATATGAATCAATATTATACTCGAAACAAATATGAGAAAAAAGAATTTCGCTGGAAAAGAATATTCAAATTAATAAAGTAGAATCAGATTTTAATAAAAAACCTTCCGGGATTAATATTCTGGAAGGTTTTATTTATTTAAGAAGGCTATTAATATACTTGTCTAAGTGCTTGGGCAATATTCAAGCTGTTATCGCCAATATGCTCAAAGTGTTTTAAAATATCCAAGTACAAAAGTTCAGCTTTCACATTGCTGCCAGCCTGTAAACGGTGCTGAGTTGCTTTTTTCAGGTTATCTCTCAGATTGTTCATTTTAACTTCTAATTTATAGGCAACATCCAATACCTGCTTTTCCAAATGTTCGTTCATTCTCTGCTTATATATGCTCATCGATTCGGAAAGCAACGAAGCAAAATCATCGAATTCTTCTCTGGCTTTTTCATGAAGTTGAATATTTTTTAAGTATTTCCGTTCTGTTAATAACATCAGTTTATAGCAACTGTCACCGATGTTTTCCAACTCATTCAAAATCCTCATCATGGCATTTACATTCATGATATTGTGCTCACTGAGCTGTTCTTTAGAGCATTCTACTAAATACTTGGTGACCTCTACCTGCATTTGATCGGTTAAGTTTTCCATATCTTTTACTCTTTCCACGGTGCTACCCATTTTTTTATCGGGATTATGGAAAACATGGAGAAAAGTATTGAACATGTTATCTATTAATTTAACCATTTTATCTAACTCTGCCCTTGCTGTTTGAATATTCATTTGAGCTGTATCCTGCAATCCAGTGCTGATAAATTGAAACTTATACTCTTTGGAAAGATCACTTTCCTTTGGTTTCACCATACGTTCCACAATATTTGCAAAAGGTTTAACGAATGGCAAAAAGATGAGAGTATTTATAATATTAAAAACAGTGTGAAATAAAGATAGATTAAGCGGTAGATTTTCTTGTATACTGGAATCCCAAGGTGCAATTTTAAGAATGAATTGTGTAAAATCTTTGAAAACTAACGCCATCCAAATCACGCCAAATGTATTGAATAGAAAATGAGCTCGAGCAGTACGCCGGGCATTTACATTCGTTCCCAATGAGGCCAGATAAGCAGTTACGGTCGTACCTATGTTTTCTCCCAAAACTATTGTTGCTGCAGTCTCAAACCCGATCCATCCCATAAATGCCATTGTTACAGTTATCGCCATGGCAGCACTGGATGACTGAACTAATACAGTAAGAATCGATCCGACAAAAACGAAAATAGCAAAAGAAAGGAAGCCAAGGTCAGTATAGTTTTTAAGAAATTCCAATATTTCAGGATTACTCTTAATATCTGGAACAGAATCTTTTAAGAACATCAGTCCCAGAAAAAGTAAGCCAAATCCAATTAAAATTTCACCCGTATCTCTTCTTTTCTTGAGCTTGGAAAACATAAAAGGCAGACCAACACCAATGATCGGTAAGGCAATTGCGGTAATTTTAAATTTGAAACCAATAACAGAAACTATCCAGGTGGTTACAGTTGTACCTATATTTGCACCCATCACCACACCGATAGCCTGAGTGAGACTTAATAAACTGGCATTTACGAAACTTACAACCATCACTGTAGTAGCAGAAGAAGATTGAACTAGAGCTGTGATAATGAAACCAGTTAGAACAGCCAATGTTCTATTGGCTGTCATATAATTTAAAATCGACTGCATCCGATTACCGGCAACTTTCTGAATACCGTCGCTCATTACGCGCATTCCGTAAAGAAATAAACCGAGTGATCCTAATAATTTAAAAATAGTTGAAATCATTTTTCTCCATCAAAAACAATTTTTTTATTAATTATATGAAAGAAATGTTAAGATTGTATAAAGATTTGTGAACTTTGAAATTCAGACTATTTTTTAATGTCTACTAATTGTTTATTTGTTAATAATTTAGAACTAAATAAATGTTTAACTCTTCCTATGCCGTTTATCCTGCGGTAGAATATTGCATTCTTAGCCCATTCTCCATTACTATCCAGAGAACCGGATTCTCCTTTATTTAGCGAATTAAAAAATTCCCAGGTTCTATTCCACCACAAAAATGGTCGATTAAAATTAAGTCGAACAGTTAGCATAAAGCATTCTTTTTCAAATTCATCGACCAGTTCAGGATCAAGCCTTATAGCAAGAAGATGAGAAAAGTCGTGGTCGTTTGGCTTAAGGTCTTTGGTATTTATGAACAACCTAACAGTTTGAGAATTACTTTGGTTTATGAAGTGCATTTTCTCCGGCATTATTGTAGTAATTCCATATCTTTCCTTTTTTGCCAGATGAGAATAATGGGTGAGCATAGTATTTTTATCCAATTGATAGGCATATTTATTTTCTTCATATTGAATGCGCCAGCGTTTAGTAAGATTGGTAAGGAATTTATCGATATCAGTCCAAAGTTCTTTACCTATAATATAAGCACCAAAAACAGAAACGATGGATTCAATGGAAACTAATTCGGCAGGTTTGTAGTGATAAAAAATAGCTACAATTAACAATCCCAGAAAGATCCCGAAAAGATTATTAATATTTCTGTTGATCTTGAAATAAGCAGATCGCTGATCCCCTAAAATATCTTTCACATATTCTTCGAAAGGATTGAAAGCAATATTTTTTGAAGATATTTTTCTACTGAAAGGATAGATAAATATGCTAGCTTCTATTGAACGGAATTTCTTGAGTTCTGCAAGATGGGTAAGAGTAAGGTCATAAATGTTTGGAAATTCTTTTACTTTTTCAAATTTAATTATTTTTTGGAAGGGTATTTTATCAAGTTTCATTTTACTTCAAATCTCACTTTTATTTTTTGAATGAATTCAATAATTTTAGTTTCAATTTCGTCTCGAATTTCAATAGTTTTTTGTAATTTAATTTCCTCGGTTCCACCTATAGCAGAAGGATCTTTAAAACTCCAATGTAATCGTTCATTTGTTGACGGGAATATTGGACATCTTTCACTGTTAGATTCATCGCAGACTGTAATTACATAATTATATGTGCGGCCTTCTTTCAAAAAACCAAAAACGCTGTTTGTGGTATTTTGAGATATATCAATTTCCATTTGAGACATAGCCTGAACTACCAATGGATTTAATTTTCCTGGTTCCAATCCAGCACTTTCTACCTGGAATATTTCTGAAGCATGATGGTTGAGAAGCGCTTCTGCCATCTGGCTGCGCGCAGAGTTATGAATACAAACGAATAATACTTTTATTTTCTTCACTGATCCTCCAATTGATCACAGTAAAATTATACTCGATAATTGTTAAGAATCAATAAATTTCATTCTAATTACTAAACTCGTTGATTTCTAATTCTCAGTTTTGCCTTTCTTCTTTACAAAATTAGAACAAAACTAAAATCAATTTCATATATATTTTGTAAGGAATAAAAATGAAATCTTTAGTATTGGCAGAAAAGCCTAGTGTAGGAAGAGATCTTGGAAGAGTATTGAATTGCCGTCCGCGAGGTAAAGGGTTTATGGAAGGTGATAAATATGTGGTTACCTGGGCGTTAGGACACTTGGTAACTTTAGCTGAACCGGAAGTCTATGATACGAAATTTAAACATTGGAATTTAGATTATTTACCTATGATTCCGGAAAAAATGAAACTGAAAGTGATTAAGCAAACATCACAGCAATTCCGAACGGTAAAATCTTTATTACAGAGAAAAGATATCGCCGAAGTGATTATAGCAACGGATGCAGGTAGAGAAGGAGAACTGGTTGCTCGCTGGATCGTGATGTTGGGCGGCTGGAAGAAGAAGCCGATGAAAAGATTATGGATCTCTTCTCAAACAGATTCTGCTATAAAAGCTGGATTCGCCAATCTGAAACCTGCCAAAGATTATGAAGATCTTTTTCATGCTGCGGTTGGCAGGGCGGAAGCGGACTGGTTGGTTGGATTGAATGTAACTAGAGCATTAACCTGTAAATTTGATGCACGCTTAAATGCTGGAAGAGTGCAGACACCAACTCTGGCATTAATCGTAAATCGTGAAGAAGAGATTGTGAAATTTGATCCTGTGAAATTCTGGAAGATAAATGCGATTTGCACAGGGTTTACTGCTTCCTGGCAGGATGAAAATGGACATGATCGAATTTTTGATAGAACAAAGGCAGATAATCTACTGCTGAAGTTGAAAGGAAAAGATGCTGTTGTTATTTCGATAACCAGGAGAAATAGATCTGAATCAGCTCCACTAGCCTACGATTTAACAGAGCTGCAGCGTGACGCAAATCGTCGATACGGTATGAGTTCCAAAGATACTTTACGTCATACACAAACACTTTATGAAAGATTCAAACTGGTTACGTATCCCAGAACGGATTCCCGTTATATAACTAAAGATATGGTTCCCACTTTAAAACAGCGTTTGCAGCAAGTTGGCAAAGCTGGCTACAGCAGACAGGTTCAACCACTTTTACAGCAGGAGATCAATCCATCTTCCAGATTTGTAAATGATGCCAAGGTTAGTGATCATCATGCCATTATTCCTACCGAAATTCCTGTTCATTTAACTTTACTCTCTACTGATGAAAAGAAAATCTACGATTTAATTGTAAAAAGATTTATTACTGTTTTGTATCCACCTTATAAATTTGTGCAGGTAGTTGTACTTTTAAATATAGAAAATGAAACATTCAAAGTAACTGGCAGAATCGTGAAAGATCTAGGCTGGAGAGCAGTTTCTGCTGTTATAAAAGACGATGATGACGAAGAAGATTCTACCAGATCAATTCCGGAACTTACCAAAGGACAGATCGTAGAAGTAAACGATTTGAAACTTGTTGCTTCCCAAACCAAACCACCTTCTCGCTATACAGAAGCAACGTTACTTACAGCAATGGAAAATCCGGGTAAATTCATCGAAGACGAAGAACTTAGAGATTCAATAAAAACAGGTGGATTGGGAACTCCAGCCACTAGAGCTGATATCATCGAAAAATTGATTAAAGGTTATTACGTTGAACGCAGTGGAAAATCTATGGTTCCCACGGCGAAAGCTTTTGAATTGATAAAACTTGTACCGGAATTGCTGAAGCATCCGGAACTAACAGCAGAATGGGAAAAGCGATTGGGGAAAATAGCTGCAGGCCAAGAAATTAAAGACAGATTTATCTCTGATATTAAACAAAATACGATTGATCTGATAAGAAAAATAAAATCTTCCGAATTGAAATTTGAGATCACTAACTTAAGCAAAGAGAAATGCCCGATTTGTGGCAAGCCAATGATGAAATTCAGTGATAAACTGGTTTGCAGTGATCGCAAATGCGGACATGAAACAGGCGATAAAAAAGAAATAGGCCTGCGTACCGGACGTAAATCCAGAAAAGATCATCAAATGGATAAACGGCTTGTGCAACAATATGGTAAACAAAAGAAAAAACAAGAAGAAACTTTAGGTGATCTGTTTGATTTTTAATAATGATTATCAAATAAAGAAATAATATATAAATGTAGTAATTTGTGTCTTTTAAAAACAGAAGTTTCGCACTATTACATGTTCACAAAAGGACTTTGAAGCCATGAGTATATAATGAGAAAAATAAATTTCTACTTGACTCCTATAAGTATCATTCAACTTATCGAAACTAGATGAATTAGAAGGGGATTATGGAAAAGTTACCCAAAAAAATCTCACCTTGTCCTATTATCGAAGCAATATTGGAGATTAGATACACACCTAATATACCCAAAAATGCTGTCTTTGGTGTGTTTTATTCATTGTTGGCAGATGATAAATTCACAACAAAAAATCTTCCAATTTTGCAATTACCTGAAGAAATTAGATCAAATGACACAGCATTGATTTATAGTCCACACTATGAGATGCAAAAAGATGATTTCATTATTAAAATTGGACCAAATGTTCTGAATTTTTCAATCACTCAACATTACCCTGGGTGGGATCACTTTGTTAAAGATATTTTCAAAGTTTTAAGAAAAATTGAAGAAACTAATCTGGTTTTAAAGTATAACAGATTAGGGATTAGATATATTAATTTTTTTGAGATAGATATTTTTGAAAAACTTCAAATTACAATCGAACTTCTTGAGAAAAAATTAGATAGTGAGAAGATCACTCTTCAGACAGAGAAATATAATAATGGGATTTTATCAAAACTCAAAATTGCAAATAATTCAAGATTGAATGTTGCAAATGAAATTAGAAAGGGATCTATAATAGATATTGATTGCTTAAATAAAATTTCAAATGATGATAAGTTCCAAGATAACTATGAAGAAATTATTAATAGTGTACATTTAGCTGAAAAAGCAACATTTTTCAAATTGCTGAAAAAAGAATTTTTATCAGATTTAAATCCGGAGTATTAAGTGGGATCAACACAGAATTCTTATGCTAAATATTCAGACTTAATTGATTTGTATGATATATTTATTTCTTTTGGTGAAATTATATCGAAGATTGATTTATCAAATAAAAATAATTATTATAGTAATTCAATGATATTTGAGAATTCTTATTGTAGTTCATATCTTGAAAGAAACTATGAAAAAGGTAAATCGAGTCAAACAACAAATCACGTTCATGGACTTAATAGTGATTTAGAGTTACTTAACTTCTTTTACGAAATAAACGATCTAATCGAGTTAGAGAACTTCATATCTGAAAATGAGTTTATTACGGTTTGTGCAATAGATGCAGTAGATGAGATAAAGAAGGTTTTTGGAAAAGTAAATATATCATTGAAGGTTATAAGAATTTATGAAGAATCTTACTTTGAACAACTTCAAATTCGTATTGAAACCAAAAATTCAATTGAAGATTCGTTAGAATTATTAGACAAATTTGATGATGATTGGTGGATAGAACAAACACCAGTTGTGAAAGATAGATTATCTGTAGATATTTTATACAAATGATTTATGATTGGTCTGATTTTTTAAAATACTCTGGATTTCTTTTCAATAATTTTAACGAAACTAGTTTATTAAGTGCAAATTACAGATCTATTATTAGTCGATCATATTATTCAGTTTTTAATAAGTGCCTGAACTATCAAAAGTCAAGAACTGGTAGAGATATAAAAAAAGATAGGCATAATGTTACAATTAAAGAGTTTAAGGAATATCCTGACGCAAAACATCAGAAACTAGGCATTGAATTAGGAAGATAAAGGGATATGCGCATTACTGCTGATTACTATTCAGAGATTGATTATGATTTAAAATCCGAGGCGAAATTATCAATAACTAGAGCTATAAAAATTGATGAAATTCTGCGAACAATATGATTAATTTTTGAGCTATTTGTTAAATACAAATTTCTCTACTCTCATCCTTCTAAAAGCTTTTTCCTTTAATTGCCGAACCCGTTCACGAGAAATATCTAGTATTTCCGAGATCTCTTTTAAAGTAAGTTGGTCTTCATAAAGCAGTTTGATCACAAGTTTTTCAGCTTCCGGCATGCCACTTTGGAATTTCAATTTATCGTTTTTTGGTTTTGCATTGTTTCCGGTTTTATCTTCTGTTATTTCTTCATTTAAGGCAGATGTTTTGTAGGTAGATTTCTTTTCTTTTTCTACAGCTTCAAGTATATTTTTTTTTATCCAGAATGTAGCATAAGTACTGAATTTTGCACCTTTACTCACGTCATATTTATCGGCTGCCTCCAACAGGCCGATCATACCTTCCTGCTCCAGGTCCTCATGTGGAACACCAAGTTTATTATATTTGGTTGCAATACTACGAACTAAAGGTAGATATTCAATGACTATTTCTTCTTTATTCATTTTGAAAAGTTTTTGGAATTGATATTATAAATTTTGTTCCGACACCTATCTTGCTTTCCACATCAATAGTGCCACCATGAAGGTTGATGATATGTTTGACGATAGAAAGACCAAGTCCTGTACCTCCCATTCTGCGAGAGCGGGATTTATCTACAACATAAAATCTTTCAAAAAGTCGGGACAGATGCTCTTCAGCAATTCCATATCCACTATCGGATATTATGAATTTTAAATAATTCTCAGCCTGATTGTATTAAGCAGCTCTGTAAAGCTTCTGTAAAAGCCAATGTTGGTCCAATGGTGGGAATTGCTGGTTTATTTGCTTTGGAAGTAGGGATGTATTTAATAAACATTTTTAATCTCAAAGAAATACTAGTAGAAAATGGAGGTGATATTTTTGTTAAACTGCAAAAAAATCTCAAACTAACAGTTTATGCAGGATCATCTCCATTCTCAAACAAAGTAGCTTTTGAGTTAGATGAAACAAATCGTCCATTTGCTGTGTGTACTTCTTCTGGAACAATAGGCCATTCCTTTAGTTTTGGCAAAGCAGATGTTTTTTCGATAGTAAGTTATGATTGTATTCTAGCAGATGCATTAGCTACATCTTATGCTAATAAAATTCATATTGAAACGGATCTTCAAATGCAAATAGAGAACTCGAAACAACATCCGGAAATCTTGGCAAGCCTTGCTATAAGAAGAGAAAAACTTGCGCTCCAGGGCAGTTTTAAAATATCTTTGCTTCGGGATGGAAAATTATGAAATTGATTGATACTTTGAACCCTGACGAAAAACCGATCCTTTCTTTGGAAATCGTGCCACCACGCAAAGGAAACAGGTTAGATTCAATCTTTAAAGCAATAGATATTTTGCGACCATTCAATCCAAAAATCATCAGTGTAACAAAACATCAAACCCAGTTTGAATTCAAAGAACTAAACGGGAATATCGTGAAATATCCTAAAAACAAACACGCAGGTCCGGTGGGTTTGGCAGGAGCAATAAAACATCGTTACAACATCGAATCGATTCCTCATCTTATCTGTGGTGGGGTCAATCGCTACCAGATAGAAGATCTGCTTATTGATCTGCAATTTCTAGAAATTGATAATGTCTTTGTAATTCGGGGAGATGCAAACAGCGGACGCCGGTTTGAAGCAGAGAAAGATGGATTCTTGTATGCGCAGAATATAGTGCAACAGGTTTCAAATATGAACAAAGGAATTTATACATTTCCAGCAGAAACTCCTGAATCTACCGACTTCTGCATTGGTGCAGCCTGTTATCCTGAAAAGCATTACGAGGCTTTGAACCTGGATACAGATCTGCAAAACCTGAAGCAAAAAGTTGATGCCGGTGCTGATTATCTGATCACGCAAATGTTTTTTGACTTTGATCTCTATAAAGATTTTGTGGAAAAAGTAAGGAATATTGGAATCAATGTTCCTATTATTCCCGGCATAAAACCACTTATCAAGAAAAAGTTTTTGAAGATGATTCCTCGAGCTTTTTTCGTTGATATTCCTGATAAAATGGTGAATTTATTCGAAGCTGCCAGAACATCGGAAGAGGAATTGAAAGCTGGAACTTCTTACATGACAGAATTAGTAGAAAAACTGCTGGATTATGGTGTTCCAGCTATCCATCTCTTTACAATGGGACAGGGTAGATCTACTAAAGCATTGCTTTCAAACTTCAAAGATTCTTTTAGAAGTTGATTATGGAAATAATTATTCCTCCTACACAAAAGATCTATTCCAGCAGACGTAGATTTTTATTTCGTGCAGGTATGAAAGATGATAAAAATATTCCAGTCGAAATTCAGAGAAGATTGCAGCAAACAATTGATCTTGGTTTGGAATTGGCAGATCCAATAATCTTCTCTGAGGACGCACAAGTCGCAGAATATGGGATTGACCGTGGATTTCTTCCTCAATTACTACAAAACTCACATTCAGTAAGTTTATTTGTAAGTACTCTGGGCAGACAGATCGATAAAAAGATCATGTCTCTTTCCGAACAGAACATGGTATTGGCTGCAATGTTATTGGATGCCTGGGCTTCTGAAAGCCTGGAAACGATTAACATGTGGTATGATGATGTACTTCGAAGTAAGTTTGGTGATGGGACAAGACGTTTTTCTCCAGGATATGGGGATATGGATATTAAAAAAAACTACGATATTTTACAGAATTGGCTACCTAACAATAAAATTGTAGCTAACAAAAAAACAGGGATTTTACAACCGCAAAAAAGTACAGTGTGTCTTATCGGGTGGAAGTAAACACACACACACAAACAACAGGAAAAAATATGAATAGAATTGAATTCAATGAATTATTAAGTAAAAGAATATTGGTATTAGATGGTGGATACGGTTCGGAATTTTTCAAAAGAGGATACGGTAATATTCCGGGAGACCTTTTAAATCTAAAACATCCGGAAGTTGTCTTGGATGTGCAAAAAAAATATATATCTGCAGGCTGCGATATTCTTCTGGCAAATACGTTTAATGCTAATCCAATGAAGCTGAAAAAACTTGGTTTGGAAAAGGAATTCGAAGCAATCAACTTGCGTGCAGTTCAACTGGCAAAGAAGGCAGCAGAAAATAAAGCTCTTGTTTTTGGAGATATTTCTTCTACCGGTGATTTCTTGATTCCATTGGGAACAAATGATTACGAAGAAGTTGTACATAACTATTCTTTGCAGGCTAAAGTATTATCCGAAGTTGGTGTTGATGGCTTTATTGTAGAAACCATGAGTGACTTGAAAGAATTGAAAGCAACGGTAACCGGAATTCGCAGCGTTAACGAAAGCTTACCTCTTATCGTGCAGATGAGTTTTGAAGCTGATGGTCGCTCCATAACCGGAACAACACCACACATTTTTGCATCACTTATGAATGATCTGGATGTAGATGTAATAGGCGTAAATTGTTCAACTGGGCCGGAAAACATGCTGGCTGTTGTTAAAGAAATCTATCAGAATACAACCAAATTTGTGTCAGTGGAACCAAATGCTGGAGTTCCACATTACGATGGAAAGAAAGTAACTTACAAAATGTCTCCCAAACAATTTGCAGATTATGCAGTAAAATTTGCAGAACTGGGAGCTAATATTATTGGTGGTTGCTGTGGCTCCAATTCTTTTCATATAAAAGCAATATCCCAAACTGTGAAGAACATGAAACCATTGAATCGAAATTCCAAAGTAATCCAGGTTCTATCTTCGCGAACCGAGATCGCTGAACCAGCTCCTTTCTTGATTATAGGGGAGAGGATTAATCCTGCATCCAAACCAAAATGGCAAGATGAGATCAATGATAAGAATTTTAATAGTCTTCTGAAAGAAGCATCCAAGCAACAGGAAGAAGGCAGCTCGATATTAGATGTTAATCTGGGTATAGAGAAACTTCTGGAAGAAGATCACTTTCGTTCTGTAATTCAGCAGTTCGATAAACAATCATCAATTCCGCTTTCGTTAGATATCCAAACCAATAGATTTCTTAGATCTGCAATACGGGAATATCCCGGAAGACCGATTCTGAATTCAGCCAAAGTTACAGCGAAAAGCTTGGAAAGAAAAGCGAAGCTTTTGAAAGAAAATGGTGGTATGTTGATTCTTCTGGCAATGGACAAAAAAATCCCTGAAACTGCAGATCATAGAGTTCGACTGATATTAGAAGGAATTATAGAATTAGAAGCAAAAGGAATCAGTCGTGATCGGATTTTTGCCGATGCTTTAGTTCTTTCGTTTGGTGCCGAGAATGATCCTGCGCTTACCTTAAAGACAATTGAAGGATTACATAAAAATGGTATAAAAACTGTGATCGGATTATCCAATCTTAGCTTTGGTATGCCGGGTCGATCTTTGCTGAATGGAACTTTCCTGGCGCAAGCAGTAGGCAAAGGACTTTCGGCTGCTATTATGAATAGTGGAGATAAATTTGTGTTGGATTCTTTGCATGGAAGCTTGAGTCTGGCAGGATTTTCTTATTCTTCCAAAGAAGAAAAAACTATTGATGATCCGATCTTAAAAACGATATTGTCAGGAGAGAAAGACAATCTTAAAACACAGGTAGAATTTTTGTTGGAAGTACATGAACCACTACATATAAGCCAGCAGATTTTGGGTAAAGCTATGGAAGACGTGGGAAAACTCTTTTCTAAAGGAAAAGTCTACTTACCACAGTTGCTATTAGCAGCCGAAACTGTACAGCCCATTTTTGATTATATTAATGAGAAATTTCCCAGTTCAATAACCAGTAAAGGAAAGATCGTCTTGGCAACGGTGGAAGGTGATATCCACGATATCGGCAAAAAAATTATCGGAACAGTGCTAAAAAGCAATGGGTTTGACGTGATTGATATTGGTCAGGATGTGTCTGTTGAAGAGATTGAAAAACAGGTGAATGAACATAAACCGCACATTCTGGGCCTTTCTGCCATGATGACGACAACTGTTGACCAGATTGGTAAAGTTAGTGATTTATTGAAAGACAGTACCAGTAAAGTTGTGTTGATAGCTGGTGGTGCCTCTATGAACCAGAAACTGGCAGAGCATTACCAGATAGACGGTTATTGCAAAAGTGCAGCAGATGTTGTACAGATGTGCAGTGAGTTGATTGGGGAAAATAACCACTAAATCACAGAGTCACAAAGAACATAAATAATGTCTAATTTAACTTTTTGAGTGTTGAATGAAGAAGTAGAGACGCAATACTTTCGTCAGATGATGTAATGGTCGAACATTGTTCGACCTGGAATTAATTTAAATCACAATGACAGCATAATGCTCTATATCAACTACTGACTGATAAATTGATACAGAGATAGAAGATAAACAGAACGTAAAGGTGCAATATAATGAGTCTTCCGAAATGTTATTTTTTTCTATTACTTATCTTTTTAAGTTTTCAATCCCTTTTTTATAAGCTTCCCATAATTCATCCGGATTATTAATAACCAGATCTACATTGCCACAATCGCAACATATCGTTGCGTTTAATTCACCTTTTTTTGTGTTTTTGAAAAGCAGAGCCTTAGGTTTGGCATGAATTTCGATTGCCAGGTTGTGATTATCGTCCATAAAACCATGATCTGTAATCTTTACTTCCGGAATAACTTTGTTTGAACCACAAGCTTTGCATTTAATTGTTTCAGACATTTCGTGCTCCTAAATTTTTTATTGTTCTATTTCTTTTTCACCCTCATTCTTCTAAAAGCTTTTTCCTTTAACTGCCGAACTCTTTCTCTCGAAATGCCTAATTGCTCCGAAATTTCTTTCAAAGTAAGCTGGTCTTCATAAAGCAATTTGATAACAAGCTTTTCCGCATCCGGCATACCATCCGGGAATTTCAATTTATTGTTATAAGGTTTTGATTTATTTTCTATCTTATCTTCAGTGATCTCTTCATTCAAGGCAGAAGTTTTATATGTTGATTTTTTTTCCTTTTTCACAGCTTCTAGGATGTATTTCTTTATCCAGTAAGTAGCATAAGTACTAAATTTAGCACCTTTGTTTTCATCGTATTTTTCCGCTGCTTCCAGCAGGCCGATCATACCTTCCTGTTCCAAGTCTTCGTGAGGAACACCAAGTTTATTATACTTTGCAGCAATGCTACGAACTAATGGCAGATATTCACGAACTATTTTATCGTTATTCATTTTACTAAGTTTTTGGAATTGATATTATAAACTTTGTTCCTTTGCCAATTTCACTTTCTACATCAATAGTGCCACCATGAAGATTGATAATATGTTTAACGATAGAAAGACCAAGTCCTGTACCTCCCAATCTTCGAGAGCGGGATTTATCTACAACATAAAATCTTTCAAAAAGTCGGGACAGATGCTCTTCAGCAATTCCATTTCCACTGTCGGATATTATGAATTTTAAATAATTCTCAGCCTCTTCAACAATTACTCTAATTTCACCTTTATCAGTATATTTAATTGCATTATCTATAAGATTTATGAAAACTTGTTCCAGTTGAAAAACGTCGGCTCGTATCTCTGATTCAGTGTTATTCTGCTTAATAACTAGCTTCAATCCTTTTTCTTCAATCCTGTGAGCAAATATGTGTGAAATATTATTCAGAAAATCATCAACTCTTGTTGTTTCTATTTCAAGTGGATTGTCATGTTCCAGTCTGGATAAAGTGAGTAGATCATTTACAATATGAATTAGTCTCTCAGTATTGCGTTTTATAATTTCTACATAATTCTTATTTTTTTCATCAAGATCATCCTCGAATGTTTCCAGGTATCCTTTAATGGAAGTAAGAGGTGTTCGCAATTCATGGGAGACATTCAAGACAAAGTCTTTCTTGATAGTCTTCAGTTGTCGAAACTCTGTGATATCGTATAGAATAAAAACTGTTTCTTTGTTGAATTCAGAATAAGATGTACTGCAAAGGAAATGTTTAGAATCGAATTCGATCTCTTTTGTTTTACTTACCGGATTTTTAAAATATCCATCAACAATCTCATAGAGCTCTTTGGTGCGAATTACATTCCAAAAATACTGGTTTTTAACATCTGTCATTTGCACAAGGTTAACGAAACTTGTGTTGTAAGTACGGATGAGGCCTTTATCATCTTGAATCCAGATCGCTTCTTTTATAGATTCGATGATAATATTAAAACCTTCTTTTCGTTTGGAAAGTTTCGTATCATACTGCTGAAGTTTATTTGAGATTTCATTTAAATTGCTGAAGATCTTACTATACGGTTTATTTAGAGGGTACTTTAATTCAGACAATTCACCTTTGGAGATTTTTTCAATATGATTTTCAAGTTTTTCAATAGGTTTTGTAATAGAATAAGAGTAAAAGATTGAGATCAGAAAGGCTATTATTGTTAAAATACTCATTCCCAATAATAGGTTTGAATATGGTATGAAACGGATAATGATTACAAAAGCGAATACAGCATAAAGAATGAAAATAATAGAAAATGTGCGGATTGCTTTATTTAAGAGCTTCATTTATTCTTCCATTTTATAACCAACACCACGAACATTTTTGATGAATTTCCCTGCTTCTCCCAGCTTTTCCCGCAAGTTGCGAATATGAACATCAATAGTTCGATCTACTACAATTTTATCATTTCCCCAAAGATGGTCTAATAATTGATTGCGGGAGTAAACCCAACCAATCCGGGAAGCAAGCAGCTTAATGATCTTAAATTCTGTCGGAGTTGTTTCCACCTTTTTCTCGTTAACAATCACATTTACTTTTAGCAGATCAATTTTCAGTATTTTCCCAACTTCGATGATCTGTTTTGCTTCTTCTTTTACCTTTCCCCTTCGTAACACTGCCTTTACTCTTGCAACCAATTCTCTTGGAGAAAACGGTTTTACTACATAGTCATCAGCACCAAATTCCAATCCAAGAACGCGATTTGTTTCATCCCCTTTTGCCGTGAGCATAATAATCGGAATATTAATAAATTGTTCATTCTTCTTCAAGTCTTTGCATACGTCAAAACCATCAGCATCCGGCAGCATCAGGTCTAATACGATCAGATCTGGGATTTTGTTATCCAGGAATTTGTAAAGATCATCTGCCAGTTCAAATTTTTCTGTATCAAATCCAGCTTTATCCAGGTTTATGGCAACAAGATTTAGAATATCAGGTTCATCATCGACTATGGCAATTAATGCTTTACTCATAATTTAACAACTCTTCAAATTATTTCAAATCTTACAAACTATCCAAATACTGTAAGAAAAAATATTAAGAATAAATAAAAATTACTTCTTATTTTGCATTCGAGCCCAGGTGTCTCTCAAGGTTACGGTTCTATTGAATACAGGTTTTGCTGGAGTAGAATCGGCATCTGCGCAGAAATAACCTAAACGCTCAAACTGACAACGGAAACCAGGTTCTACTTTTGCTAAATGAGCTTCGATTTTGCAGTTTTGTAGAATTTTAAGAGAATCTGGATTTATGTAATCCATAAATGTTTTTCCTTCTTCCAGATTATTGGTGTTGGGAACGGTTATCAATCGATCATATAATCTTACTTCTGCATCAATAGCATGTGGAGCTGAGATCCAATGCAGAGTTGCTTTTACTTTGCGGCCATCCGGAGATTTTCCACCCTTAGAAGCTGGATCGTATGTGCAATGTAACTCAGTGATTTCTCCATTTTCATCTTTAACAACATCATTACATTTAATGAAGTATGCATAGCGGAATCTTACCTCTCTACCAGGACCTAAACGGAAGAATTTCTTAGGAGGATCTTCCATAAAATCTTCTCTTTCAATATACAATTCTCTACTGAATGGAACTTTTCGGGTACCAGCTTCTGGATCTTCGGGATTGTTCACGGCATCGATCTCTTCCACTTTATCTTCGGCGTAATTTGTAATTATCACTTTTAATGGATTCAATACTGACATCACGCGAGGAGCTGTTTTGTTAAGTACTTCACGAATGGAATGTTCCAACAGCGCATAATCTACAACACTGTGAGCTTTTGCCACTCCAACTTTATGAATGAAATTCTGAATAGATTCTGGTGTGAAACCACGTCGTCGCAATCCGGATAAAGTAGGAAGACGAGGATCATCCCAACCATCTACTACACCTTCTTCGACTATTCGTAAAAGTTTTCTTTTGCTCATCACAGTATAGTTCAAGTTAAGTCTGGCAAATTCAATCTGCTGTGGGTGATGGACATTCAATTGGTCCAGATACCAGTCGTAAAGAGGACGATGAGCTTCAAATTCCAGTGAACATAGAGAGTGTGTAACTCCTTCGATAGAGTCTTCCAATCCGTGTGCCCAATCATAAATCGGATATATGCACCATTTATTTCCAGTACGGTGATGTTCTGTGTGACGAATACGGTACATGAGCGGATCACGCAGCAGCATATTGGGAGATGTCATGTCAATTTTAGCTCGCAGTACATGTGTTCCATCTTCAAATTCTCCTGCTTTCATACGAGAGAAAAGCTCGAGATTTTCTTCGATAGACCGATTTCGATACGCGCTGTTTGTTCCAGGTGTTTTTACTGTTCCACGTGTTTCACGAATTTCTTCCGCAGATTGGCTATCCACATAAGCTTTGCCAGCTTTTACAAGCTGTACAGCATATTCATGCATCTTATCAAAATAATCTGAAGCATGCAGAAGACGATCTTCCCAATTGCATCCCAGCCATTTGATATCTTCGATGATCGCGTTCACGTATTCAATTTCTTCTTTCTCAGGATTTGTGTCATCAAAGCGGAGATTAAACTTTCCATTGTTTTCCACCGCCACATTATAATTCAGTAAGATTGCTTTGGCATGGCCAATGTGCATCTGACCGTTTGGCTCCGGTGGAAAGCGGGTATGAACTCTACCTTCATTTTTATTATTTTGTACATCTTCTTCAATGATAGTGCGAATAAAATCTTTTGTGATTGTTTCCATTTAAACTCCTATAATATTAGAACTTATTCTAATAAATATTAACTCCTATGCAGGTAACCGCATAACTTATTATAGATTTCAGTAATAACCAGTTGCGGGTTTACATGTCCTTCCAGTCTACGTATCATATCTTCCAGAAAATCGATACATTCCGAGGCATAATCGTCTATATTCGGATTCAATTGATATAACATTTGCAGCATTTCTGTTTTGTCCAGATTAATAATCTCTTCAGGATAATTTTGATAATATGAGATATCACTTATCCAGATGATGAGATGCGAAATGATCTCAATGAGAATATTCTGTGTTTTCGAGGTTTTGTATTTAGACGAAAACTCGATAAAATTCAGATCATTTTGTTTTATTATGATCTTAAGAAGATCAAGAGTATGTTCTCTTGATTCGATTCTGCCTTGTTCGGCCAAACGTAATCCTTTTTCCAGATTGCCGTTGGCTATTCTGGCATACATCTTTGCTTCCACATGTTCCAACACATTATTTTCCAGAAGCATTTCTTCTATCAAATGTTTTGGTATTGGTTGAAATGGAATCTGCTGGCAGCGAGATAGAATTGTTGGAAGAAGAGAGTTGGGTCGCGATGTTGTAAGAATAATAATGGTATCAGCTGGGGGTTCTTCTAAGGTTTTTAAGAAAGCATTTGAAGCCTGGATAGTCATTTGGTCTGCATCTTCGATAATATATATTTTAAAGATGCTTTCATTGGGAGTAAGATTGATGCGATGTTCCAGCATGCGGATGCTGCCGATCCTTATTCCTGTTCCAGTGCTGAAAAAGAACTCCTTCCAGGGTGTATTTTTTTTGTTTTCGATATAAGCTTTGAATTCATCCAGAACCTTATTAGATTTGATTTCTCCTTCCAGAGAAATATCTAACTTCGAAGATGGAAAAATATAAACCATATCCGGATGTGAATAAGCTAAAAATTTGCGACATGACGGGCAAAGCCCGCAAGGACGTTTTTCTAAAGTTGAGTGGCAATTTAGAGCCATTCCAAAATAGAGTGCAGTTGTGAATTTACCAACTCCATCGGGGCCATAAAATAGATAGCTATTTGCTATTTTATCATTAACAATAGCCCTATTGAGAATTGAGATTGCCTTATCTTGTCCCTTGATCTTAGAGAACATCTTAATCCTTTTTCAAGTTTGGCTTTATGAACGGGCTTTCGAACTCATTTGCCAGAATATCCATGTAAATTTCATCGTGTTTTTCACCTGCCAGGATAATTGTTTCCCTTCGTTTGCCAATTACTTTAAAACCAACTTTTTGGTAAGCCTTGAAAGCTCTTTTATTGAAACCAAAGACTTCCAGCATAATATTATTCAAATTTAAGATATTGAAGCCGTAATCGATTAATAAAGATAATGCTTCTGTTCCGTATCCTTTGCTCCAATATTCTTTGTTACCTATAAAAATGCCGACTTCAGCTTTTCGATTTCGGAGATTGATACGAAATATGCTGCAATTTCCTAAAAGTTTATCAGTTTTGATGTCGACGATGCTGAAGGTTTGTGAATTGTTTTTTACCATATCATTCAGAATTACTTTTTCTCTTTCCTGGCTAAGCTGCTGATTGAATGTCAGCAGGTTTTGTGCAACTTCAAAATCGTTCAACCACATGCAATATTGTTCTGCGTCTTCAACATTGAGCGGAGACAGATAAACTTTTTTGCCTTTTAACTTCTTAAAGTATTTCATCATTCACCTCGATAAGAATACTAAGTAATTGTATTTTCAAATCTTTTTACTGATTTTTCTATTCCCAGAATATTGATTATGAGAGTAAGTTCCGGACCATGGACACTGCCAAAGAGAGCTAATCTAAGTGGAAAATAAAGATTCTTTCCTTTCGCACCAGTTTCTTCTGTGGTCTTTTTTAAAAGATCATTGATAGAAGCATCATCCAAATTTTCTAGCTTTGGTAAATTGTCTTTCCAGAATCGAAATACATTCTGGGAATTTTCTTCATTGATGATCTTCATATCTTCTTCAGTGAAATCTAAATCCCTGAAAAAAGGAGCAGTAACTTCTGGCAATTCAGCTAATGTTGATACACGTTCTCTGGCAAATTCTATTATCTGTTTGAATTGCTCAGGATCATTGATTTTCATGCCAGCATCAGCAAAATAAGGTTCAGCTCTTTTTACGATATCATTCAGATCAAGAGTTTTAATGTAATGCCCATTCATCCATTTCAGTTTTTCCAGATCAAATACAGTTCCAGCTTTGGTTAACCGTTTCAAAGAGAATTCTTTGATCAATTCTTCAATGGTGAAAAGTTCTCTATCTCCGGCAGGATGCCAGCCCAATAGAGCTACAAAATTTAGAAGTGCTTCCGGTAAAAAACCTTTTTTCAGGAAATCTTCGGTTGCAACATCTCCCTGTCTTTTAGAAAGTTTTGAACGGTTAGGATTTAAAAGCAATGGCAAATGAATCCATTTAGGTGGTTTCCAGCCAAAGCTCTGGTACATGAAAATATGTTTTGGTGTGCTGGGCAGCCACTCTTCACCACGGATCACATGACTTACTCCCATTAAATGATCATCTACCACATTTGCCAGATGATAAGTTGGAAATCCATCGGATTTTATAAGGACCTGATCATCCACGGTTTCCCACCCAAATGTAACTTTTTCACGAACTACATCATAAAATATCAGTTCACCATCTTCAGGTGTTTTTAATCGGATCACATAAGGTTTTCCATCTGCAAGATTCTGTTCTATTTGATCACTTGTTAAGCTTCGGCAATGGCCATTGTATCTTGTATCAAGTCCTTGTGCCTGCTGCTCTTCTCTTTGCTTTGCAAGATCATCGGAAGTACAGAAACAGCGATAGGAGGCGCTTTTTTTCAGTAACTCATCTGCATGTGCTAAGTAAATTTCTGTCCGTTCCGACTGGAAATACGGACCAAAATTTCCACCTACTTCCGGGCCTTCATCATATTGTAAACCAACTGCTTTCAACGATTGAATAAGGTTTTCTACAGCACCTTCTACATATCTGTTCTGGTCGGTATCTTCAATACGCAGAATAAATGATCCGCCAACTTTTTTGGCATATAGAAAACTGTATAAAGCAGTTCTAAGTCCACCAACATGCAAATATCCAGTAGGACTTGGTGCAAATCGAACTCTAATTTCATTGCTCATATTTGTACTCCAATCTATTTATTAATTATAATATATTATTTATTTATATTCTAAGAATTATATCAATTGTTTGGTGTCAACTGGAATGTAGAAAATTAGAAATAGTTAATGAATTGTTAGGTATGTAATAGACAGAAAATATTAAAAACGATACGAAATGAAAGATCTTAATTCATTATTTTCAGATGTTATATCTTCATAATCTTCATAAACACCTTCTCGAAAATAATATAGATATTCAGCACCTAATTTAAAGTGTTTACTGATGGGAGTTTCTACTCTGAAGTTAGTAATTTCGATTCTTTCATGTCCATTTGCACCACTGAGTGTGTAAAGCCAATAGCGAAGATAGCTAACGTGCATTTCACCATATTTATTGTTTACCAGCCATCCTTCAAATTTGCTGCTATAGCCCGGACCCAAATTATAATCGCGATGAGCTTCTTGGGCATAAGCAGAATTACATCCACCCAAAACAACAGCAGATACATGGCACGATGTAAAAAGATCCATCCCTTCGTAAGCAGAAAAGCGAGAGATCACGCCACCACCCAATCCACTGGCAGCAATCTTATAAACGTCATTTGCGAGGTAATCAAAATGCTGAAATGCTCCCATTAAATTATCTTGAACCATATCGCCGGTATTTCCCTGGAAGTTAAAATTCTTTCCAAACAGAAGTGCATCACCGTAGAAATTTGTAATTGTATCGATGCCTTTTAAATTTATGCCCAAATGCAGGTTGAAGTAGTCAAAAGGTTTTCGTTCTTCATTCAAAAAGGGTGTTCCATAGACAAATTGCATTTTAAGCATTGGTGATTCTTTTCCATTGTTCAGATCGAGTCCTTCGCCAACTGTGTTTCCACCAAAAGAGATCTCACCGATCACATCCTGCCTTTCCTGATTGTGATTTTTACTTTGAGATCTGGTTTTTCCTTTGATCAGCCGATTGATGCTCCGAATTGGATTTATCATCCCTGCACCCAACTCCCGCCAGGTTCTTTCGCTGCCGTGTGAGCTGTCATCCAGAATTAGAGATGATACACGATAAGTGATCTCACCAAGCATTATCCCACCTAGTGTTGTGGTAAAAAGGTCGTTATTGGAAGGTTCTTCGATCTCCATGAAAAGTTCCCACATCAAGCTTCCTGAAAGTGCAAACGGAGTTGAATGCCAGAAATCAAAACCATTGCTGCGAGCAGAATTATAATACATATTGCCATGATATGGATGCAGGAATTGGTTCATTAAAAAATCACTTTCATCAAAAACAAAACCATGCGAAAGATTATGCTTCACAGACTCAATGCTGATATTAGCCCATTCGGCTTTAGCAATATAATGATCTACGCTCCATACTCCCAGGTTAATGCTGAAAGCTTCGATCGCAGCAAAGGTAAAATTTGGTTGCACTAAGCTATCTATTGCTGTTTCTTCAGAAAAGAGAACTGAACTAAAACATAGCACAAGAATAATTATCAATAACCTCATGTTAAATTCCTAAAATAAATTTATTCCAGCTAAATAGAGAAATCTATCTTCTGTTTCTGCTTCTTCATCAAGTTCATATTCTGCCATTGCAGAACCTCCAAAACCACCATAAATTTCTAACCAATCGGTAATTCTACAAGTTGCAGAAAAACGCAGCTGCAAAGCAAAACTGCTGGGGATGTTACTTTCTTCATTTTCAGGTTCATAGATTATGTGGAAAAAACCAAAATCAGCTTCTGCACCAAATCTTTTATAGGGTATTCTGTATCCATAATGAAAACCAAACAGAAAAGACTCATCTATGTCTGATTCCAAATTGGGAGCACCAACCTCCAAACTGGAAACAAAGTTATTGCTTACAAACCTGACAGCTGTTACAAATCCTGCAAAATTGCTGATATAATTTTGCCACTGCACATTACCGTCATCCGAGATATTAATTAATCCAACCGGTACTCCATTTTGTTCTTCAGCAATATTCATAAGCCCGATCTGCCAGCCATTGTTTATCTGAGTAATGTTTCCCCAGCCCATTTGAACTCCACGAGATTCACCACAAACATTTACACCCGACCATTGCATACCTTTTAATACTTTACCCACAAAATTAAAAGTAGATCCCATTTGAATACCTTTGAATTCATCTCCGACTACATTTCCAGCACCAGCAGATTGTGCACCAACAAACGATTTCCCCACGATATTATAAACTGCCGATTGTTGATATCCTGTGAAATCTCCACCTACAAAATTGACTATACTGGTACTCTGAACTCCCTTAAAACTCCTACCCAAAAGACTTGCAGCTACACTCATCTGAACACCTTTAATGCTATCATTAACTACGTTCACAGCAGCAAAAGAAACACCTTTCAGGTTATCATCGATCTGAGAATAAAAAAAAGCGGTTTGCACTCCGGTAACTGACCTAGTGCAAATGGCTGAAAATCCGCAAATATTTGCTGCGCTCACAGAACCAACAGTGTTCTGGATCAATGCTAGATTAACTTTTGTAGAATCTGTTTTCGACTTATTGGTGCTTATGGGATATATTAATCCCCACGTTGTGTTATGGCTGGTCTGCGCAGATAAAAGTAATGATATCCAAAGAATAAATAGCATGATTATTTTATACTTCATCTTCTTTTCCTCATGCAGGTCAAATAGAATTAAAAATGATTGTATGTCAATTTTGTAGAAAGAAATGAACAAGTTATCTTATAAAATATTTGTCATTAGAAGAAATAGATAAATATTTTGGAACAAATATTGTATTTATAATTAATCATGTTGCGGAATAATAATGACAAATTAGGCAGATACTTCGAGGAATTTATTTTAGGAAAATCTTATATTCATTCCCAAACAAAAAAGATCACAGATGAAGAACACAGGCGATTTTGTAAGTTAACAATGAATACTCATCCACTCCATCTGAATGAAGATTTTGCAAAATCGACGCAGTTTGGACGTATAGTAGTGGTTGGCACTTATATTGCAAGTATCGTGGTTGGAATAAGTGTAGAGGATATTAGTGGTAAAGCTATTGCAAACCTGGAATACGAGAAAATAATACATCACAATCCAGTATTTATTGGCGATATTATTCGAGCTGAAACAAAAGTGCTCGGAAAAAGGACATCTGTTTCAAAACCGGACAGGGGAATAGTACTCGTAGAAACCAAAGCTTACAATCAAAATGATATTCTTGTTTTGTCTTTAAGACGCAAAGTACTTATTCCATTAAGGAAATAATAACATGGAATATATTTTTCGAAGTCTACTTTTTGTGCCAGGAAATAATGAAAAACTGATGCAAAAAGCTGCTAAAACCAAAGCAGATGCGATAATCTTCGATTTGGAAGATTCTGTGTTGGATAATGCCAAACAACAAGCTCGAGATGTTATCAAAAAAATACTACAAACCAACCTTTTTGATAAATTTTATATTTTTATACGTTTAAATGATAGATGCAGCGGATATCTGCAGCAGGATATTGATCAATTACTACATGAAAAAATTACGGGTTTTATTTTCCCAAAAGTATATACCGGAGATGATATTCTTCATTTTGAAAAAATGCTAGAAATTAAAGAACATTCAAAAGGTTTTAAGAAAGGTAGTTTTAAAATAATTCCACTGATAGAAACCGCTTCAGCTGTGCTGCATGCCGAAGATATTTGCAAATCATCAGATAGGATTATTGCGTTGGTTCTGGGTAGTGAAGATCTTTGTGCTGATTTATGTGGAATTAATGAGTTAACACACTCAGTTTTATCGGTTCCAAGAGCTTTGTGCGTACTTGCTGCCAGAGCTGCAGGTGTAATTCCTATTGATACACTGCATATCAATGTTCATGATTTTGATGATCTTGAAAAAGAACTTAAATTAGCCAGAAATCTTGGCTTTGAGGGAAAACTTCTGTTGCATCCCAAAGAAATAGAATTAACCCATAAATATTTTACACCGTCAATACAGGAATATGAAAAAGCTCGAAAAGTTATCAAGCTTACTAAAGAAGCATCTAACCAAAATATTCGTGTGGCAATTATTGATGAAACCTTTATTGGACCACCAATGGTGCGCCAGGCTGAGCATACAATTTCCAGATTTAACCGAATAGCTGAATGGGAAGAATTTCGCAGGAATTAGTATGGAAAAATCGATATTCCAAATTCCTTTTAAAACAATAAACAGGATGAAATTATATAAAAAAAGCCAATACTGGAATGCTGATCAACTTGCTTCATATCAAGATGAAAAGTTAAAGAAACTTCTGATTCATACAGGTAAACACGTACCCTATTATCGCGAACTTTTTAAAGAAATTGGATTTAATCCAAATACTTCCAGAGGTAGGGAGGGTCTCACGCAAATTCCTACTCTGGAAAAGGAAACAGTAAGAACCAGGAAAATTGAATTTATTGCCGATAATGCTGCAAAATATGGCATGACAAAAGATAGTACAAGCGGCTCTACTGGTACGCCACTTCATTTAATTCTAAGCGATAATGTTCAAGCTAATAAAATTGCTGCCTTGCTTCGCTCCTATAATTGGGCGGGTTACAAAATTGGCACAAAAACCTTCAGCCTGCAAAGTTATTATTTTCCTGCTTCAGAATTTAAGTATAATCGATTTTACAATATCCTTCGCTTTGATTCCAATAAATTGCAAAAAAGTTCTGCTCTTCGAGTAATAGCAGAGATCAACCGTTTCAAACCTAAATTCTTTATGGGTTTTCCGTTTGACATTCTGATGTTAGCTCGTTTTGCCAGAGAAGAAGGAATAGAAATAAATTCTCCACAATCTATAGTTACTTACGGCGAAACGCTATCTGAAGCGAAGAGAAAGCAGCTTAAAACTGAATTTAACTGCAAAGTATTTAACTTCTATTCACTGCATGAATGCTCTGCAATGATAGCTGAGTGTGAAGCTGGTAATTTACATCTGATAGATGATTTTGCATATCATGAAGTAATTGAAGAAAATGGAAAAAAAAGATTGATTGGGACAAGTTATTATAACTATTCCATGCCATTGATCCGTTATGAGATCAGAGATAATATTGAACTTTGTGATTCGAGCGAATTGTGTAGTTGCGGTCGTCATTTCAGCAGGATTAAAGAAATAATAGGAAAAGAGTGCGATTATATTCAGACATCTGGCGGCAGATTTCTGGGAGCTGTTATGTCTCATTCCATCGATAATGCAGATGGTGTTATATGTTCGCAATGTGTGCAGCATTCAATAGATGAAGTTGATATTAATTTGATTACTGATAGCAGGTTTAGAAGCAAGTCTCAGAAAGAATTAGAGATAGGTTTACGGAAAAGATTGGGCGAGAAGATGAAATTGAAATTTAATATAGTAAATGAATTGGAAAAAAGACCAGGCGGAAAAACACCATTTATACTTTCTAAGATTGGGAATGAATACTTTTAGAAATAGGAAAAAATAATGACTGAAATTAATTGTGAAAACTTGAATGAAACTGAACTGGTACAATTAGCAGAAAAATTTAAAAAAGAAAAGAACTGTTTTATAATAGCACACAATTATCAAAAAATGGAAGTGCAGCAAATTGCTGATTTTGTGGGAGATTCGCTGCAAATGGCTAAAGTTGCAGCACAAACAGATGCTGAAATTATCCTGGTTTGCGGCATTAAGATTATGGCAGAAACAGCTAAAATTATTAATCCTGGTAAAAAAGTTTTGATGGCACATCCAACTGCCGATTGTCAGCTGGCAAATATGCAAACTTCTGCAGATCTATTAAAGTTAAAAACTGAATATCCCGATGCAGAAGTGGTGTGCTATGTAAACTCTCCTGCTACCTTAAAAGCTGAAAGCACAATAACTTGTACATCAGCCAATGCTGTGGACCTAATAAACAAACTTCCAGCCAATAAACCAATAATATTTGTACCGGATCGCAACATTGGAGCCTGGGTGCAGTATAAAACAGGAAGAGATTTAATTTTGTTCGAAAGTTTCTGTTATGTACATGATCAGATCACGCTGGCAGAGGTGAAAAAGATTCGAGCGGAATATCCTGATCACACTTTGCTGGTTCATCCTGAATGTCGATTAGATGTGTGTTTGGAAGCTGACCTGGTTTGTTCTACCAGCCAGATGATAGATTTTACAAAGGCAAACAATAAAGTTATCATCGGAACAGAATACGGCTTATATGAGCAATTGAAGTATCATTTTCCTGAGAAAGATATTATTGCGCTCAGTCCTAGGATGATCTGCGATGACATGAAAAAAACTACTTTACGAGGAGCAGTGGAAGCTCTGGCAAATGAACTTAATGAAGTAGTAGTAAATGATTCTATAATGCAGAAAAGTAATTATTCTCTAAACAGAATGCTGGAAATTGTTTAAGGAATAGAGGTTCTGAATTTGAAAAAAAGAATTATTTTTGCTTTGCAGTTAATTGTTACAATACTATTAATTATTTATTTATTTCATAGATTTGATTTTTCATTTTCAAAGCAGAAGCTGATTATTCAAAATCCACTCTGGTTAATATTCCCTGTCTATTTTGCAATTGTATTTATTCCAGTTTTGGCAGCATCCAGATGGAGGATATTTTTATTTTTCGTTGGCATCAATACCAATATTTATAAATTGATCAAGATTAATTTCTTATCGATATTCTGGGGTACTTTCCTGCCTTCTGGAGATGGATTTGCTGCTATTAGAATGTATCAGATTGAGAAAAGGTATCCTGCATCTCCCGGACAAGCTAGCAGCTCAATTGTTTTAGAAAAATTATTTGGTTTCCTGCATCTTTGTATATTTGGATTTGTTTTGTCGTTCTGTATCAATGAGTTTCAGCAGATTGTATTATTCAGAGTAATGTTGTTAGTTTTGTTTTTAATTCTTTTACTGATTTTAGCATTGATTACCAAAACCAATTTGATGAACTCATTTAAATTACTATTAAATAAATTTGGTAAAGGTGTGAAAATTGCTGAATATTTTGGAAATTTACAAAATGGATTAAAGAATGTTCCAATTTTAAAAGCTGTTCTGGTATCAATACCGTTGATATTCTTGATCCAGATTATTTCTTTCTTAAATGTATATTTGTTATTCAAAGCTCTTGATATTGATGTTCCAATTATTTTTATCTTAGCAGCAATGCCGATAATTCAAATCATATCTTTGATCCCTGTTACTTTAAGTGGTTTTGGTTTAAGGGAAGGAGCTTTTATTTATTTCTTCAGCCAACAGGGGATTCCTGTAGAAATAGCTTTTTCAGTATCAATTATTAATTTTGCAATTCTCACAGGATTACCCGCAGCTATCGGTGGATTTCTAAGTGTGAAAGAACAATTACGAAACAGAGACAAACTAAGATGAAAGATATTTCTGTAGTTATTCCCGTTTATAATGATAAAGATGTTCTTACAGAACTATATTGCCGATTAAATCGGGGATTAAAAAAGATTTCACCTAACTATGAAATCATATTTATAGATGATGGAAGCAGTGATGGATCGATCGAGGTTTTGCAGGATTTGCAATTTGCAGATCATCGCATCAGAATCATACGACTAGCCCGTAATTTTGGCCAGGCTAATGCTATAGCAGCCGGTATGGAACAAAGTCAGGGTGAATTCATTGTAATTATGGATAGCGATCTATCTGACAGACCAGAAGATATTCAAACCCTACTGGATGTTCTGAATGAAAATGATGTTGAAATGGTTATTGCACAAAGATTGGAACGTAATGATAAATGGATCAACAGAAGTCTTTCCAAAACATTTTTTGTTCTTTCTAATTTACTCACCAATATCAAGCATCCTCGGAATGTTGGGGTATTTCGCATTTTGAAGAGATCCAGTTATCTGAAAGTTTGTGGACAACCAGAGTTAAATGGTACAATATTAAGCAGATTTTACCAGGCTGGAATCACCTATGATACAACAGTAATACCGAAAGACCCGCGTTATGCCGGTTCAAGTGGTTATACCTTCAAAAAGAAAATATATCTGGCAATGGATAGATTGCTGCCACACATGAAGCATCCTGCTATGCGGCAAAGCAGGAATCCTTATTTTGTAATAAAAGAGATCATTGATATTCGAGATACAAAGTAATCATGAAATTATAAATCAAAGAGAATTATATGAAGAAGAAAATAATAATCCTGGGTGGAATTGGCAACGGATCAGTTATTGCAGCTGCTATGCTAGATGCCAATAAAAGAGGTTATCAAGAACATGAATTCGTCGGCTATTTAAATGATCGATACAACAAAAATGAGCTGATAGAAGGTATGCCGATTCTGGGTAAACTCTCAGAAGCAAAAAGATTTGCCAACGATGGTTACTATGTTGTAAATACAATTTACAGAATCGATGGACAGCAAGAAAGAATTGATCTATTTGAGAGTCTAAATATTCCAGAGTCGATGCTTGCTACATTTGTACATCCATCTGCTTATGTAGCTCCGCAGGTAAAACTTGGAGCAGGATGTGTGGTTATGCCAAACGCTTCGGTATCGCCAGGTTGCAGCTTTGGAAAATGCTGTTTGGTTATGGCTAACGCAAGTGTGGGGCATAACACAACAGTTGGAGATTACTGTCACTTTGCAGCTCAAAGTTGCACAAGTAGTTTTGTGCATGTAAACAATGGTGTACATGTAGGATTAAATGCTACAATTAGAGAAAATATTACGTTAGGCACGAATTCTGCATTAGGTATGGGTGCAGTATTGATTAATGATATAAGTGAAAATGAAATTTGGGTGGGAAACCCGGCTAAATTTTTACGGAAAACGTAGCAAACCTTGCGAAGGTTCTTAATCCCCTTCCCTTCGCAAGGTTATTTTTTATTCTCAAAATGAGACTTTGCAAATGAAGAAAGTAGCCATAATTCAATCAAACTATATTCCCTGGAAAGGATATTTTCATATCATTAAAAAAGTAGATCACTTTGTATTTTTAGATACTGCTCAATATACGTGCAGAGACTGGCGAAACAGAAATCTTATCAAAACTCCTGATGGACAGAAATGGCTTACAGTACCAACTGACGGTACACAATCGAAGAAGATCAATGAAGTGAAAATTGATAACTCTACAAACTGGCAGAACGATCATTACCAAGCCTTAAAACATAATTATAGTAGATGCGAATTCTTTAAAGATTTTATCCCATTACTTGATGAAGTTTATTTGAAAATGGAATGGATCAATCTTAGTGAACTTAATCAGTATATCATCAGGAAAATCGCGAAAATATTGAATATTAATACTCAATTTCACAATTCAAATGAGTTTATACTTCCACCTGGAAAAAACAAAAAAATAATTTCTATCATAGATCAGATCGGCGGAACACATTATTCCAGTGGTCCCAGTGCAGCAAATTACATCAATGCAGAATTATTTAAGATTAATGGTATTGATGTGGAATTTATGGATTACTCAAACTATCTTCAATATTCTCAACCTTGGGGAGGATTTCAGCATGGAGTTACAATATTGGATCTTCTATTTTGCACAGGCAGCAATGCTGCGAAATATATCTGGAGCTAAGGAATGAAAATTCCATTTAACCTTCCATTAAGATTGGGAACGGAAATTAAATATTTACAAGATGCAGTAGAACGGCAAAAATTTTCGGCAAAAGGATATTATGGAAAATTATGTTCTCAAAAACTGCAGAATATATTTTCACTAACATGTAAAGTTTATCTCACATCATCGTGTACTGCTGCGATGGAAATGGCTGTTCTACTTCTGGAGATCAAACCAGATGATGAAGTCATCATGCCTTCTTTCACGCATGTGGGAACAGCTAATCCTTTTTTAAGAGCAGGTGCAAAGATAGTATGGTGCGATATTGATGCCAGATGCATGAGCATTGATCCACATAAAATTGAAGAATTGATAACATCCAGAACTAAAGCAATCATTGCTGTTCACTATGCCGGCATTCCATGTAAAATTGATGAGATCAGAAATATCTGCAATAAGCATAATCTATTTCTGGTGGAAGATTGCGCTATGTCGATTGGTAGTTCATATAAAGATAAATCTGTGGGAACTTTTGGAAATCTGGCAGTGGTCAGTTTTCACGAAACCAAAAATATTCATTGCGGGGAAGGTGGAGCTATTATCATTAATAATGAAAATATGCTGGAGCGAGCTGAAATATTAATGAATTGCGGAACAAATAAAAATCAATTCGAATCTGGAAAAACAGATCACTATTCCTGGATCAGTAATAGTTCAAATTTTAAGATGAGTGAGTTACAGGCAGCTTTTCTATTTCCGCAATTACAAGAATTGCAAAAGATCAATAGCAAAAGAATTGATACCTGGAATTTTTACTATAATTCACTTTCTGGAATTATTTCAAAAGAAAATCTGCCGTCTGCACCGAAATTTAGCAAACATAATGGTCACCTCTTCTATATACATACAGGCAGCAGAATAGAACGAAATGAATTAATTTCTTTTTTAAAAAAGAATGAGATTGAAGCTGTATTTCATTACATTCCTCTACACAATGCACCAATCTGGAACAAATCTGAAATAACTTTACCAATCACGGAAAAAGCAGCAGGAACTATTCTTAGAATGCCCCTTTATTACGACCTTAGTATCGATAGTATTGTTTTGATCGCTGAGAAGATCAGTGAGTTTTATTCTGGAAAACAAAAAGCAAATAGTTGAAATGAAATCACCTAATAAGACTGCAAATTTTCTTAGCTCTTATAAATTTCTGATCATTCTTACATTTATACTGTTCTTCATCTATTTTTCTCCCTATCTTATATTGGGAAAGAATGCTTATGTTCTGATTCACGATAATTTGAACCAAATGAATATGCTGGGCATTTTCGATGGTAAAATGAAGGCTGAAATCTTCCCTGAAAATGTGGATGAACATTTTACTCTACCGGGTACTGAGGCAATTTTTCACCTGGCTCATCCCAAATTGGATAAGCTATTTTATAGATGGGATTATTTTTGGGGTTTTGTCTTCAACGAGTTTTTTTATCGACTCATTGCTTTGATCGGAATTTTTATTTTACTGAAACGATTTCTATTCAAAACGAAACAACTTGCACTGGTATCGCTACTGCTGTCATTTTCATTTATCTCATTACCCTTTTGGCCACCAGGCAATTTATCAGTCGCTGGTTTGCCGCTCTTTATGTATGCTTTTGTAAATCTAAAAAACAAAAGCAAAATCTGGCTATCTTACTTGTTTATAATACTTTATTCTTTCTATTCTAATTTCTTCTTTATTGGTGTTTTCAACTCTTTTATTCTTTTAATTTATGTTATTTACTTGATTGTGAAAAAAAAGATAAATCTTCAAATAATTATTGGATTACTTCTTTATCTATTTTCTAGTATAATCAGTCATTATCCACTATTTTTGAATGAATTTTTCTACGGTATTTCCACTAACAGGGCAGCTCAGGAAATTGAAGGATGCAGCTTGATTTCCTCGATAAAAATGATGATTTATGACTTTTTATGGTCTCATAAATTATCTCATAGCTTGCATACTGCTGTGATTTTGCCTTCATCACTAATAATTTCATACCTTATCTGGAAGAAAAAAGATCGCCCAATTATAAAGCTTATTTTTCCAATTTGGATAGGCTTGATCATAGTTCCAATTTTGTACGGATTATTCTACTGGCAGCCTATGATGAACCTATATAATTCTTTAAACTTGGGATTCAGATTTGATAGATTGTATGTATTTGTGCCAATCATCTGGTTTTCTTTGTGGAGCATATTGCTATTGTGGGTTACAAAAAATTATAAATTCGGGAAACAAATAACTTTTTTACTGATCTTATCGCAACTATGCATCAATTTCTACTTTTATACATTTAGAGCTTATACTCAGCATCCTACTTTTAATGAGTTTACAAGCTCAGGACAATTCGCAAATATTACAAAGGTTATTGGTAATAATTCTCGAGTAGGCTGTATCGGATTTTTTCCAGCTGTGGCAAATTATAACGGGTTGAAAACAGTTGGTTCTTTTAGCTCCTATTATCCGCAGGATTTCAAAGATCAATTCAGGAAGATAATAGCTCCTGAACTGCAAAATAATGAAGAACTAAAGCAATATTTTGAGAATAAAGGTTCAGCTTTATTTCTGTTTGATGATGAAATTGGTACTAGTTATAAAGATCAGGAAAAGATAAGATTAATCAATACAATTGAATGTGATTTAAATCTAAATGAACTGAAAAAACTCAACGTAAAATACCTGCTTTCAACAGTTAGAATTTCCAACTCAGATATTATACAGTTAAAAGAAATGCTATATCAAAATTCAGAAGAAGATTACTATAGAATTTTTATCTACGAGATTATGTGATCTCTGCCTAATTATTAAACAAATATTTTTTATGCATTTGACAATATTCCTGTTAGTAATTTAACTCCCAAAATAGTTTTAAAAGATTAGATTGAAAGTATATTCAGGAGATATAGATGAAAGAGAAAACCAGTGCCAATGTATATAAAGCATTTATTGGAGAAGCAAAAGCTTATTTTAGATTAGCTGCTTTTGCCGAAAAAGCAGATGAAGAGGAATTTCCCCAAATTGCTCACCTGTTCAGAGCAATTGCCCAGGCAGAACATGTGCATGCCACAAGTCATTTAAAACTATTAGAAGATCTTATTGTAAGTGATTCGGATACAAACTTAAGAGAGTCTTTTAACCGTGAAAAAACAGTTACGGATAATATTTATCCTGAATTGATAAAAGTTGCTGAAGCGGAAGGAGAAAAGAGAGCATCTATAACTTTCTGCCATGCTCGTGATGCTGAAGAAGTGCATTTAAAATTGTACGAAAGAGCTTTGGTAAATACTATGAGTGAAAAAGATACAGAATATTATGTATGCAGTGTATGCGGTTACGTAGTAGAAAAATCGCTACCGGATAAATGCCCGATCTGCGGAGTGAAACAGGAAAAATTTATACAAATCGATTAAAATTTGGTGTATGTGTTGTAATCAGAACACAAAAATTATTAATTTATAATTACTAATTAGTAATTGATATGAACCGTCGACACGCTTGTTAGCAGCATTTCTGTTTTATAAAATCTTTCACATCTTATTTAGTATTTACGATGATAATTTTAGATAGTAATATGGTACCACCTACAAATTTATCATTATCAGATTACAGGCTCGATTCGCTTGATACCATTCCGATTTAATACTATTCTAAAGCGTTTGTAAAGAATATCATTATTGATTGTATATTGAATAACAGCATTAATATGATATACTACGTCACCAGTGGTTTTATAGAAATCATCATCTTCAGTAAGGTAAATTTGTTTCTGTGGATCATCCATTTTCTTGATGAATTTTTCAATATTGAACCTTGTGACATCAATAATTCCTTCAAAATTATAATCGTGATACGTTGAATTGAATTGTTCAGAGTATATTTTTATTTGTTTTCTAAACAAAATTATTTTTTCTTTTACCCAACCATTTTCAATTTCAGTTAGATGATCTCTAGCCCTTAATTTCACAATTTCCGGATTAATTTTGGCTTCCTTTACAAAATCAAAACTTTCCTTGCTGATTCCGATATTTTTTTTATTATCATTATATATTTTTGTTTTATGATCAAAGAATAATTTCCTGATCTTCATACCAAAATACATTCTTGATAATTCTTTTATCCTATCTTTTATCATATAGCTGAATATTAAAATAATGAAAAATGGAAAAGTAAGGTCTCCAAATTTTATCTTAGAAACAAAAGCAACTGCGGTTGCAAAAAGCATGGCGATACCTGCTACAATACCAAAAATCAGTTGTTCTGCCAAATTACCATCTTTCATTGCATTCGTTTTTAAAAAAAAATTATTACCAATGTATTTCTTTAATACACTTCTTCTGTATAATAATGTCTCGTTATTACGTTCTTTATTAGGTAGTGAATTAAATCCCTTTTCTTCCCTGTAGCTAATTTCAGATTGGATTAAAGATAATACTTTCAATTTTATTGCAGAGAATTCTTTAATTCTTTTCTTACTCAGAACTTTTAACAATTTGTACAAATAAATTTCAATAATGTTGCTTAGATATTCGTTTCCAAATTCATGTATTTTGAAAATATTTTGAGGAATAGTAGGTATATTTACAATACTTTCTAATTCTCTATATTTAACCGATATAGCTTCTATCTCAGAAACAAAGTTATTTATTAGATACATATTTGAGTGATTTATTTTGCTTTTTGTAATATGAAATACATTATCCCGAATTGTGCTCTGCGAAATGGAACAGTACAATTTAACAAAATATTCAAAGTGTTCACAGTTTTGCTGTAAATTATTCTCTGCTAATTTCAAACAACTCAATTTTAATTTTTCAAAAGGACTATCATCACCTATTATTAAATTTCGCATTAAATACACAGGCGTTTTTAAGCGGATGTATGTTTTTATGTCATTGTAAAAATCTGTTTTTGTGTAAGTAATTCGATTTATATCCAAGCTGTTTGGAAGAAAAAAGTAAGAATTGATCTTGTAGTGTGTTGCTTTTTTTTGTTTATCCAACCGATAATCAAATTTTATCTCAAAAGAATATCGATCATGAATTTTAATCTTATCAAGTACCATAATTTATTCCATTTATTTAATAATTAAATCCAAATTGCTACTGTCGTTTAAATTGACAATAACATTTTTCCTGTCCCAATTTGATAATCTATCATAATTAACAATTTTATTATGCTGTTTTCCAATATTTTAGCTGTATAGAAGTGGTTTGATATTGCACAAAGTTTGAGATACTTCTCAAACTTTGTGCGTATTTGAGATTATTTTATTTATTGACAGTAACTTACTATCTGAACAGTGTATACTTTATAATTTTTTGAAACATTTTTATAAGAAGAAAGAGGTGTGTTATGAAGCAAGTATATAACGCTGTTATCAAACCTGTTGACGGGTACTACAGAGTTAAATGTGAAAATAGGTGTCTATATGGAATATGACGAAGTATTAAATAGACTAAATGATCAAGGAACTAGTGGTCTTTATATGCGCAGGACATTCCTGATTAGTCTGCTTAGGACCCATCTAGAAAGCCAAGGAAAATCTTTTTCTCAAGAATCTCGTCAAAATACTATACCTTTTGATGCCTATGCTCCCGATGGTTTTGACCAATTTGATGGACCGACTTATATAGAGATAACCGCTGTTGTAAGTCTCGATAAACTTATGTGGAAAATAGATTCCTTTAATAAATACAGAGAAAGCAAAACAAACGATCAACTACTTATAATATCAACAAGACCATTCAGCAGAACAGTACTGCTTCAGGCAATAAATTATATTATGAATTTGAATATACCAGTCACTATATGGGAACCAAAAGATATATCTGATATAGCTCAAAAACATCCTGATGATGTTAGGGAGTTAGGATCGAAGCTATTTAAATTAAGACTCGAAACTGCCTTCAACAAAGAACAAGAAAACTGGGAGGAAGAAAGAAAGGTAATTATTGAGAATGTCAAGAAATCATATGATGGTGGTCAATTCACATTATTCCTTGGAGCGGGTGTGTCAAGTAGTGCTGGATTGCCAGACTGGGATACGCTACTTAACTCTTTGTTCGTATCCTTGCTGACCTCCGAATTCGATCAAAATAAGAAAACAGATAATGGTGAAGTATCTAGTATAGTAAAAAGACTTAGAGAAGTTGACGGCCCTTCGGCGTTAATGTCTGCAAGGTACATCAGAAAAGGGATGTCAAATAGTAGCTCGCAAGAACAAACAGAGTTTATTAATACAGTAACGAAACAACTTTATGGTTTGCGAAATAAAAGACGATCAATTGATTCACCTTTGATTAGGTCGATTTCGGCAATGTGTATGCCAGGAAGGACTGGTGCAAAAGTTAAGTCTGTTGTAACTTACAATTTTGATGATTTTATTGAGCGTGAACTGCTCAAAAAAGAAATAGTCCATAAAAGCATTTTTGAAGAAATGGAAATACCTACTCCTGAAGAACTACCAGTCTATCACGTGCACGGCTATCTGCCAGAAGACAGATCTTGTTACTCTAATCTTGACCGTAGCACCCTCGTCTTCTCCGAAGAGGGTTACCACAAAATTTATAACGAATCCTACCACTGGTCTAATCTTGTGCAGTTAAATAATTTAAGAGAAACTACTTGCGTGATGATAGGATTATCAATGACAGATCCTAACTTGCGTAGACTTCTTGAGATAGCGGCATTATCTTTGGAAAAACCAAAGCACTATGCGTTTATGAAAAGAATTGATATAGATAGCTTTAGTAAAGTTGATTCAAAAAAAATCGTAAATGCATCACTAACTAAGATTAAAATATTTCTTGATAGACACCACACTCTAAATGAAGAAGTGCTCAAGGAACTAGGTGTTAAGATTATTTGGTTTAAAGATTACGATGAAATACCAAAGATTCTTAATAGTGTGACAAATGCAACTAACAATAAGTCCTACGACACCCACCCTAGCAGGGACTTAGATTTGTAGTTCAAAGTGTCACAATTATACATTTTTCTCAATCTTAACTATAGGGGGTGCACATAGTTTGAGAAATTCACCAACACAGTTTAAAACATCTATTTAAACGTGGTTACAAGATTTTATTGCTGTGGTACTGAATGGGAAAAATAGGGAATCATCGGGAATATTTTCCCATATGATTTGTGTGATTTAAACTCAATAGACATAACTAACCACCTATTAAAGTTGAAGTTAACAAATAGAACACATCAATGGGAATCTGTACCATTCATTTTCAATGATTAATAAGTTTGAGAAATTTTATTGTGAGATTTTTGCAGTAGTCGAAATTCAAAATGTTCATTAAGATTGCTAAAACAATGTTCGTATAGTTTGAGAAAAATTGATAATCTATGCGAAAATATTCGCAATTGAACATAAAGTTTGAGAAAAAAGTCAGATTCTTTTTTGCAGTGCTTTACAGTGGTCGGGATGAAAAACATACCAAAGTTTACAGTGTAAAAATGAAAGAATTCATGATTTTTTGCAGTGGTTTCAATGTTCATATAGTTTGAGATATTTATGATTTATACTCGATTACTTTATTACACATTGCTTAGATTCAAAGTCAAAAGTAATATTATGGTTTTCAAGAATTGATATTCCAATAATACCATTTTGTTTAATACCTTTCAAATGACTTGATTTCTTGAAACAAAATCCGTAAGAAACAATGTCACGTTTGACAAAGTTTTTTAATTCGAACGAATCTAATAAGTATGTCTCAAAATCAATTGAATTCCCATTAGAATCATCTATTACAAGCTCTGGGCCATTTTCCAATAATTGAAGATTAAGTTTACTTCTAAGCTCTGTTTCAATTGTAAGATTTGTAGCTCCTGTATCAAATACTAAGTTCTGTACTACTTTTCCATTTATTTTTGGATTGAAGTAGATCTTGTTTTTATTTGTTGTAAAGGGGATTCCATCTTTTACTTTATCAGTTGTAAAAGCAAAATTCATTTGATCAAAGTTAATTCTGATATTCATTTTTGAAAGCAAATCCATCCCTATTAGACCATCGCACCCAGGGAAATGTTCTTTAATAGCATCATTAATTACAAATCTGTGAAGATCACTTAACAAGTGATCAATTTCAATATTCTGAATCTCTCTAACCTCTTTTTTATTCCCCAGTACACCAGTTTGTCCAGCACCTTTTACATACCCAACTAACTTAGAATTAGCAATGTAATCAGAAGATATATGAGAAATTGTTGCACCTGTATCAAATAGCATTAGAGCAGTTCTCTCATTGATTATAACATTACAAAAAATGTGATCATTTATCATATTCAAAACGATCATAAATATTGACCAACTTCAAATTGGTTTCCATCATTATCGCAAAAGTGAAAAAATTTGTAAGGGGTTTTAATATCTAAAAAACATATTTCAGATAATGTTTTAATTCCAATATCTCTTAGTTTTATGTAATCAATTTCTATATCGTCAGTTATAAATTCTAATATGATATTATTTCCAATCTTAATATTTAAATCCAAATTTGATAATTTAATATTATTCTCTAAATCATATTGTTGTGAGTAAATAGAAAAACCTTTAAATTCAGCCCATCGATCCTTGGTGTATATTACAGCTTTTTCATTTAGTATTTCTTCAAATAATTGTACTGATTCTTTAAATTTACTTACTTTAATATAAGTTCCAGAATATCTCATTTCCATCTCTCCATCATACTTTATTTCAAATTTTTTAGTAGTTTCATTTAAAACAAATTTTGAAATATCTTCAGAACTTAAATAATAGATTTCGGAATTATCTTCGTCTCCTGTAAATACAAGTAGATAAAAATCAAGCCTTGGGTCATTATTGTCGTCCAAAACATAATCCGCAGGTATATAAATTGGAGTATTTCTTGAATTGAAGAATTTTACTTGAACTATACCAAAACATGAGCTATCATAAATCGAATAATTTTGTCTAGTCAACTTCCTTTGAATAAGATAATCAGCACCATCAATATCTATTGAACGTTCTAAAACCCAAAATCTATTCAACAAAAAAGCCTTAGCACGAGCTTCTCCTAAACTACCATTGTGCATTGATTTAATCCAACTGAGATTTTTACTCATTCTATTTCCTATATCAATGTGTATAATGTCTTGCGTATGCGGTGGGATCGGAACGATCACGCCCTAAACAAACTGACCAGCCGTTTGAATCGCAAGATTCAAACAAAGAGCACTGACCAACCCTACTGAGGACACGCTTGTTGCAACAACTTCTTAATTTAAGAAACAAACATCAGAACTACCTCAGTTATGCCTTAAACTTTCAATTTAAGGTTCTGCCATAGTTTGTGCCCAACAAGTTCCACATACTCCATTCCCGTCTTCCTCCTCAAACTGTAAATCAGATGAATGAGATGGGAATGAATTACCGCAACGTGCGCATGTAACAAAACCACCTTTATAACCGCACAATTTACACTCAGAAATGGACTCACATGTAGATATTACATAATAATCTTCCCAGCATAAAGGACATTCAATAACTTCAAAGTGCCAATCTGATAACTCTTCTGGTTTGGGTGGTTGATACTTGTTTCTTAATTTATCAATTTCTTGTTGTGAATTTTTTTGGAGTCCAATAAGAGTTTTTTCAACATTCATAAGTAAATCGTGCTCTTCTATACTTAAATGACTCTTTATATCAGTGTTTAGTTCAGTAAATAGAAAATGAATTAAAAAAACAATCGCATCTTGGATTAGGCTAATAGCCAGTTCTCGTGGAATTTCAAATTTAAAATGTTGGATGTTATTTCGGATTTTTTGTAGGTGTTTAATATGATTAATCTCAGATTCTTTAAGCTCTACATAAGCAATGCTTTTTAATCTTTTTATTGTTTCATTAATGGAAACTGTATAAGCATCCTCATTGCCAGCATGATCAACATTTCTATATATTAAAGACCAATGTTCTTGCTTCAATCGTTCTTTAAGGATAAGCTCAACTGATTGTGTTACTAAAAGGATTACCACTTTTAAATTACTTGGGTTCTTATCTACTACCAGAGCCATATTTACACTCATTTTTAAAGAATCAATAGCATTTTCAAGTAGATTGAATTTTAAATTTTGCATAATGTTACCTTTAATAATATAGAATGTAATACGTGTTTGTACTCACTCTCCAACTTCATTAAACCTAATCCAGCCTGCCATCATCAGTCCTGGGTAGCTATATCCAGGAGACGCATTACAGCGTTTCGGCTTTAGTCTATGATTACTTTTTCTCTATTCTACTCTCCTAATAACCATGTACAAACAACCTAGCATAAATGCATCTGTATGTTTAGGATCGACTACAATTGGAGTAAATTTTTTATTATCTGATGCTAAGATTATCATTTTCCTTTTATAATCATGTGAAATGCGCTTTAAAGTGATATCTCCATCTATTCTGACAGCACAAACTTCATTTTCTTTATCATTCCAGTCATTGTCTTTTTTGATGATAACAAGATCTTGATTTTGAATATCCGGTTCCATGCTCTGTCCATTGACACTGAAACAGTAATAATCGTTTACATTCTGAATTAGTGAATATCCAATTTTAATTGAATCTAACCTTCGGCCAGTCGCTTCTACAGGCTCACCTGCTGCAATATCTGATTCAATGTGTAATATCTGATTAGAGGGGTCGGATGTATCTTCTTTGTCAGTTATAAACATTGATCCGTCACCTGTTAATAGCCACATAGCGTTGCATCTGGTCTTCGTTATTATATTTGCCAAAGTCCCTAAAGACATCTCTCTATTATTCATTTCATAATGATTATAACTTTGCCTACTTACACCAATTAAATCTGAAAATTCTTTCTGAGTTATAACTAGGTTTTTTCTCAATAACTTAAGTCTATCGCTAATCATGATAGCAACTCCTTGTTGCTTATTTTAACTGACAGGCAACATGCTGTAGCATTTTTTTGTTCCCATGTCAACCGTAATCAAGATTGATGGTTGATGATAAGTGTCAAGAATAAAATGGAGGGCAAATGAAGTTATACGATTATCCCAAAGAAGAAATCGACGCAGCTATCAAGCTTAAGAAGATGAGTAGAACAACTCTGGCCGTAAAGGTTGGAAGAGCAACAGATGTTGTTTCAAGAACAATCAATAATAAAGCCACGATCAAATCAAAAAGTCTTGAAATTGCGATAGTAGAAGAACTACAACCTGAACTTAATGTCATTCACCAGGCTTTAATTAACCACAGAAGCGATAAGAAGAATATAGACTTTGATCAGTCACCTGATCAAACGCAGTCTCGGGCAGGAAGGGACTCCTAGTAAACTGGGTAGAAGCAACCCCTCATCTCTTGCCGGTGGGGGGCTCTTGTACCCAGAATATTAGGAGGAGGCATGAAGCTAAGTTTAAGAGCGTTAGATCTCTTATTTGACAGATCAGAAGAAGAACTGTCAGTAAAAGCACTAACAGATAAATGGAAAGAAGACAAAGAGGGTAATGGGAAAGTGTTGAACTATATTGTACCGGAAACTCAAATTGATAAGCAGCTTGATTATATTCTATCTGATCCTGATCTGATTTCAAAATGTTCAGCTATGCTTTCTCAAAACCCTCCTTTAATATCTGAGTTAGAAAGTAACCTGTCAGAATCAGTTTACGCAAAGTTTGAGAAATTAATTAACGTTGAGTTTGAGAAAAAAGTTTACGGTAAGTTTGAGAAAAAAAATAACGCAGAGTTTGAGAAAAACAGAGATTTTACACAGAGTTTGAGAAATTTCTCAAACAATATGAACATTTCCGTTCAAGATACTGATACTAAAGAGGATAACCACTGCAAAAAAGACCACTGCAAAAAACCAAAAACAACTCAACTACCTGTAAAAAAAAGAAGATAGCCGAATTTTGCAGTGCACTGCAAAAACCACTGCAAAAAATGGGAAAACTCACAGTGGTGACGTAAAACACTATAATATAAGGACATTGGAGAACTCAACTGACTGGATTGACATAGAAACCACTGCAAAATTATTTAGCAAAACTCGGCAAGCTATTGCCTATCAAATTAAGCGTGGTAATTTATTAAGTGTAAATGCACCGAAACCAGAGGGTGGATTCAAAACATTTATTGATGTAAACAGCCTTCCTGTCCAATATCAGCAGAAATGGAAGATGCAGCTGGTTGAGAAACACAGACCAAATGAATTGATCTCAGGAGTAACAAGGAGCTTTACTAACTACCCTGAAGAAGTAAGAAAAAAAGCATTTGCCAAAGAGACGATAATCAAGACCTATCTAGAGCTTAGGGAAAAGGCTGTTAAACAGAGTATTAAACTTCAACTGGCTGACAAGTATTTTCAAAGAGATATTGATCAAAAACTGATTCTGGAAAATGAGCTTAAGATTCTGGGTAAATATGATGTTTCTCCCACTGATCTAGTCGATAGCAGAAAGAATCATATACTCTCACTTAAGATCATAAAGAAATGGCTTAAACAGTGGAAAGATGCTGATCAAGATATAACTGTGTTATGTGACAAATACAGTAATTGCGGTAAAGTTCGAGCCTGGTCTCAAAAGCTTAAAAATCATATATCGAAACTTGCTCTTCATCCTAATAACTATACAGTCAAACAGATATATAATAAGACGCACGATTTCTTTGGAGATCAAACTCCTTCTTATATGTCGATTTATAGGTATGTTAATAGTGTAGTTTTACCACAAAACAGATCATTGCAGGCCTATGTAAAGGGTAAGAAAGCATCCAGGAAGATCTCTTCTTATATACCCAGAATCAATGACGCTTTCCCTGGTGATATCTGGATATCTGACGGATATGTTAACAAGTTTCTGGTTTACTCACCATATCATAAACATCCTGACAGAAAGAAACGATTATTACTCAGACCTTTAGTAGTCTATTGGTTGGATACGGCAACAGAACTAATCACAGGCTATGCAGCATCTTTCTCTGAACGATTCGATGTAGTTATCAGTTCGTTTGATCATGCAGTAGATCAGTATGGAGTTCCCAAAGGGATCATGACAGACAATGCCGGATCGTTCCATAATGTTCAAACAGATCCTGATTTCTATGCCAAGAAGAAGAAGGATTCAAAAGGAAAAAGAACTGCTGTCAAACTACTTGAATCAGGTTATCCCGGCTTCTTCAAAGATATAGGCGTAGAGCGTGTTATCTGGACAACACCAGGTAATCCCCAATCTAAGAAAATTGAACCTTATAATCATAAGATATTTGATGAATTTGAAAAAGATCAGTTCACCTACCTGGGTAAGACACCTGAACAGCGTCCTGAAAGGATGAATCTAACCAATCATGTTCTCATGAAGAAGCATGGTGATATGATCATGACCTGGGAAGATTACCTGGGAGCTCTGGAAGCTCACATTGAAAAGTGGAACAATACAAAGCGTAAGCACTTGAGCAATATGAGTGCTAAAGAATATTACCTGAACTATAGTGCATCCTATCCGTTCAAGAATCTTACTCCTGAAGAACGGTTCATTAAGCTCTCGGCCAGAAAGACCCTGAAACTAAGAGGTAAACAACTAGAACTACTGGGTAACCTTTACAGACATCCATCATTTGAAGCATTTATAGATAGTGAGATCCAGGTAATATACAACGTACGTGACCTGTATTCTGTTCATATAGCCACTATCGAAGGTAGAATCTTGAAAGGAAAGGCTCATTTAGTAACCTATGGCAGTCAAACTGATCAGATACATACTGCTGATGCTATCCATGCTAGAAACTATTATGAGAAGCAGAATAAGGTTGTTTATTACGAAATCATCCAGCAAGGCGGATTAACTAATAAGCAGAAACCTGCTCAGATCGATCGGGCATATGATAAAGCTATGCATCATCTGGAAGTGGAAGACAGTCTCAAGATAGATCATAAGATCAAGGAAATACACAAGAACAGCAGTCAGGAACTTGATAAGATCAAAAGCAAGAAAGATCCTAAACCAAAACCTGTCGATAAACCGGAGAACCCACGACCATTTACAACCATGCTCAATAAGAGATCACTTGAACGTATAGCAAAAAATGAGAGAGCTCAAAAGGAAGAACCGGAAACAACTGAAACAAGCTCTAAGAGTCTAATTGAAAAGCTTAAGAAATCCAGAGGATTAAAATAAACCAAGGAGGAAAGATCATTGAAAGAGAAAGTATTAGTTAAAACCAGAAACGTTTTGGAAGTAGATAGGCTTGTAGCAAAACTTCTAAGACGACCAAAAAGTGAAATCCCTGGCCTGGCAGTAGTTTATGGCCCTACAGGCTATGGAAAGACCAGATGGGGAGAAATGACCGCTTTTCACAACGGTTGGGGCTACATCAGGGTCAACCGTTTACAAAGACAGAAATCGTTTATCATGGAAGTTTACCGAAGTCTTTATTGGCTAATCAATGGTGAAGAAGTAACCATCAAAGGCCATGTTTCAAAGATTGAAGAAGACTGTATTCAACTGCTTCAGGATAATCCTGATATCGTGCTGTTCATTGATGAGATCAATCACAAGATCCACAAGAGAGAATGGGATATCTTAGAGATCATTCGTGATCTAACCGATCGATCATTTGCATCGATCATCATGATAGGAGAACAGGACACTGTAGATGCACTAACAAACTACAATCAGCACTTCTTTGCCAGGTGCAATTTCTTCTATAGATTTGAGAAGAACTCACTTGATGATGTAAAGAAGATCTGCTCTGAAGTAGTTGAAGTTAAATTGGCAGATGATGTTATTGAAGACATCTACAATGAGACTGAAGGTGATCTTAGAAAGTTTGTGTCATTCATTCCTGATCTGGAAGAAGAAATAAGGGGAATAAATGAGTAAGAAGGCCACCAAAAAACAACTGATCCTGAATTATATAGTTCAAATCAAGAAGCCATTTTGTGCTAAAGATATCTCTGCTGCTACTGGTGTTGCCTACTCTACGGTAACAGAGAGCTTGTTAAAACTCAAGAAGGCAGGAACTATCAAGTTTATCCAGGGATCAACATCACCAAGATATTTCAGGTATGTAAGCAATCCCAGAGTAGTTAAGAGAGTTGGATCAACAGGGGACAAGCATGTAAAGAAAGTTAACAGAACTTCCTTTAAGATAGGACATGTCCCGTCAATATTTGGTATTCCAAGCAGCTTATTGATGAAAAACAAAGGAGAAAAGGTAAATGAATCAAGCAGCAGATCTACCAGTTGAGAATGTAGTTGAATCAGAAGACCAATCAAAAGGTTTTGCTTCCAGCTGGTTAACTACAGAGTACAATATTAAATCAATACAGAGAGTATTAGATAGCCTGGGTAACGATTTAGAAAATCTTGATGAAGTTCAAATGGCTATGGATGAATATGAAATCCTTATATCCTCATCTACTCAAGATACAGGTGCATACGATGGTATACTTCTAAGGTTAATTTCAGAGAAATTCAGAGTGACCCAAGCTAAGATGTTTAGTGGTCACAAGCAAATCGAAAAATTATTCAATTCTATATTAGAAAACGGTCGCCAGGTTAACTTCGAAATTAAACCCGACGACCTTAGTGAGAATCTAACAAATTCAGAGAACTAAAATTAAGTTGAAATGTCAACTAATAAGGAGAAAAGATGGTAATTCAAAACAAGAACAACGAAGAACAGTCTATCGTTAAGGAAATTACTTCAGAAGTCGAAAAAGGCTTGAAGAAGCTTGCAAAAGATGATCCTAACATCAAGTCCGAAATCAAAGACGGTATTAAGTCTGAGCGCATTTTGGAGCTTCTATACTACAAAGCTGAACAACCCGACATCAAAAGAATAGAGTTTATAGAGCATGTTATAGATAAATTCAGATTGTCACACAAAACAGCAGCCAGGTATTGGAATGTTCTGAACTATCGCGGTCAGCAATGTCATACAATGCTTCTACTCATTGATCAGCAGTATATCAAAGCAGACCGAGAGCATAGAAGGCAAATCTGTGCTGATCTGTTAAAGCTGAAAGTTGAAGTGCTGATGTATCTTGAATAGTTAAGCAAGGTTAGTTACAAGTCTTTGAAGCTCATTTTAGCTGTATAGAAGTGGTTTGATTTTGCACAAAGTTTGAGAAAAAATCTCAAATTTTGTGCTTATTCAATATGTATAATCCTTCGAAGTGATTTAATTATGTATCATACTGATAAAGGACTTTATCTGAAGCAATAGAGACATCTTCATCCTTGTAACCATGTTTTGAATATGAAGCTATTCGATTCTTTCCTTTTTCTTTTGCAATTTTTTTTGCATACGCGGCTCTTTCCACCACTTCCATATCTGTCTGAATTGAATTCTCAACAACTTCGAATAAACCAATTGAAACAGTAAGTTTATCAGGTATTTCAAAGAAAGAAAGATTAAGTAATTTAGACTGGAAATCATTCATAAATGTAATTGCTGTAGAGTTTTTCATATTGGGAAGTAGCACAACATATTCATCCCCACCAAAACGATATGCATGGCCATGAGAATATACATGTGACTCTAAAGCACTCATGAATTTAGGCAACACATCTCTGTCAATTCGTGGTTCTCCGTACTTAGTATTGAACTGCTTGAAATCATCTATATCAAGGTAAGCAACATTAATTGGATTGTTACGTAAACTACAGGTCAAACGATAATAATCTAAATCAGGAATAAAGAGTGCTGGAGCGGTTAAAATATGAAATTTCTCATCAAATATCCTTTCTTTAAAATGGAATAAACTATTTTCGAAAAGCAATTTTTCTGCATGCTGAACTGAAAGAAAATCAGTAACCTTGGGAAGAATTTGCATTTCAGTTTTTTCGAACCATCCATCATTCATTATATCGTTAATATCTTCAAGTTCTTTATCCAGTGTAATTCTTAACTCATGATTAAAAGTAAAACTACTTCGCATCTCAATATCAAAAGCTATTGTTCGTCTTTCATGAATAACGATTGCTTTAAGAAGAGGAAGAAATTCTGTACTTATCTCAGTTAACTCTGTATTGTGGAGTTCGTTAAATAAATGATCAAGTTGAGTTTCTATCAGTTCAACCTCTCTGGGTACTATCGTTAATTTAGAAAACACAAGATCACTGATATGCATTTTAAACCAAGACTGATACTGGAACACATAAGCATAATATAGATTGAAAAATTTACTTCTTTTAATTTTATACATAACTATAGGGAGTCATAATGATTGAGAAATCCAACTGTTCACCCTAACCAATTAAAATAATAACCACTTACACGAATAAAACAAAAATCCGAAGTTTGAGAAATAACTGTAAAAAATAGCTCCTTACAACCAAAATGATCATAAAGATTGAGAAAAAATGTCCTCGTCAGGTTTACAGTGGTTTTGCAGTGCAAAATGTAAACAATGATCACATAGTTTGAGAAATTATGTATATAGAGTTCGAGATTTTTATAGTTTTTATGTTCACATAGTTTGAGAATATTCATAATTCTGCATATTCCCAGAATCATTAAAAAACCAACCGACGACTCGTTAATACGTGGAGCTGTACATTAGCTCTGTCAATTTAATAAATCAATCAGAAACAACTTTAGATTTTTCACTTATAGTTTCTGAAAGCTTTTCAATAACAGGATAGATATTAAATAAAGTTAAATCCAATTCCTCTGGGGATAATATATAATTATTATTGTGTATTACTTCGTTTCTTTTTTCTCTAAAGTTATGAAGGTTATCTCTTTCAGTTTCATCTATTAGCCCTTGCGTATATGCCAAATCTATTAACACTACAAATTTAATATTTTTCTTAATATTTAAGCAAAATTTTAAAGAAAAATCAATACTGTTGCTAAATTCAGCAAAGAATGTTTTGGGATCAGTTATGAGTGTGATAGAGTTATTCTTATTGTCATCTAACATTTTATCCTTAAAGTTTATGTTATAATAATTTAGAGTTAATAAAACTTTCAAGTACTGTTTTACTTTAGGATTGTTAAAATAACTAAAAATGATTTTTTTGAGTTTCTTTATTCGCTTTCGATCTAATAATTTATAAATTGAATATGTAAAAACAGTCCCAGCAATAAAGGTAAATTTTAACCTGAACTTTTCATAATTTATTACTATTTTATTGCATTCTTTAAAACGTTTAGTTTCTTTGAATATCATCCACAACCATCTCTTTCACATATAATGGTTTACACAGGATTGACTGAAAAGTACTTAAGCCATATTAAAATAATCATCATAATTATAGACATACCAAAAACAGACCAAATTATAAATGTTAGCAAATTCAGATTATCTTTTTGTTTATTAGCAGTTTTCTCAACATTATCAATAATTTCCTCTGGAAAATCTAATAATAGATTTTTATTTCGCTCATTCATAGCTTGTTTGAATATGTTAAAATCTTCAATAATTATTGTTAGAGCATTTTTCTGGTTCTTAATAAGAATGTTTAGTAAGAAACTGAAGATGAATGCAGATACACACAGCACAGAATTTGTATATACTTTCTCTCCAGATAAGTCGAATTGGCTAACAATAAGCAAGAATGCAGCAGGCACCGAGATTAATTTCGATTGTATGTTGTTTACAACACCTTGGATATTAGTTATATATAATAGCTTCTCCTTCGCAAATTCAGATTTAATCTTTTCATATGAAAAGTGTTCAAGATAGCAATTATAACCAGCTTCATATTTGTTAAATATATCGTCAAATTTATCCAATAGAATTAAGAAACTTTTTTCAATATCATTTTCTAACAATACAGTATTAATCATTTCACTAATAAAAATGGTTCTTCTCTCTTTTTTGTCGTGCTGATCAGTTAGTTGTTCTGTTAGTTGATTAATATTACTAATTGATCTAATATGTTTTGCCGAATACGATGTTTTTAAAATTAATCTGTTTGATTGATAGAAAAATAGTTCCTGATAATTCTCGTTATATTGTTTGTGATCAGCAACACTACAAAGTAATTCAATGAGTTTCACGACAGAAATATACTGTTCAATTTCTAAAGGTTTATCAATATCGTCTGAATAATACCCTAACGAATGTATATAGTATTTCTCAGTTGGAATTTGCTGACTATTATGAGTAATAAAATCTTCTAATGTCTCGTAGTATTTTCCATCATTTATATAGGGTGGATATAGAGTAATTGCAATGTTTTCTAATGATCCAATATCTGAAAGTAACTTACTCTTACCACTGTGAGTTATAACTTCATCAACACAAGATTCTTTAGTAAGTTGATAAAGAATTGCAATTTCTTCCTTATTAGGTTTCAATTCTCCTTTTATAGATCCTGAAACTACTTGTACATTAGCAAGTTTTTGACGAATTTTTATAAATTCTTCAATCATCTCCTTTCTCTTTTCCAATAATCAGATTTTTTAATTTTTCTGGTACTTCTTTAATCGTCAACTTATTGAGTCTTTCGTCATAAAAAATCTTTCTATTTAATAATTCGTAATCGAATTCAAGTGAAAATTCTTTGCTGTGATACCTATAAAACTTAAGACTCCGCAAAGTACTTTTATGACCATGAATTGTTGGATTCACTTGATAAGCTTCACTTGAAGCAAATTCTTTGAAAACTTCTGGATTATCATTATCTACCATACCTGAGATTGTAGCTAATGATATAGCTTCAGATCTATTAATGAGATATTCACAATAATTATATACTTGATTCCTCTTTTCAATTTTTTCATCTTCAGGTATTTCTAATTTGTTAAAGTAATCCAATAGCGCTTTCTTCAATCTGATCGATTGTTGTTTAGAAGATATCTGGTCTGTGCAACCAATAAATTTCTTAAAATATCTTGATACTTCCTTTCTACCTGGAGTAAATGACAAATAGGTTTCTTCAGAATCTCTCCATCTCTTAATATTGAGAAAATTGGCTACATCAAGTTTTTCAATATCTAAACTTAATAATTTATTCAAATCTAATTGATCATCAATATTAAAAGCCGATTTGTGGCTTAGTACAATAGTCATAATAAAATCGAAATTATCATGAAAATGAGCAAATAATACATAACCTCCAGTTGCTTGTGGAATGTCTGTTATTGTAAATTCGAAATGCTCAATAGCTTTAATGGAAAAACTCATAAAATCGTTCTTCCCAGATAAATAGTTCTTTACTAATAATTGAAAAGGATATTGCTCTTCATTCTTATCAAAAACTCCCCAAATAGGATTGGATTTTTTATAATAAACTTCCTTAACCATAGTTACAAATTCAATGTGCTTTTCAGTAATAGGCCATTCTTCTGTTCTTAGTTTAACACGAGCCTTTTCACCACGGTTCTTTGAAACCCTATGAACTATTATTGATTTTAAATTTAGCATTATTTCTCCTATTTGTTTGATGCTATTTCCAAAGCACCTACAAGTAAACTATACGTTTCGATTTTTCCTTCTTTATCTTCTTGATAGCAAACTGCAAAACCATCTCCAATATCACCTACTGTCATTTCGTAATATCCACGTTTTAGCTTTACTACATCACCGACCTTAATTTTTTCTTGAGTCATACTATCCTCCAAATACAATTATAGTGTTTTGTAATCCAGCCTGCCATCATCAGTCCTGGGTAGCTATATCCAGGAGACGCTCAATCAAAGCGTTTCGACTATTCTATTTAATCTTCTTTGCGTACTGTCAGGTATAACTTACCAATCATTCTCACATCTGAATGCTTTGGATCTACTACAATTGTAGGGTAATCTGTATTGATAGAAAACAGAACAAGTGTCTTATGTTTATGGCCTTGAACGACTTTCTTGAGTGTAATCTCACCATCTACCATAACTGCACAAATGGTGTTATTTTTATCTTTCCAGTTAATATCCTTCTTTATCAGTACAAGATCCTGGTGCTTGATATCCGGTTCCATGCTCCGGCCATTGACCCGGAAACAAAAGTAATCATTTACATTTTGAATGAAGGAGTTACCTATCTGGAAAGTTTCTAATCTATGGCCTGTAGATTCAACAGGATCACCCGCTGCTATATCAGATTCAACATGAAGGATCTGGCAGCTTTCATTACTTACTATTTCACGTTCTGAAATGAACATTGATCCTTCACCTGTTAAAAGCCAGATTAGATCAACATTATATTTTTCATATATTTTAGTAAGGCTCAATATTGTTGGATTGCTCCTTCTATTTGGGTTAATCCAATCAGACAATTGACTTGATGATATATTTAAAGAGTTTGCAAATGTTTTTTTGGGTATGTATAATTCTTTTATTATCAAAGATATACGTTCTCCAACAGACATTGCTGTCCCCCTTGATTTCACAAATTACGAAATAAAATCTTGACCACTTCACGGATTACGAATTATGTGACCCCGTATCTATCGCTCCTATAACTGGCGATAGAAGATAAGTGTCAAGAATAAATTGGAGGGCAAATGGAATTACAAGATTATCCGATAGAAGATATTGAAGCAGCGATTAAAAGGAAAAAGATGACTAAAGCCAGCCTGGCAAAGAAGCTGGGACGATCTTCAACTACTGTTGCAAAAACAATCAATCGAAATAGTGCAATTATTTCAAAAAGATTGAACAAAGAAATCGTTGAAGAACTACAACCTGAACTTGATATCATACACCAGGCTTTCGTAAATTATGAAAAGGCTCAGAATAATACAAGCTTAGATCAGTCACCTGATCTGACACAATCCAGGGCAAGACTGGACTCCTAGAAAAACGGGTAGAAGCAACCCCTCATCTCTTGTCGGTGGGGGCTCTTGTACCTGTAACTCTAGGAGGAGGAATGAGGTTAAGTTTAAGAGCGTTAGAACTCTTGTTTGACAGCACAGAAGCGGAACTAAAAGAAAGAGCTCTAACTGATAAATGGAAAGAACACAAAGAGGGTGATGAGAAAGTGCCTGGCTGTACTAATACTCAAATAGCTGAATCATATATCGTACAGGCCTACGATATTGAAAGGCAGTTAGATCATATACTATCCGATCCTGAGTTAATATCCCAGTATTACAGCCGACTTTCTCAAAGCCCTTTTATTGTTTTAGAGATTGGAAAAGCACTTCCAAAATCAATGATCACAAAGTTTGAGAAATTAATGTTCACAAAGATTGAGAATAAAAAGATCACAAAGATTGAGAAATTTCCCGAATGTTCACAAAGATCGAGAAGTTTCTCAAACTCTATGAACATTTCGATACAAGATTCTGATACTAAAGAAGATAACCACTGTAAAGAAAACGACTGTAAACCCCTTGAAAAATCACAAAAGACTGAAAACAAAGAAGATACAAAAAGTTTACAGTGCACTGTAAACCCGACTGTAAACCCCATCCAAAAAACAAGTAATGCTCTAACTATGTTGAATAGCAATCAATTAGATGAATCAGAAGACTGGCTTGATATTGAAACGACTGTAAACCTTACTGGGCTCTCAAGACAGACAATTCAGAAGAAAATCAAACAAAACAAATATCAAATCGTTAAAGCTTCAAAACCTGTAGGTGGACTGAAAACCTTCATCAATGTTCACAGCCTTCCGGTAACTTATCAACAAAGGTATAAACAGCAGTTAATTGAACGAAACAGATCTGGCCAGCTTGTCGTTGGTGTATCTTCAGAGTTTTCAAAGTTTTCTGAGGAAGCACGTAAAAGAGCTTTCGCAAAAGAAACAATAATAAAGACTTACGAGGAACGCAGGAAAATAGGGAAGAAGCAAGGTCATAAGCTCAAAGATGTAGATATGTACTTCCAGAGAGATATTAATAGAAAGAATATCCTGGTTGAAGAGCTTAAGATCTTAGGTAGATTTGATATTAGCCATGTAGATTTGATCGATAGTAATAAAGATCATATTCTATCGCTGCAAGTTGTCAAAAAGTGGCGGAAAATGTGGAAAGATGCAGATCGTGATATTACTGTACTTTGCGATAATTACGAGAACAGCGGAAATAAACGATCATGGCCACAAGAAGTAGAAGTTTTTATTGCTACTTTGGCCATGCATCCGAATGGTTATTCTTATAAGCATATCTATAATAAAACATTTGAAAACTTCGGCCAGATCTCACCTAATTATCAAGCAGTAAAAAGATTTATGAAGACAGTCGTAATTCCGCAGAACAGACCGTTACAAGCTGCTATACAAGGAACGAAAGCAACCAGAAAAATCTCATCCTATGTTTCCAGGATCAATGACGCCTATCCAGGTGACGTCTGGATCTCAGACGGATATGTAAACAAATTTCTGGTTTACTCACCTTATCACATGCATAATGATAGATCAAAGAGACACTTATTGAGACCTGTTGTTATTTACTGGCTTGATCAAGCAACAGAACTGATTACAGGCTATGCAGCTTCTTTCTCTGAACGTTTTGACGTTGTTATCAGTTCCTTTGATCATGCTGTTGATCAATACGGAGTTCCCAAAAGTGTAATGACTGATAATGCAAATTCTTATCACAACCCTCAAACAGATCCACATAAATACGCAAAAAGAAAGAAGGATTCAGAAGGTAAGAAAACAGCAGTCAAATTGCTAAATTCCGGCTTTCCTGGTTTCTTTCAAAGCATCGGTGTTGAGCGTGTGATCTGGGTTACTCCTGGCAATCCTCAAGCTAAGAAGATCGAACCTTATAATCATAAGATCTTCGATGAATTTGAGAGAGATCAATTCACTTACCTGGGAAAAACACCTGAGAAAAGACGTGAAGAAATGAAACTTACAAATCATGTTCTTATCAAGAAGCATGGTGAGAAAATCTTAACCTGGGAACAATATATTGGAGCTCTGGAAGCTCATGTTGAGAATTGGAACAATACTAAACGTAAACACCTTAACGATATGAGTGCACACGACTACTATATGGATTTCAGTAAACACTATCCATTTAAGAAATTAACTCCTGAAGAAAGGTTCATCAAAATGACTGCTCGAAAAACTCTCAAGCTTAGAAGTTCACAGTTTGAGCTTTTAGGCAATGTTTATGAACATCCATCATTGGAAGCCTTTATTGATACAGAAATCCAAGTGATCTATAATATTCGTGATCTATATTCTCTTCATATAGCTACAATTGAAGGTAGAGTATTGGAAGGACAGGCTCATTTAGTAACTTATGGCAGCCAGACAGACCAGATCCAGACTGCTGATGCTATCCATGCCAAGAACTACTATAAAAAGCGGAATAAGGCTGTTTATAATGAGATGGTTCAGATGGGCGGATTAACTACAAAACTAACAGCCAGAGAGTTAGATCAAGCGTATGACAATGCAATGTATCAGTTAGAAGCTGAAGACACACTTCGGATCGATCATAAGATCAAAGAGCTCCATAAGAACGCTACTCAGGAAATTGATAAAATCACCAATAAGAAAGCTCCCAAGTCTAAAGAGATCCACAACCCGAAAAATCCACGACCTTTCTTAACAGAAATAGAAGAGAAATCTCGTAAACGAATCGAAAAGGAACAGGAAAAAGCTGAGGTAAAACCTGAGAAAAGAGAAAGCCTGAAGCTTATTGAGAAAATCAAGAGAGAAAAAGGATTAATATAAACCAAGTCCAATAAATCAAGGAGGATAGAAGGATGAAAGAAAAAGTATTAGTAAAGACGCAAAACGTACAGGAAGTAGATCGTTTAGTCGCAAAGCTGCTTAGACGGCCAAAGCATGAATTACCAGGAATGGCAGTTGTTTATGGTTCAACCGGCTATGGAAAAACCAGGTGGGCTGAAATGACAGCTTTTCACAACGGTTGGGGCTACATGAGAGTAAACAGACTACAAAGACAAAAATCGTTCCTTGTAGAAGTTTATAAACGCCTTCACTGGCTTACTTATCAAACAGAAGTAATCCCTGTAGGCCATGCTGCTAAGATTGAAGAGGATTGCATTCAATTACTTCAGGATAACCCTCAAATCGTTCTTTTCATTGATGAGATCAACCATAAGATCCACAAAAGAGAATGGGACATTATTGAGATCATTCGAGATCTAACAGATAGATCCTTTGCGTCGATAATTATGATAGGTGAGCAGGACACTGTAGAAGCACTCACAAACTACAATCAGCACTTCTTTGCAAGATGTCATTTCTTCTACAAATTCGAGAAAAACTCACTTGAAGATGTGAAAAGGATCTGCCGTGAAGTATCTGATGTTAGCCTGGAAGATGATGTAATCGAAGACATCTATAATGATACCAATGGAGATCTCAGGAAGTTTGTCGCCTTTATCCCAGATCTGGAAGAAACTGCAAAGGGTACAGTGAATGAGTAAAAGCAAAAAACAACTGATCAAGAACTACATTATACAGATCAATAAACCTTTTTGTGCAAAGGATGTAAGTACGATGACAGGTGTAGCTAGTTCCACCGTTGCTGAAAACCTGGTTAAGTTTCAAAAGGCAGGATTGATCAAAGCAATAGAAGGATCAAAACGACCAAGATATTACAGACATATATCCCTGAAGAAATCACCTGGCAACCATCCAAAAGGAAAGAAGAAACCTGTAGAACATACAATAGGACATGTTCCGGCTATATTTGGAATACCAGCTGGTTTAATGACCAAAACCAAAGGAGAAAAAGTAAATGAATCAAGCAGCAGAACAGCTTAACAATGAGCTTCCTGATGAATTTGGAGTTATCCTAAAGAACTGGGAACTTGTTAAAAATAATCTCACTACCATTGATGAGAGTCTTAACGAATTTGGTGAGACATTAAACCAACTGGATAGTATTCAAAAAGCAATAGAAGAATATTTCAATTTTCAATATCAAAATTCTGGTGAATGTTTCTTTAAACGAGGTTATATAATGAATTTACTCTCTGAACAATTAGAGAAATTAGTAAGTGACCTAAATGATGAATATTACCTCATTTTAAATGCTAAAAAACTTGTATTAGAAAACGGCCATCGGGTATCCAGCAAAGATCTTCCCAATGGCCACGTACTAAGTACTATATATTCAGAAATTTTTGAGAAATCTAAACTGTCAATAGAAACGGAGGATAAATGAAAAAGATTTTAGAACTTTTGGGAGCGAAAACTGAAGAAGAAGCTATTGCAATAATCAGCAATAATGCCGATCTAATGACCAATGCACAAATCCAGGCAGCACGTGTTCCGGTTCTGAAAGCTAAGATCACGGAACAAGAAGCCACAATCAAAGAACTGAATGAAACCATCGTAAACACCGAGAATGCTTTGAACGCTTTGTCCGAAGCCGAATTTCTACCGAGAGATTAATAATTAATGAAATGTCCAAAGTGTAATCACAAAAAGACTAAAGTTATCGATACTAAAAAGCTGTCTGGAGCAGTTGTGAGAATTAGAAAATGCGTTAATTGCAGCCATCTGTGGGAAACGGAAGAGAAGAGCTGCGGAAAGGAATAATAATGGGTAAATACAAAGAATTTGGTCAAATAGCTAAAGAGATCTATCTCTCTGATGAACAAATGACAAATATCAAGACTTTGAGAATTCTCAAAGAAAAACATGGATTTGTTGTTGATAGCAGAACGCTGAGAAGATGGAAGAAAACGGATAACTGGGAAGAAGACAGATTACAAAAGTATATGACAACCCCAAAACTGATTGATAAATTAGAGAAGAAACAACTTGAGTTACTGGAATCAGATAATCCTGATTCTCAATTGATGTATGCTGTCAATACTCTGTTGAAAACACTGAAAGAAGCTGAAGCTGATGAGAAGAGACGGGATTTGATCAGTGAGCCAGGAAATGAAGACGAACTTACCAAGCTAACCAATCTCAGAAACACGCTTATTGCTACAATTCAAACCAACATCCAGGACGGCAAATCTGCCAAAGAACAACTTGAAGAGCTCCAGAAACTTGATCAAGTTATTCAGAGCTCCAAAAAGCTTCGTAGTGAAACGAAAAAACAGAAAAGAGTGTATATGTTCTGTTTCGATGGAAAAGACCACACTCAAGATGTTTTGGATGATCTGGAAAAAGACGATTAACAGTCAATAAATCAAAAAGAGTTGGAATGAAACTTATAAAATTTAAGAGGTTAAACGGGAAAGCACCAATATCAAAAAGATTTGGTGTAGAGATGTGGGAAATAGCCTTTAATAAAAAGCAATTACATCAAAAATTGAATGGAGATACCGCTGAAATAGTAATGCCGGCAAAATCTTGGTTTGTTCAATTATGGAGAAAGGTATTCCCGCTTAAATTCGAACAATGTCATGTAGAATATATATATAAGGAGAAATATATGAAATCAGTAGAAGTATTCGAAGCAAAATTAAAAGCTCACGATCTGAAAAGAGAGGAGCTTCAGAAGAAGTATGATTCTTACCAGGATCAATTAACAAAGGCAGAAGACGAGTTTAATCAGTCGTTATTATCAAACGAGCAGACTGATAAACAAGAGGAAGAATTATCAAATAAAATGGCACAATTAGGCAAAGCTATTGATATGATCAAGAAACAATTAACTCACTTTAGCACCGAAAGCTTTAAAAGAGTTCACAGCGATCTACCGGATCTGTTCAAAGAAGATTTGTTAAAGCTAAGAGCCAAAAGCAAAATGGATTGTGGAGTAATTTACAAAGAACTTGTAAAGCAGAAAGAAGCCTATTACGAAACAGTTAAAGAAATGGCTGAAGTTCTTAAAAAACAGAATGGTTGGGCAAACGAAGTAACTAAGATTTTAATTAAACACTTTGGCTACACTCGTGGAGATCTAATTGATAACGGATTTAGTTCGTTCAAGGAAACTGAACCACAAACACCAATCAGGGTGAATTATCTAATAAACCCAGATGAAGTAATGGGAATTATTCAGTCAAATGTATAAAGTAGTAACTTCCAATTTTCCCCTCGTTAGACTCTGTTTAACGAGGGGTTTTTCGGTTCAAAATTCAATGTATATAGAGTATGAGATTTTTTCAAAATTCGAGCAAAAAAATAAAGATCATATAGTTCGAGAAACTTCTCAATCATTGTGATCTTTTTTCTCAATCTTTGTGATTCAAGATAATA